>Ga0315902_10005032_pt1 | contig 18768 bp, 13 predicted proteins | sample LakEriMetagenome_9_FD_203523 | JGI IMG/M metagenome (GOLD analysis project Ga0315902, IMG submission 203523) | Freshwater fungal communities from buoy surface, Lake Erie, Ohio, United States - Buoy 12 MA117 | ecosystem: Environmental > Aquatic > Freshwater > Lake > Lake biofilm | place: USA... | reverse complement strand
AGGTCACGCTGCTGCGCGATGGCAAAAAGCAGGACGCCACCGCCAAGCTGAAGCGCTTTGATCCTTACGTGAAGCTCGGCGCGCAGTATGACCAGCGCCCGCGCTACCTCGTCTATGCCGGCCTCGTTTTCCAACCGCTGGACCAGAATCTCGTCGAGGCGCACCAGATCACCGATCCCTCCGTGAGCTACGTCTTCCAGCGCTACCTAACAGACAAGCTCTACGTCGATCGCCCGGACCCCGTGGTGCTCACCACCATCCTCCCCGATGAGGTGAATACCTGGCTCAGCCCGTATGCGCAGAGCCTTGTCGATGAAATCAACGGTGTGCCCATCAAAACGCTCGCCGATGTGAAGACCGCGCTCGCGAAGTCCGACAAGCCCTTCATCGAAATCCGTCTGCACGAGAAAAACCGCCCGCTCATCCTCAAGCGTGCCCTCGCCGAGGCCGCGCACCCGCGCATCATGCAGACCTACAACATCCCGGAGGATCACTTCCTCGGCGCGCCGTGATTGAAATGCCGAGTCGAGCCCTGAACCGCCCTTTTTGACCTTTATGAGCCGTTTTTCCCTCCTCAGTGCCGCGCTGCTTCTCGCGGTCTCCGCTTCCCATGCGCAGGTTTCGCCCGCACGCCCGAAATTTGGCGGTGCAGCGCCGAAACGCAGCGTCATCCCCGCACCGCTTCAGCCGAAGTCGGCCGCGAAGCAGGCGCAAGCCTCCGCGCAGCCGCGTTCGCTGCTGAAGGTGAATGTGACCTCGCAGCCTTATGATCTTCATCTGCCCTGGCAGAAGCAGTCGCCGCTGAACAGCCGCGGTCTCGGCGTGGTGCTCGCGGGTAATCGCGTGCTCGTCACCGCGCAGCTCGTCGCGGATGCGACTTACATCGAGCTGGAGCTGCCAGAGAGCGGCCAGAAGCTCCCCGCGAAGGTCATCGCGGTCGATTACGAGGCGAATCTCGCGCTCATCGAGTCCGCGATCGGCGAGGAGAAGCAGAAAGCCTTCTTTGCCGGCCTGCGGCCGATGGAGGTCGAAACCGGCGCGCGCCTTGGCGATGTCGTCAGCGTGTGGCAGACCGGCCGCGTGGGTGATCTCATCGAAACACCGCTGCGACTGAACAAAGCCCTCGTCCGCCGCTACAACGTCGAAGGCTCCGGCTTCCTCGTGTATGAGGCCACCGGCATCGTGCGCAGCGAGGGGAACAGCTTCACGCTGCCGCTCATCAAAGACGGCAAGCTTGCCGGATTGCTGCTCACCTACGACTCGAAGAACCAGGTCACCAGCATCCTTCCCGGGCCGATCATCGCGCACTTCCTCAAAGATTTCGCCGATGGCCAGTATGAAGGCTTTCCGGGCTTAGGGATGGAGTTTCAGGTCACGTTGGATGAGCAGCTCCGCGACTACATCGGCCTCGCGCCGGATGCGCCGGGCGTGTACATCACCGCCGTGGTCAAAGGCGGCTCCGCAGAGCATGCGGGCCTCAAAAAAGGCGACATCCTCGTCGCCATCAACGGTCATGAGATCGATGCGCGCGGTGATTACCTCGATGCGGCCTACGGCCCGATGAGCGCCAGCCATCTCGTGCGCGGACAGGGCTATGTCGGTGACAAAGTGGAGCTGCAGGTCGTCCGCGAGGGCAAGCCGCTCAAACTCGAAGGCACTCTCACGCGCCGCAAGCCCGATGACTACCTCGTCACGCCGTATCGCTTCGATGAAGGCCCGCCGTATGTGCTGATGGGCGGTCTGCTCTTCCAGGAGCTCTCCCGTCCGTATTTGGAGGCCTTTGGCGAGCAGCAGGAGGACAATCCAGCGCTGCTCCGCCTCGCCCACATCGCGCGTCATCCGGAGGAGCTGGAGGAGAGCGGCCGCACGAAGCTTGTCTTCCTCAGCCTCGTCGTTCCCACACCCGCGGTGCAAGGCTACGACCAGCTCGGCGGCATTGTGGTCAACAAAGTGAACGGCAAAGCCATCAATCACCTTCAAGATCTCGACGCCGCGTTTGCCGAGCCAAAGAATGGTCTGTACACCATCGAGCTCGATGACTTCCCGCACATCCTGCATCTCTCCGCCGAGGCGGTGAAGCGTGACAATGAAGGCCTGCGCGGCGGTGTGTATCGCATCCCTTCGCTGAAACGTCTCCCGCAGCCCCCGCAACCCGCAAAGGCTCAATAACCCTTCAGCGTCGCCGCGAGGATCTTCTGAATGTGCGCGCGCTCGGACGTGCCGAGGTGCGCGTAGCGTCCCCCCGAGTCTTCACCGGCCAAAACGGCCTTCAAGCGGCTCATCACCGTCGTTTTGAGCTGCGGCGCGAGTTTTTGGAAGGTGAGCGAGTAAATCATGTAGCTGCAGCGATATTTGAAGAGGCGCGTGAGGAGTTGGAAATCCTTCAAACTGCGGCCTTCCGGGCCTTGCGGCGCATTTTTCGTGAAGGCGGTCTGAAACGCCGCATCGCCCTCGATGCCGCCCTCGGGCAGCGCGGCCTCATCTTTGAAAAACAGCGCGTCCAGCACGTCCTCGGCGCAGTGGTCGATGATTCGCCGCGCAGTGCCCACCGGCTCGTTTTGCACCGTCTCGCCCATTTCCCGCTGCAGGCTCGTCTGCATGTGCATCGCGCGCAGAGCGGTGTGGTTGGCTTTGGTGAGCACGTTTTGCACGGAGGTCTGATGCTCCAGCACCATCAGCGCCACGATGTCGCTCGTTTTGCGCGGATAGGGGCTCGTATCGAAAAATTTCGCCAGCTTCGTCACGTTCGCGCCAGCCTTCAGGTCCATCGCGCAGGTCTGGTCGTCTTTTTCGATCGCGATCACGTTTCCGCGATGCAGCGAGTCGCCGTGCCGGCCGGTGACATACCAGCCGCCCCAGCGATCCGCAAAAGGCGTCGTGCTGTCCACCACCGTGCTGCCCTGGCTCATGATCGGATGACCTTCCTCATCCGGAAACACGGAGCGCACCAGCACGCCCGGCACCTCCGGCGTGAAAGGCCCGCCGTGGCAGCTCAGGCAGCTCTGATCACGCTCAAAACGCAGCGGCTGATCATCCGGCACATGCGGATCGAGCAGGTAAAAGATCGGCCCCAGCACCGGATCGACCGTGGACACCTCGATCGCACCGCCGAGGCAATAGCCCACGTAAGCGTCGTCACCGAAATAAACCACGCGCGGCGTCTGCGGGCTGATGCGGTCGTTTTGTTTGCTCGTCTTGGAAAAAACCATCACCTGCGACTCCGGCGGGATGTGAAAGGCCTTCATCACACCCATCAGCACGCTCCAGTCGTCCTTGCGGTCGATTTTGACCTTTCCAGAGGCCAGATCACGCTCCAGCCGCTGCGCGGCGTCGTTCGGTTTCGTTTCGGAGTAGTGAATCGGCGCGTTTTCAAAGACATCCTCCGCGCATGCGCCTGCCGCGCCCAGCAGGGCGCTCAGCGTCAGCATCAAAAGACGGTTGGGAGGATTCATGGTTGGTTCGCCGAGTAATACGGCCGTGAAAAAGCGCTCATTGTGCCGGAATTGCGATTCTGCGGCTCGTTGCGTCCTCAGCGCATTCCGGCCGTCTGCCGCCGACGCATCGCGGTCTCGATGAATCGCGCGACTTCCAGCCTCGCGGCCAGCAGCGCCGCCGGATTCGCATCCCAGTCATCCAGCGCGCGCGCAAAGCTGTCCGCGATCTGCCGCGCTTTTTCATCCAGGCCCTGCTCACGCGCCATCATCAGCAAATCGTAGTCTTCCACCAGATCGCGCAGGCCTTTCAGTCGCAGGCTCGGCACCGGGCCCTCGATGCCTTGGGCGGATTGCGTGGCCGCATAGATCAGCCGCGTGCTGCCGCCGGGCAGCGTGCTCCACGCCTGCGCGGCCTCGGCTGGCAAATCGAGCGCATCTTCATGATGCAGGCCCGTCACGCCATATTTGAGCAGCAGCCATGCCGTCACTCGCTGCGCCATCGGCGGGAAAGCGGGCGCGATCACCGGCGGATGACTGTGCGTCAGCGATTGCGCCTGCTTCGCGTGGCGTTTCAACCACTCAGCGGGTGGCGCGGCCGGTTTGGTGTCCAGCCAGAGCTCCTCGCCTGCTTTGCGGCGCATCGCGCACTCGTGCGCTCCGCCCGGCCATTCCATGTCCATCCAAAGCTCCGCGGAATTCACCGCCCAGATGTCCACCATGCCGTGCAGCTTTCCCCACGCGCTGCGCGCGGGCGTTGGTGGCGTCACGACGAGCAAAGGCAGCCGCGATTTCGTTTTCGCCTCGGTTTCATTCAAAAACGTGCCCCACTGCCGCACCAGCTCATACGAAGCCGCGTCCGCAGGCCTCCCCAGCGTATCGATCATCACCACGCCGCGATCCGTGCAGCGCATGCTTTCCAATACGCGACCATATTCACCCAGCAGTGCCTCCGCGCGCGTGCGATCCGCGCCCAGTGGATCGGCAAACGGCCACATGCCGCGCAGTGGCAGCGTGGTGGCCGCCGCATGGCGGTGCAGCAGATGTTTGCGCAGCGAATAGGCCACTTTTTCCGCGCTCATGCTGCCATCTGCCTCCGGCAGCGTGCCATGCACCTGCGCCGCTGCCAGCCGGTGCTCCGCCAGCAGGTCGTAATACTGATTCATCAACTGCGCGTGGCCCAGCGAGAGCTTTTCGCCATCAAACGGCAGCCCGTGCGCCCGCGCGACATCCTTGGCCGACACGCCCACGAGGCTGCGCAGTCGCGACACGGTCGGCAGGTCGAAATCCCACACATCCACGCTGAATCGCGCCAGCAGCACGCGCTCGTCCGCGAGTTGCAGGCCGATGCGGCCTTCATGCCGCCCAGTGCGCGCGGTGTAGGGCACCTGCACGTCCATCCACAGCACCACACGCCCTGTTTCCGGCTTCGCGCTCAATACGGAGCCCTGCAAAGGCTGCAGCGCGTCCAATCGCGCGCCTTCCGGCAGCGGGCCATTTTGCGCGCTCTTTTCCAAACGCGTCTCCTGCGCGTGATACAAACGCGGTGCGGGCAGCGCCTCGCCCGACTCCGCATGCGTGAGCGAAAGCTCCACGATGCGCACCTGCGCGAGATCCTTCGCATCCCCGTGCAGCACGGCTTGCAGGCTCTCCCACTCGCCACGTGCGGCCTGGAGTGCCTGCACCTGCCGCGTTTCGCGCGGTGGCTCCTGCCGCGACACATCCTCCAGCGCGCCCGCCAGCCACAAACGCGCCTCTCCCGCCGAAACGACGGCGGAAAGGCTCAGCAGCAGACTGGGAAGGAGGAAACGCATGCTCGGAAATCTACGCCAGCATCGCACTGGACAGCAAACGGCATTCACAGGCCTCAAATCAGCTCCGCGATCGGCCTGCCGCCATCGACGATGAAGTTCGGGCGGCCTTGATGGTCGTTGTAGGTCGCATCCAGCGGCACGCCCATGTGATGATAAATCGTCGCGGCGAGATCGGATGGCGTCACGGGGCGCTCGGAGATCTCCGCGCCGTCCTTCGTGCTCGCGCCGATGACCTGGCCGTGGCGGAAGCCACCGCCGGCCATGCACATGCTCATGACGACGGGCCAGTGATTGCGGCCATCCGTGCTGCCTTGCGTGCCGAGATTCGGCGTGCGGCCAAACTCGCCCATCGCGATGACCAGCGTGTCATCCAGCATGCCGCGCTCACGCAGATCACTCACCAGCGTGGTGATGACGTGGTCAAAAACGGGCAGCAGTGGGCGCAATCCATTCCAAATGCCGCCGTAGGGCGGGATGTTGTCGCCGTGATTGTCCCAGGTGCCGCTCGCGCCGTGATTGCTGAGGTCGATGGTCACAAACGATGAGCCGCGTTCGACGAGGCGACGCGCCAGAAGCGCTTGTTTGGCCCAATCGTGGTCACCATAGCGATCGCGCACGTTTTTGGGCTCTTGTTCCAAATCGAACGCTTCCTGCGCGCGACCGCCTGCGACGATGTCGAAGGCTTTTTGGCCAAAAGTGTCCATCGCGCCCATCATGCCGCTCGCGTCGATGTCCGCGCGCAGTCCGTCCATTTGCCGACTGAGCGTCTGACGTGCGTGAAGGCGGTCCATGCTGAGTCCGGCGGGCAATTGGAAGAGTTTCGCGGCGTTGTTGCCATCAAACGGATCATACTGCGTACCGAGGTAACCGCCCCAGGCCACGTGCGAGCGCGATTTCATGTTCAGCACGACGTAGGGCGGCATGGCGGGATGATTCGCGCCGTGATGCTTTGCCACGATGCTGCCGAAGGAGGGGAAATACTTCGCCTTCGGGTTCGTGCGCGGCTCGTTGGTCAAATTGGCCGTCTGCATGACCATGTTCGGCTCATGATTGCTAAACCGGCAATCCACCGAGCGGATCAGCGTGAACTGATCCAGCATCGCGGCCTGCTTTGGCAGGAACTCGCAGATGCGCACGCCGGGCAGTTTGGTGGCGATTGTCTTGAAGGGCCCGCGGTTCTCGATGGGCCGATCCGGCTTCGGGTCCCAAGTGTCGATGTGGGATGGTCCGCCGGTCATCCACAGCAAAATGACCGATTTGCCGCTCTTCGTGGCTTTGCCCTCCGCACGCAGTTTCATCAACCCGGGCAGCGTGAGCCCGCCCAGGCCCGCGAGGCTCGTTTTGAGCACGGAGCGGCGGCTGTGAACGACCACACCGTCCCGCACACGCGGGTTCATGAAGGTGAAGGCATGGCCGTGGTCATGGCTGGGCATGCGACAACCTACGTGCCGATTGAAACAGCCCTGTCATCCCGCGGGTATTCTGTGCATGCGTCTTTTTCTACTTCTGATGGTCACCGTGGCTCATGCGCAGATGCCGCTCGTGTTGCCACGAGTTCCAGTGATCGAGCGCGAGGGCATCACGGGCGCGGGGCAGATCGTGCAGGCGGGAAAGCGGCTGCTCGTGCTCTACCCGAATCATCCGGATGACTTCGGCGGCAGCGGTGGCAGTGGCGCGAGTGTTTCGGAGGACAGCGGTGCGACGTGGCAGGCGCAGCCCGATGATTGGCCTCTCGGCAAAACGGTCGATGTGTGGGCTGATCGACTGCGAAACGGCGATTTGATCGCCATCGGGCTTAACTGGGCACCAGATCCGAAAAAGCGCGGCGAACTGACTGCCAAGGATGTGCCTGCCGATGCCTACCTGCTCGGCCTCTCCACCGATGGCGGCCTTAACTGGCACAAAGAGAGGATGGTGATCGAGTGCCCGACGGAGTTTGGCATCATCGCGAGGCCGCTGCCGCATGTCATTGAGGACGAAAGCGGCGCGCTCTTCATGCCCGCGTATGCGTGGGGCAAAAGCGGCAATCACGCGCTGCTGTTGCAGTCCAAAGATCGCGGCAGGCACTGGTCGGTGCTCTCAAGCATCACGACCGCCGCCGCGATGGTGAAGGCCGGAGCGCCGGTGACGACGCCTTGGCTCGAAACGACCGTCTCGCCGACTCAAAACGGCGATTGGCTCGCCGTCGTGCGCACCGGCAGCAGCGCGAAGTCATCGCTCGTCAGCGTGCGCTCGACCGATCACGGCCAAACATGGTCCACGCCGGAAAAACTGCCCATCGCAGGCAAATTGCCCACCTTGCAACTCCTTCCGAGCGGCGTGCTCGCGCTGCTCACCGCGCACACAAAGAACCACTGCCGCCTCTACCTCTCCACCGACGGCAATGGCCGCGCCTGGAGCGCCGCGCACGTGCTTTCCAGCCAAAGCGGCGGCAATGCGGGCATGACCATCACCGGCAAAGACTCGCTCCTCATCATCTCGCCCGCGAACAAGCGCATCGACGCCTGGCGCGTCTCATTGAGAGCATCGCCCGCTGTCGCCGACAGCCTCGCATCGCCAAAAGATATCGCCTTCATCAAAGGCACGCTGACTTGGAGCCGCGCCGCCGCCGCACATGAGGTCACGCCCGTGCTCATCCAAAAAGCCGCGGGCTATGACGACACCGAAATCCTCCCGCACACCCCGATCCGTGTCGAAGGCACGAAACTCGATCTCGGCCGCCAGCTTCTCATCGGCGCGACATATGTTGTCGAAATCCGCTCCGTGGACCGCGAGGGCCGCGTGTCCCCGCCAGCCCGCAGCGTGCCGTTGGTGAATCGTTGATCGAGTGCGGAGAAAGCCACCCATGCGCAGTGGCGTAGGTTCCAAGCGCTCATGCTGACCTTCATCCGACAACCCGCACCTCTTGCACGCCGCAGTTTCTTGCGCGCGGGTGCGCTCGGTTGTGGCGGGTTGGCTTTGCCATCGCTGCTGAGGGCGGAGGCTGCGGCGGGGATTCGGTCGTCGCATAAGGCGGTGATCAATGTGCATCTCGACGGCGGACCGCCGCAGATGGACCTCATTGATCCGAAGCCGGATGCGCCGCAGGAGATTCGCGGCGAGTTCAAGTCGCTGCGCACGCGCATTCCGGGGCTGCATCTCACCGAGTTGCTGCCGCGGCTGGCAGCGCGGGCTGACAAATATGTTTTCCTTCGCTCGCTCACGGGCGCGATGGGGAATCACGATGCGTTTCAGTGCCAGTCGGGCTTCAGCGACAAAGATCTGGCCTTCATCGGCGGACGACCGGCGATGGGCTGCGCCCTGAGCCGTCTGATGACAACGCCGCAGGACAGCGCGCCGACTTTTGTCGATCTCATGCAAGGCCGGCCGCTGGTGCGCAACAGCGCGCGACCGGGATTCCTCGGCGCGGCGAGTTCGCCCTTCAGGCCGGACATTTCGCATCTGTTTCATCGCGGCCTGGAGGAGGGCATGAAGAACGAGCTGGCGCGGCGTGGCGATGGTCATCAGCTCCGGCTGTCGCTGCATGAAGGACTCACCGTGGGCCGCTTGCACGATCGCGTCGGGCTGCTGCGGGAGCTGGATGTGCTGCGGCGTGACATGGATCACACCGGCTCGATGCAGGCGCTGGATGAGTTCACGCAGCTCTCGCTCGGCATTCTCACCTCCGGACGATTCGCCGAGGCGATGGATCTTTCCAAAGAAGACCCGCGCGTGCTCGCCCGCTACACGCCGGACGTGCGCAAGCCCGCCGATGCCTTTCAGTCGATGGAGGATCCGAAATGCGGGCAGAAGTTCCTGCTCGCCCGCAGGCTCATCGAGGCCGGTGTGCGCTGCGTGAGCATCTCCATCAGCGACTTCGACACGCACTCGCGCAACTTTTCCGCCATGCGCTATCTCGGCCCGCTGGTGGATCACGCGCTCGACACGCTCGTCGCCGATCTGGAGCAGCGCGGCATGCTGGATGACGTCATGATCATCGTGTGGGGCGAGTTTGGCCGCACGCCAAAGATCAACGACAAAGCCGGACGCGATCACTGGCCGAAAGTGGCGATGGGCATCATGGCCGGCGGTGGATTGAAGACCGGCCAGGTCATCGGTGCCACCGACAAGCACGCCGCCGAGGCCACCGACCGGCCCGTGCATTATCAGGACGTGATCGCCACGCTCTATCACCACCTCGGCATCGACGCCCGCAACGTCACCCTCACCGACACGACCGGCCGCCCACAGTATCTCGTCGATATCGGCCAGCCCATCCGGGAAATCCTGTGACGGGCATGTTCACGCACGCTCTTCGATTCGCGCTCGTCTTTGGTTTGCCGATGATGCTTCAGGCGCAAAGTGAACGTGTCATCCATCACGCCGCGGATGCCTCGGAGACGACGAAGTGGGCTGCCAAAGAGCTTCAAAGGCTCGTTTCGACGGCCACAGGCGAAGAAATGGCCGTCGTGAGCGAAAACACCGCTAAACCGGCCATCCGGCTCATTTCGGACAACTCGTTGCCACACGATGGTTTCGTCATTCGGGCCGAAAAAGGCGATTTGATCATCGCAGGCAATGAAAACGCGCCAGAGGGACTTTGGGCCGTTCCGAGTCATGGGACGCTTTGGGGCGTGTGCGAGTTTGCGGAGCGTTTTCTCGGTGTGCGCTGGCTGTTTCCGGGTCCGCTCGGCGAGGATGTGCGAAAGCAGAACGCGCTTCGCTTTGAGCTGAAGGAGCCCATTCGCGGCCAACCGGGCTTTGCGGTGCGTTCGGTGGCCTATCTCGGCGAAAGTGATCGCGAGATCACCTCGCGTTACGTTCCAGTGCTCGACTGGATGAAGCATCAGCGACTCACGAACGGCCTGCATCCCTTCGTCACCGGCTACGGGCATTCGTGGGATGACTATTTGAAGCCCGCCGACTTCGTGGAGCATCCTGAGTGGAAGCCATCGAGCGGCAACTTTGAGCGAAATGGCAAAGTGACCTTCTTCTGCACCACCGCGCCCGGTTTGGTCGAGCTGTTCGCCCAGCGCGTCATCGAAACGATGGACCGCAACCCGAAGCGGGAGATGTCGAGCATCTCGCCGACCGACGGCGGCGGCTTCTGCACCTGTGACCGCTGCAAGCCGCTGCTCGACACCGATCCGCACGGCAAACCGAGCCACGCACGCGCGATGCTGATGTTTTACCAACGCGTCGGCGAGATCATCGCCCGCGAGCGACCCGGGCGCAGGCTGGGCGGCTTTGTGTATTACAACTACCAGTATCCGCCCGCGAACGCGCCGAAGCTGCCGGACAACGTGAGCCTCTGCTGGGCACCGCTGAACTACTACGGCTACGGTTTGCTCAAGCCGCTGTATCGCGCCGAGTTCGAAGGCGTCATTCGATGCTGGAGCGAGATCACGCCGCATCTCTTCTACCACAACTACTCCACCTGGATGCGCAGCTTCCACGGCGCGCCACTGCCGGTGAGTCTCGACATTCTGAGGCGAGAACTCCCCACCGCTGCGCAAAACAAAGCCTGGGGAGCCCGCATGGTCGGCACCAGCGCGTGGGGCGTGAACGCGCCGATCAATTACCTGCTCGCCAAACAGCTCTGGAATCCGCAGCTCGATGTCAGCGCCGCGCTCAACGATTGGCTCGCACGCGCCTACGGCCCCGGCTGGCCGCACATGCGGGCGCTCTACGACGAACTCGATGTCAAAATGGCCGCGCACAAAGAAGCGCAGTCGCCCATCTACAAAGGAGCCAACTACGAGGTGAACGAGGAAGTCATGAAGACCATCTACGCCCCGCTCTTTGCCACAATGGAGCAGCACTTCCGCGCCACCCTCGCCGAATGCGCCACCGACACGCAGCGCGCTCGTTTGCAGATGTTCGGCGACAACTTGATCCAACTCCACTTCGCCCTGCGGCAGGCCAATCTCATCGCTGAGGATTCCAAATCCATCTTCCATCGCGATGAAGCCGCGTTTGCGCAGTTCCAGAAGCAAATGGAAACGACCTTCAGCCTGCACCACGACCAACGTGGCCTCGATCACGGCCCGATTTGGAAGGGCGAGTGGCGGCAGCCATGAACGATGGGGGACTTTGTCAGACCAGCCATGGTTCGTGCGTTCCAGCCTCGCCCATGAAAATCCTCCTTCCTCTCCTGCTCGCCGTCACTGCTTTCGCCGCGAATGAATCGCCGGAGGATGTGAAGCGGCGTGAGGCGATTCCGTTTGGCGGTGACTTCAAACCGAACCCAAAGGTCGGCGCGTTTGTTGTCGTGGGGCATGGGGCGCGCATTTTGGTGTCGAAGGATGATGGCAAGACGTGGAAGCAGGCCTTCTTCGCCGCGCCGGGTGCCGATCACGGACCCTGGGCCACGAAGGCCGTCGCTTATACTGGCGGTGTGTTCGTCGTGCCCGTCGGCTGGGGTGCGCCAACGATTTATCTGGCCTCCGATGACGCGGTGAACTGGCGTCACCTCACGAAAGGCACCGCGAAGCTGCCGGAGGGCAAAGGCGATGCGCGCGTGATGCCCGGCACGTGGGGCATGGCGGCTGGAAAAGGCACTTTTGTCGGCAGCGGCTACATGACCTTCTGCGCCACGAGCGATCTCGGGCAGAGCTTCAGTTCCTTCGGCATGTGGGGCGCGTTCAAAGACGATCCACGTGGCAAACTGAGCACGCATCACGTCGGCACGGTGTATTGCGGCGATGCCAGCGGACGCTTCCTCGCGCTCGGTGACAATCGCGGCGACTCCGGCGCGAAGTTCGGCAACCTTTTCGCTAGCGATGACCTCGGCAAATCCTGGAAATGGCTCGCGCCGAAGGGTCTCGATGCCTCCACCGGTCGCGGCGAAATGCTCTGCAACGGCCGTCTGCTCGTCATGACCGACAAAGACGCCGCAAATGCCTGGACCAGCACCGACGCCGGCGAAACCTGGACCGGCCCGCATGCCACCGGCACGCAACGCGCCACCTTGAGCGTCGTGGGCGGCGAATTCTGGCTCTGCGCCAAGAAATCCCGCGTCAGCACCGATGGCCAAACGTGGCATGATCTCCCCACCGCCGTTCCCGAAGGTAAAATCATCGCCAGCGACCAAGGAACGCTCATCAGCATCCACCAACAGCGCACGATCATTCAACGCAGCACCGATGGCGGCCAAACCTGGCAGGAAGTGCATCAATACACTCCTCCAGACATCAAAGGCGGTGCACAGGGACTCCGTGCGGGCGCGTGGGGCCTTGTGGCTCCATGACTTCGACAAGCCGCATCATATGGACTGCGGCAGCCTGCTGCCGCTTTTTCCGAGGCAGCCCTGCTGCCGCCAGAGTCTCCCGGCTCCTGAAGAACACCTCACGCTGGCGCAGTGGCGATAGCCCATGAGTTATCGAAGCTCACGAGACGCTCGACGGCCAGCAGGCTGGCCTATTGAAAGCGGCAGCAGCCTGCCGCAGTCCAAGGACTTCGTCCGCTCACGGGTTATCAAACCGCTTCCCAGGCACCGGTTTGCCGTCTTCGAGGAGCCACATGTCCTGTGCGTCGATGAAATGCCAGTCGCCGTAGATGGTGAAGAGGTTCGCCTGGCGGAACTCGAGCTCCAAACGGACCATTTTGCCGACGAGAGGCTCCAAATAGGCCTTTTTCCACTTCAGCGCGTGTTTGAGCGAGTTCGCGTTTCGCATGGGAATGCAGTCATCGAAGGTCAAACCGGGCAGCGGCTGGCTTTTGATGTCGGTGAGCTGGAAACGCACCTCGCCGAAGTCAGCGGCGGCGTTGATGAACAGCAGCGCGGACTTCAACAGCATCGGCTTTGACTGGATGCGTGCGAAGTCGCCACGCGAGCGAAGGTGCATGAAGCCATCTTTGCGCACGGTGTGCAGCAGCACGGCACTCGTGGGTTCCTTCGTCGCGTTTTTCGCCGCACGTTCGCGACCGTGCGCACCTTTGTGCGACTCGGAGTAGATGCGGATCTCATCGCCGGTGTCGATGAGGCTGCTGGGGCGGATTTGAGCGCAGCCATGCTCGGGAATGGGATTCAGCGCGATGAAGGGCTTCCTCTGACCGCGGATGAAGTGATGGCCGTCGTAGCTGAAGGTGAGCTGCGAATCGAAGTCGCCAAAAAACTGGTTGTAGCTGTTCACCGGCACGCTGCTGGAGTTTCGGAAGGTCCACAACACGCCCACATAGCCCGGACCGCTGCGGATCACCGGCATGCCGTAAAAGCCGACCGGGCCGTCCACATCGAGCGAGTCGGGTTGCAGATGCAGCGTGGGTTCGCTCCACGTTGTGAAGTCACGCGTCTCACGCAGCACAAGACGACGATCACCCCAGCCAGGGCGTGCGGTGAGGACGTGAGCGCGGTCGCTCTCGCGGAAGAATCCAAACACCGGCGGCTCCGGCTCCCAATCGTCCGTGGACCACTGGCCGTCTTTCTTGAGCTGCCAGTGCAGGCCGTCCTTCGAGACCAACGTGGCAGCCATGCTCATGTAGCGCTTTTTGCCCTCGCGCTTCGCGATGTCATGCCACGGATGCTTTGCATCCGCCAGCGCCTGCTCAAACACCGCGTCTGCATCCTGCCTGCCGAACATTTTGAAGGCAAAACCATCCGCCGCGACGGGATCGTGATACACGCCGCTGCCCTGGCCGTGCGTGAAGGTGAAAACGTGATGCGGTGCGAGCTTTCCACCCTCCGGCTGCGCATCCGGCACGGGCAGCGGCCGCCACGCGATGCCGTCCTCGCTCTGCGCAGCCATGATCGTGAAAGGACTCCATTTGATCGAGTAAATCATCCGCCACTGCCCGCTCGCCACATCCCGCCAGACCGAGGGAAACACCATCGACGCATCCGGGAACTGCGGATCCGTGTAAGTGCCCGCCGCGACGGCCTGCGGCACCGTCTGCACCAGATCGGTGTTATTCCAGGCATCCCAATGCGCGAGATCCCAAAACGGCAGCGTCTTCTCGGCGAAGGCGAGGCTTGAGGTGAAAAGCAGGAGAACGACAGGTCGGAGCATGCGGCCTCAAACGATGAATCCGAGGCCATTCTGCCGCTCCGGCATGACAAAACGCATGCCGAGCGCTTGCGCGGAATCGATTTTCTCCCAGCGTGCGCGATGCACTTCGATGAAAGCGCGCTCGCATGGCATTATGACACCTGGCATTGGCTACTGGAGAACTTTGGCGGCATCGAGGCGATGCGAAAGCGGAGGCTGATCCTGCCGACTCACGAGTATTTCCCTGTTCAGGCAGGCCACGACCACGATTCAGCGCTGCGCTTGTTCCAGCACCTTAAGGAACTGATGGGCATGAAGGACTGGCCGTGCCGGTTGGAGCAGATTACCGAGGATGAGAAGGTCAAGGCGGCGCGTAAGGACGGCTTGATTGGCGAATGGTCCTCAAACGGGCCTGCGGGCTGGTTTGCGGCGGACATCGATGGCGAGGTGGTCATCGCGTATCAGGAGCGGCAGTTGGAGAATCCGGTGCATCTGACGGCGACGCTGGTGCATGAGCTTTGTCATTACCTGCTGCGACTGCGCGTGCGCAGCCATCCGCCCACGGGCTGGGCGGATCATGAAATGCACACGGATGTGATGTGCAGCTTCATGGGTTTCGGTGTGTTTGTCTGCAATGCGGTCTTCGACTTCCAACAGTGGGGCGATCACAATGTGACAGGATGGTCATGGTCGCGTCAGGGCTATCTCAGCGAGAGCGAACATGCATATGCGCTGGCCTTGTTCTGCGAATTGACCCGCACGGACCCCGAGAAGGCGGCGGCTTATCTGAAACCGAATCCGCTGAACTACTTTGGGCTCGCCGTGGATGATCTGGAGGCAAGTCGCGAACAAATCGCCGTACTGGAGAAGGCGGTACCGCTCGCGGCGGATCTGCCGCCCATTCTGAGCGTGGAGACGGAGGCGGATGGTGATCCGGTCATCGAAAAAGAGCCGCTGGAGAATATCACCTTCACTTTTGCCGAGGTATCGGCTCTGGGGCCGGAGAAACCGTGGTATCAGCCGATCTGGAATTTTTACTATCGTCTCGCGGAGGCTCAAACGGGCACGACATGGCATGAGATGGAGCTGGCGGCGCTGGATTCACTCCAGCCGAATCTGCAGGCAGCGGCGCTCGCGATCCGTTTTTCGCTGCGGTTCGACGGCGAGGGGCTGCAGGGCGCGATCATCCCCGAGCCTGACCTGGATCTCACGGCATGTGAGCAAATGCTGGAGCGAACGATCGCGGCTTATGAAGTGCTGGGTGACGAGCTGAGAGTTCGTTTTCTCCGTTCGCTGCATCCCGAGATTCGCACCCACTTTGAAGCGATTGAAAAAGCCAGGACGGGCGGTGACATCGAGGAGTTTTTCTCCCCGCTCGATCAGGATGAAACCTGGCGTGGCCTTGAGGAGATTTGGTTGAAGGGGCTTCGCTCGATCGTGTTGCGCAGCCCACGGACGCTGGTTCATCCGGCTTGAGGCGCTGACTCACGCCACCGTGCAGATCTGCACGCCTTGCTTGAGCGAGGCGAGTTTGTCGGGGCGCTTGGGGATGAATTCTTGGCCGAGGTAGCCGGTGTAGCCGGTTTCTTGGATGGCTTGGATGATGGCGGGGTAGTTCAGCTCCTGCGTTTCATCGATCTCCGCGCGGCCGGGGACGCCGCCGGTGTGGTAGTGGGCGAAGTATTCGTGATCGCGGCGGATGGTGGCGATGACGTCGCCCTCCATGATCTGCATGTGGTAGATGTCGTAGAGCAGCTTGAAGTGCGGTGAGCCGAGCTTTTTGCACAAAGCGACGCCCCAGGCGCTGTGGTCGCACATGTAGTCGGGGTGGTTCACTTTGCTGTTGAGTAGCTCCATGACGAGCGTGACGCCGAGTTGCTCGCAGAGCGGCAAAAGGCGTTGCAGGCCCTTGGCGCAGTTTTCGAGGCCTTGTTCGTCGCTCATGCCGTCGCGGTTGCCGCTGAAGCAGATGACTTGTTTGAAGCCTGCGGCGGCGCTTTCCTTCAAAAGCGGCTCGTAGGCTTGTACGAGCAGGTCGTGGTGCTCCACGCGATTCCAGCCTTTCGGGATGGGGCCGATCTTCACACCGCCAGGGCCTTCAATCGTCGGGAAACTGACCATGGCGCAGTGCAGGCCGTGTTTCTTCACGGTGGCGAAATCCTTTGGATCGAGCAGTTCGACGGATTCGAGGCCGATCTGCTTCGCGGCGACGCAGAAGTCCTCCAGCGGGATGTCCTTGTAGCACCATTTGCAGGCGGAATGCCGCACTTTACCCGGTGCGGCCTTGTCCGCGGCGATGAGCTGGCTTTGCAGCAAGGCGGCGAGGGAAACGATGCCAAAATGTCGGCGGGAAAGTGCAGGAGTGTCCATGCACGAAGGCTACACAAATCGTCACAGCGCTGTCATCAACAATCTGGCGAGGTCGCTGCTCGCGGCCTTGCCGACTTCGACGACTTCGGCGTGATGGAGTGTCTGCGGCTTGAGGCCCGCGGCCCAATTTGTGAGCATGGAGATGCCCGCAACCTCCATGCCAAGCGCGCGAGCCTGGATGGCCTCCGGCACGGTGGACATACCGACCGCATCGGCACCGAGGGTGCGCAGCATGCGGATTTCCGCCGGGGTTTCATACTGCGGACCGAGCAGCGCGGCATAGACGCCAGTGTGAAGCTTCAAACCGGTCGCAGCGGCTGCGGCGATGAATTTTTCACGCCACGCGGCGGAGTAAACCTCGCTCATGTCATGAAAATGCGGGCCGCCAAGCAGCGGCGTGGTGCCTTGGAGATTGAGGTGGTCGGTGATGAGCATCAAACCGCCGACGTGGAAGGAATCGTGGATCGCGCCGGCGGCGTTCGTGAGCACGAGACGTCGCACACCGAGGCTGTGCATGAAGCGGATGCTGGCGGTTGCTTCATGCGCGGTGAGACCTTCATACAAATGACGGCGGCCCTGTGCGATGAGGATGCTGCGGCCTTCATGACGGCTCAAAACGAAGCGTCCGGCGTGTCCGGGCACGGTGGAGGCGCTGAGGCCGGGAATGTCGGCGTAGGCCGTTTCACTTTCGATGCCGAAAGCCTCCGCGACAGCGCCAAGACCGGAGCCGAGCACGATGGCGGTTTCCGGGCGGGCGTTTTGCAGGTCGGCGAGCATGGTGGAACGAGTGAGTAGTGAGAAGTTAGAAGTGAGAGGTGCAGGAAGCCACATCTAACTTCTCACTTCTGACTTCTCACCTGCTGCGACGTCCTCAATCATCCCAGCACATTCCCGGCCTCAAGCGGATGACCGCGGAGGAAATCAGCCGCGCTGAGGCGTTTGCCGCCTTCCATTTGGACTTCGAGAAGATTGAGCAAGCCGGTGCCGCAACTGACGAGGATGCCGTTCGCATCCGCGGAGACGATCGTGCCCGGCGCTGGGCAGGCGGCAGCGTTTTCGATGAGCGCGGCGCGGTGGACTTTGAGCTGCGTGGTTTGATACAGGCAGTGCGTGCCGGGCCAGGGTGTGAAGGCACGCACGAGGCGCTCGAGTTCGGCGGCGGGCTTTTGCCAGTCGAGTTTGCCATCGGCGCGGGTGAGTTTGCGCACATGGGTGACGAGGGCGTCGTTTTGCTTTTCGCGCGGCGGATTGCCGGCGACGATGAGGTCGAGCGCGGCCTCGAGCGTGCTGGGGGCGAGCAAAGCGAGTTTGTCGTGCAAACTGCCGCCGGTGTCATCCGCAGTGATGGACAGAGTGTGCTTGAGGAGCATGTCGCCGGTGTCGAGGCCCTCATCCATGAACATGATGGTGATGCCAGTCTCCGAATCGCCATCGCGAATGGCAGCCTGGATGGGCGCGGCGCCGCGATGACGTGGAAGGAGCGAGGCGTGGATGTTCAGACAGCCGAGCGGCGGCACATCGAGCACGGCGCGCGACAAAATCTGGCCGTAGGCGACGACGACGGCGATGTCGGCTCCGAAGGCCTTCAATTCATCGACGGCATGGCGGATTTTGAGCGGTTGAAAAACGCGCAGGCCGGCTTTTTCGGCACGCACTTTGATTTGTGGCGGCGTGAGCACCTGCTTGCGGCCGACGGGCTTGTCCGGCTGTGTGATGACGCCGACGACTTCGTGCTTGGGTGTGTTGAGCAGCCATTCCAAGGAGGGAAGGCCGATGTCTCCGGTGCCGATGAAGAGGATGCGCATTAGATCTTCATCTTCTCGAGTTCCTTCCAGGCGTCGAGCTGCATGATGCCACCGAGGATGTCGTAGAGCACCTTGGCGGGTGCCTGCGAGGCGTCGATCTGCATGACGCGGTCACCGGCGTAGAAGTCGAGGATGGGCTTGGTTTCGGCCTCGTAGGTGGCAAAGCGCTGCTGGATGACGGTTTCGTTCGCGTCGTCAAAGCGGTTGTCCTTGAGGGCACGTTTGCGCAGGCGGCGGGCGAGTTCGGTGCGGTCAGGGCAGGAGAGGTGGAAGAGTTTCAGGACTTCGATGTGCTCTTCCATGAACTTGGCCTGCTCGACGTTGCGGGGGATGCCGTCGAGCACGAGGAAGTCGATCTCCGGCTTGTATTGGTAGGCGTCGA
>Ga0315902_10005030_pt1 | contig 18778 bp, 13 predicted proteins | sample LakEriMetagenome_9_FD_203523 | JGI IMG/M metagenome (GOLD analysis project Ga0315902, IMG submission 203523) | Freshwater fungal communities from buoy surface, Lake Erie, Ohio, United States - Buoy 12 MA117 | ecosystem: Environmental > Aquatic > Freshwater > Lake > Lake biofilm | place: USA... | reverse complement strand
CTCATAGAATGAACTTGGTGCTTCCACAGTGGTTCAGCTGGTCAAGCGTCTTTGCACTTATGACCAGATCTTCTACTTATACAAAAAGAGCCATACTATCCTCAAAAAAGAGGCACTTGTCCTTGAGGCTGGCCTTTAAACCGAGATTGGTCAGATGCATTTTCAACGTGTGACTTCAGGTGGTCTCATGTGAATTTCTTCATCTAGAACACCACAAAAAGGCGATATCAATAATGTCTTGTCCGTATACCATGTCGTTTTTGAGAGACCACGCCAGAAAAAGGCGGAAAAGACTCTTGTTTCCAACTGGAGCTAATGTTTCATCATAATCGAGGACTTCAACCTGATTACAACCTTTGGTTGCAAGTCTGTTTTTGTAGCGCTAGATTTCCCCCAATTCATCTTTCTCGGTCTTGTGAAACCATTTGCTGTGAATAATCTTTCTTCCCGCAGGTAGAGCAGTAAGTTTTCTTGATAAGATTGTCCTATTCTTTTTGTATGAAGTGTTTTCACAGTGTTGACCTAAAAGCTTCAGCAAACGGCTGCGGTACAATTCCTTTGTCGAGATTTTAAAGTAAAGTCCAAGAGCTCTCCTATACTCAGTTTCGACTTCGTCTGCCAGAATACCTGCTTGGAATCCAATTCTCTTCATCTCAGTGATTTTTCATTCTTCCACCGTCTTGGGAAACCCAATCTGGGTCACGTGGTGACATACCAATCTCGATCCTCAAGCTTTTTCAATAATTCTTTTGCTTGAAGCACATAGCGTACGCTCCCAAAGGTATGAAATTGGACCAGGTTTGGTACACTTCCCTACACTTCTTCTGGTATTTTTCATTCGTGGCAGAATATATACATGCATTGAATACAGTTGCTGCATACTGAATGGCAAGGTGCCATAGCCTCGATGACAATCCGGCTCCAATGAGCACTACAGAGTCTTCTCCACAAGAGTTTGATTCAGTCCTCAATGAGCCCATTTTGCTGCGGACACTGCCTTTGCGTGATACCATTAGTTACCCCCTCCTATCTGAAGTACTTGAGAAGGTCATTTGTCTGGTATTCTGGAGCCCTATGACTTCTGAAGTAGGTCAGTGAGACTGCCATTTGTTTCTATGTTGCTTTCATCAGATCAAAAACGTTGTTTGCATCTTCGTCCCTCGTCTTCAATACAGCACAAATCCCTTGAGAGAATTTTCTACAACAAAGATGAGGGCGAACTAACCCCCGCGGACGCTTTGAAAGACCGGTACGATAACATCTGAGTGCCTTCTCTTCTAAATTTCTCAGCATATTGACTTCTGGTTGCAGGTCTTTTGTTTCATCTTTCTTTGAAGACACGTCTCTCAATCTCCAAGTTTTTTTGGAATCCCAAATTTTTTCAGACATCATTGGAGACATGCCGAAGTTCCTGATGCCACAGGTGTATATCTCCACCCGCATGAGCACTTAAGGCAACGCGATTCTTACCCTTATAAAGAGATTGGGAGATGGTAATAGAGGCCATCGCTCAGGAGAACGTTGGAAGTGTATTCCATTTCTTGGTTAATGTATCCCCCTTCTGGTTTGGAAAGGAAAGCGAAGAAATATTCTTCGCTCAATTGAGAGATTGAAAGTAAGGCGACTCGAGGGTTTGGTACATACAAGCTTCGGAACTGCAGATAGACGAGATCCATTTCTCCAATGCCCTCGGCTCGCAAATGTGTATGGTCTCCAAAGATCCCACTGATCTTTTGACAACTTTCGCGTAGCTCGTAGTTGCTCAGAGCGCATCGATTGCCACTCATATGCTGGGTACATCCAGAGCCAAGAATCGAAAAGTTTTGCAGCCTCATGTTGTCTAGTTCTTTCATAAACCAAGTATGCTAGTCAGATTGTAATATCCTTCGCGCCTTTTTGTAAGAGCCATTTTAATCTCAATGTCTACCTTGAGTCTCGGACGAGACGCTGTCGTCGCCGTGATTACCGGCCGATTCATGTCGACGGCCATGTTTGTGTTTGTCGATTGAAGCACCTTTCAGTTGAATGGTATACTCATTTCTTGCAGTGGTCACACCAATGTTTTTCTCGGAATCCTTTTCCATGACTTTCAAAACTTGTTTTCTGACCACGGCCTTGATCTGTACCTTCCAAGAGAGCTTGAGGATCCATTGGCCTTCCGAAAGGCTTCTTGTCGTGCTTTTCAGCACGAAGTCGTAGCGTTCTTGTCCGAGGTGCTTTCTCACAAGTTCCAGGGACAAGGATTACTTATTCTCCTCGAGTCGTCAGTGAGTATCAAAGATTTCGGAGAGTCCCATCAGAACCATCAGCACGATGAGCTCCTTGGGCAGGTCAAGTCCCACGTCTCGTAAGCGATGAGATATCTGTTAAACTTTTCTTTGTATTGTAATTGATAAGTCTCTATGCTCAGCAAATTGTGGTCATCATTAGCAGCATCTCATATAGTCACATACTACCGAGGTTACCAATACCTCGCTCAGCATGTACAGCTTCCTGTAACACTCCGTCCCATCAATCTCCACGTATCTTGGCAGCAGTGAGGCGGCTTTATAAAGATGTTTGAAATTCCCTTATCATTCAAGGTCACAAGAAGAATTCAAATACAAACTTGGTACGCAAGCACGTGGTGAAACTTCCCTGAAGACAAGCGAGCATGAGTGGATCAATGGCTATCTGCACATTATCTGCCCTAGATCGCAAGGACCTAAACAGGTAACATGCAGTTTTTGACTTGGTCGCAGCGCTAAGCTTGGCTCCACTGAAACATGAACATGGTGGAACATGGAGTTTTTCATAGGAATATGGAATCAAGTATGGTTGTTTGTGGTCACATCAAGGTATGGTAAATAGAAGCTGTCTTGATGAAGTATCTCATGTTCCATGTAGATGACTTCAGGCACATACCTGTACTTGTAGCCTTGGCGATAGTGTAGAAACAATGTTTGCTCAATCCATATCCACAACTATAATATCGATGCATCATTGGTTTTATATGAATCCAAAATCACACGTTCAATATCTTGAACAACGCCAGAAAATCTTATAAGATATTTGACCATATGCAATACAAATGAATATATTCTTCTAGCCATACAGGGCTTTGATACCATAAGCAGCGCTGGTCTCTCTTCTCTCTTCCACAGATCACTATACTAGAGGTTTCCCATCCAGATGTTGAGATGCAAGGATTCAAGTGATAAGGACAATGTCGTGGTTTTACATATCAAATGTGTTCTACCAGATCACTCTACTCCCGGTGGAGCAGCTACTCCACCCACCGAACCAAGTCCAGCCGGGTTAGGTTCATGCATCTGGTGTACTCGGTATTGCAGGATCTTCAACAGCACCAAGGTAGGGCTTGTCGTCTTCAGTGTTGACGACGTGAATGCACGGGCCCTCCAACTTGAGTGAGGATCCAATGTCTCTTGACTCAATCACCACACGAGGGCCGATCCATAAGGGATCGCCCTTCTGGAGTAAATGGTTCCACAAAAGACCCAGGTTGTATGGGTTTCACTCCAACAGCAGTGAACACTCTCCGCAACGTCCATGGAGTGCATGAGGCATTGATCAAGGTTGGCCGCACTGGCTTTTTGAGTCCACCGCGAGAAGAAAGGCGTTTCTCGGATTGAAATTAGGCGCTGCAATTGGAGACCGGAAGCGGCTTTCAGTGAGTTTTCAGTTAACACCATGGTGTTGATTTAAACTCCTTCTCTTGATGCTTCGAGACTGTCTCTCAGTGACATAGTCCTATCCATTTTGGCATCCAAGGAAGAACAGAGACAAGAGGGCTTTTTTCTGTAAATAAGAGGAATCTGTCTTCATTCAGACAGTAACATGGAAGTATATTCTCGTAAGTTGGCAGAGATATATTGAAATGGTCGTGGTCTCGTCCAACAGTGATCCCAGTTGATGCACTAACAGAAATTGCTGGGAAGGGCATGAATTTCTGGGAGATATAATCGTTTGAACGTACAGAGGAATGTTCTACCTTCACCGTTGAGTTGAGACTATATGTTCTTGAACATTACAATTTCTCCTCGCGGTAAATCCTAGCAAGACGGTAGCACTTGCACCCAAGACTTATAATCTTACCTTTGTTTTACTCAACCACGTGCCTCATTGAGCGAGGAAGAAAGCAGAAGCTGATATCTTCCTCGGTCGCACTTCTTCACAACCAACACCCCTCTCCCATTGCTACCCTAGTGTAACTCTGCCCGGACCAGATCTGTTCGAACCCCGATAAGACAGGTCTCCAGGTCCATGGAGAGAGCAACTGCCTGATGGATATCTACACTCAATGAAGACCCCAATGTGTCTCCCTGGCAGCTCATTTTCTGAATTACGACTCCCACCCTCGAGACATTTGTCCGGGTGCGAAGAGCTTCGGAATTGTTATTCCCAAGTTCTACGTCCCACTTCAGCTCCACAGCTCATCCCGTTTCTCTTGAGAGACGAGATAAGCCTTGGATGAACCACTTTTTCTTCTGTTTTTCCAGTTATCGCCAAGTACACGTTGCTCTCAGATTCATCGTCATCGATGGTCAGGACCAAGACTCCCACGAGACCCAACTCTGGGTTGAAGCCAAATTCCTCGCTCTCACGAAGTTCTGGTTCCGATGTGTAGATGCCGGTCGTGCCAGGAACGACTGCGAAAGCTTCTTCCGAGGAAGCCAAGGACGGATCCTTCGGTGAATCCTGAGGCGTCCTTGACCATGCTGACTTCTTCTGCACCGAGAATCTGCCTCCAGGGAGATATTTCCCGTATTCGCTGACTCCTTCTACGCTTGAGAGCGCTGATCTATTCGGGTCATCGATCAAGAAGTCATCCGCGACCTCGTCTCGATCAATCAAGGCACGGGAAGTCCCTCTTGGGTCTTATATACACTCCGACAGCATGGGTTTTTTGCGTCAGCCCAAGATTGTATTCCATGACACTCCCAGGCTCTTTTCCCTGAGCGAACTCGTAGTCAATGCCCCTGATAACTCGAGTGTCCGGATCAATACCTTTGACAGCAAACTCTACCGTCTGCTCCCTTTTACTCTTAAGCTTTCAGGGAACTAAACCCACCATAACATCATATACCAAGCACAGATCATCTATCCGGACACTTTTCAAATTCAGGCTGGCCTCTTCCGGTTGCCCGTGATACCTTTTCCCTGGAGTTCCCTGAAATCCCCTGAAATTCGACCTGGAGCCATACTTACGGTCACAGCTAACAACCTGTGGCTCTGTGCAGACTGGAATCAAAAACTGTCTCATCCCTCCGGACCTCCCACCAGGTGAGGGCGGTTTCAAGGATTCGCTCCACATTTGTTCGTGAAATTGCGCCTCTCTCAACTCCTTAACCTAACGTGATCGAGGTTTGGAGCTTCGTATCCCGTTGGAAGCCGAGAGCATCGAAGTCCTTGGTTTTTCGGAGATGTGCTGTGGCTCCTGCCAGATTCCAGGTTATTCACGACAATCTATCTACCCAAGCACGCTGGTGCGAAGATGCTTGTCAAGAACCGCCTCTCCTTTTCCCGATCCATTGCTCACTCTCGTGCTCTTTATATGACCCCTGGGGCTGATGCTTCGGTCATGTCTCTCTGCCTCCATCTCTTGGCCTTCGTCTACGTACACTCCAACCCCCAAACGTGCTCAGTGAGAGCTCTTCTTTAATAAAATACCGAGTTCCTTTTTCCCCCTCTATGGTGACTTGATTGCAAAGGAGGCTTCAACTTTCCGAGCCATGACTCGAACACCACCGGCAGGGAAGTCGACTAAAATCTTCGAAGCTGATGATGTATGGGCTCACGCCTGCTGTCTCCCTTTCCCTGCATGTTCCGGTACTACCAAAACCGTTCTTTGAGTTCTTGAATTCTCTTCGGGGCTTTCGTTCGGGCCGGTGGCGCTGCTCCGTGGCAGCTGACTCGCTGTTCCAACTTGACGTTGGCACGTCCTTGTTTTCTTTGGGCTCGCTTTTTCAGCCAACAATCCCATGCACAGATTTGACATGACAAGAGCCGAGAAGTTCAAGTCGCGCTAGGACAGACCACTTGGCTTTTTCGTTACCCTTGACCAACTTCTTCCACACAACACATCTCCCTTGTTCCGGGTCTTCTGAATAGCTAGCACAATTCTCCCCATGCCTCGGTTTCTTAAAACTGTAGAAGGCAGTCACTTTTGGCTTGTGAATCGCGAGATTGGAGTTCGCTGTCAAGGGGTGTGGTCTCTTTTCTGAATACTCCTATAGTTTTCCAAGGGTAATCACGGTACTTCTCGAAGAGAGGCAATGGATCTCGTCGTTACAATAGATAGTTCTTCCCGAAAGAGTCGTTCAACGAGAGATCCAGGAATGCAGACAGAACTCCATCAAAACAACCGGAGTCAATGTCGTGCCCACTGAGTAAAGAGGTTTGACCATATGCGAATATCGAAACATTTTTCCAGTCACTGATTGAATAGTAACAGAGGCTCAAATCATCTTGTTGACTTGCTAAATAGAAACAGAGTCTTGAAGCACCACAGTACACAAGAACTGTACCAGAATTGCTCTTGATCTCGATAGGTATTTACAAGAATTGAGACTAAGATTTCTTGTAGAATGAAGGCATCCAGTAAACTGCAAGTACTTTGAGTCGACCAAAGTGATTAAATGCGCTGAATCCTCAGGTCATTCAAAGTCACAGTCTCTTAGATTTTTCTCTGAATCTTGTGGTTTGACCAACAGTTAATGAATTGGAATGAAAGGGAATAACTTCACTATTTCCTCGGGAGCCCTTTATCTAAATGTTTCGTTACTGTGGGTGCAACGCGAGGCTTACGGACCTCGACATGACAAAGAGCGCCTGCAGAATCCATGTCCATTTCATCCGGCTTAGTCCGGTGCACGTTAAACTCGTTACAGCTACGGGAAAGAAATAGCAGAATCACATTGCTCAGTGATCACCTTCGCAGCTATATCAAGCTTGAGTTCTGGAGTGAATCTTTCTATGCCTTCGTCGTCAGATTGTTCCGGGATCTACATGACGGTTTCCCTGAAGATTCAAGTGTAAGCAGCAATAGATTTGATCTATTTAGTAAAACAAGGTGGTTGATGGCAACATTTTTGTGCCCTTGAACAAAAGCATCGCCTCTGGTTAGACTCAGCTTCAGCCAGCTGAGTGCTCCAGAGATTAATGATATCATCTAGTGCATATACTTTTTCGATGCAGAAATCCTTATTTCTGTCTCAAGCCTTCAATGTAGAAGATTGCTGAGATGACGGAAGCGAAATCCTTATTTCTGTCTCAAGCCTTCAATGTAGAAGATTGCTGAGATGACGGAAGCGAACTTGTTTTGAAAAAAGCACGCCCTTCGGCTTCCTTCGGCATCCTTCGAAAAGCTTGCAGACGTGCGTCCGTTGGAGTCAGATAGAAAGAAAACAGGTTAAATAACGCTACTCGTTGCTATATCTCTGAAAGATAATCCATGAAAGGGTGTCCAAGCGAACTTATTTTGAAAAAAGCGCGTCCGTCGGCTTTCTGAACTTGTTTCGAGAAAGGCACAAGCTCATAAAGCCGCCAGAGGTGAAGCTTCTTTCAGAAAGCCGCCAGAGGTGAAGCTTTCTGAAAGGCCGCTATCTCCACCACGACCACTGCTCTCACTGCCTTGGTGGTTCGCGTCCTGAGCTTGCCAAAGAAAGCGCCAGAGGTGAAGCTTCTTTCAGAAAGCCGCCAGAGGTGAAGCTTCCCGAAGGAAGCGAGAGGCACCCCCCTCTTCGTTAACTGGTGAAGCTGTACGGCTCTGTTCACAGGGGCAAGAAGGAGGGACATTCAGAATCAGCAGTTGTACTCTCAGCTAGTTCTCTAACTACGGAGAATTAAAAGAAAAGTTTGCTGGAAGAAAGCAGAGCGAACAGCGAATGCATCACAGGGTTTGGTTCGAGCAAGGTCATTGAGGGATTGAACCAGGTAAGGTCTCTGACGCTCGCTAGTGAAGTGCACAAATTAACCTGCATCATCTTGACGCTGCGTAGACAGTTCTTCAATATTGACGATGCACCGCAACTGCATTGTGGCAGTCGCGCACTGCGTGAGGACTCCGGCTTCCGGAATGCTCTTCCCGTTTCTTTCGTAGTTGGCGCGCTCCGAACCGACATTTTTGAGAACGATGGACAGAGACGAAGAGCTGCTCTTCGAAGACTTCCTGAAACCTTCCCTGGGACCAGAAGAAGATCACTTCTCTGTCTTACCCGGACTAGATATACCTTCCGAGCTGGATACAGACTTCCTCAAGCACCTTGAGGCTGAACACCTCGTCTGGAAGGAGACTCTGACTTCTCCAGCTCCTCTTAACAAACCTTCACTTCCTCCCTCTACTACTACTACTACCAAGAAGCGCAGAGCCTCGGTAGCCTGCTACTGGTGTCACAAGTCGAAGACTTCTTGTGGTGAGGAGAGACCTTGTTTGCGCTGTGTCCGTCTTGGGCTTCAGGACTCTTGTATTGACCGTCCTCATAAGAAGCGAGGTCGTCCTGCTGTCAAGCTCGAGATATGTAAGGATGAAGCGTGCTTCGACCCCAAGCCTTCAGACTTCCTCATGTTTGATGATCAATTGTCATTGACCTCTTCCAGTTCTCCTGGAGCACCACCGAAAGATCTTCCTGAAGCAGTCAGAGAATCGCTCGTGTCGTTGTTTCGAGACTTGTACTTTCAAGAGAGCAACTGTAGCTTGGATGATACTAGTTCTGGAGAGTTGCGAGCATGGTACTCAAAGCTGTATGGATGTATGTTCGATTCGAGAGCTCATGTATTGAATTAGATCGTCTACGTTTGCAGTGTTCTCTCCTGGGGCTTATGACCGTGTCTTGCAACTCTCCTCTGATATTGATGGGATTTATCCTCATCGATCTCCTGTGGTCTTCTGCTCGAGATTACTGGTATTCAAACGCCAGACAGTCCTCTGACTTTGCTTAGATGGCAAAAGAGGTGGCCTCTACTGGCATCACTCCTGCAGCGGTTCTGGAAATTTCGGTCTCAATGAGTTCTTCCGGAGTTCATGGCATTTCCTCCAGCATTGAAGGAACATGCTCAGTGAACTCTGAGTTTTTGAGCTTGTTCTCTGCTGTGCATCCTGAGGACTTGATTCATGGCGATAGTTTTACACTGTCAAGCATCTTCATTGACACGACGAAGGTTGCTGCCTATATCAAAGCTCTTATCAAAGCATCTGAGATTCCAGTGTGTGTTGTCGAATGCGCTTCTTTAGACGGAAGGCGAATCAAGTGTGCGATTAGGGGCAGAATTGTTTTCTCTCAAGAGACAAACCTTGTCTCAAGAATCTGCTTTGTGTTCCTGCCACTCTCTGTTGTAGGTAAAGTGGCTGCAAAGAATGATCTCAAGTGATTCTGAGTGGCATTATCTTTTTATTACTTGACCCATAAAGTTTGTGCTCTCATCAGGAGTCTTCGCTGACTTGATAGCAGTCGAACATCGCATTCCAATCATCAGCTATCTCTTCGAAGCGATTAGTCTTGCTTCTGATTACAGTCACCCATTGCTGCAATTCCTCACGATACTTGGCTAAGGATTCTTTTGGGATCTTTCGAAGTAGGAGTTTCATTGCATCCAAACTCTCGTCTTGCAAGACAGAGAACTTTGATTCAGCAAGGATAAGAAGCGGCTGAATGCCATGTTCGTTAAAGACAGCTTCAGAGAAAGCTGTACTATGTAATTTCAAAAGAACTCGAGAGATTTCGCACCGGCAGGCTTCGTTCTCCTTGAATCTCTGGAGTCGTTCAAGTAGAGGCTTATGAACATTGATGGGAAAAAGTTCGTGTGAGAATTCAGGATTGTTCGAAAGGAGAATTCTTAGATTTGTCACAGCTGATAGAGTAATCTGAGACAAAAACTGATGAGCATTCTCATCTTTGGACTCAAGTTCCAATAAATCGATAAGAGTTGTTCTGAACTGTTTGTGAGAACAGACGGAATTCGAGGAGAAAACACAAAAATTGTGCAAAGAATTCACAGAGAGATATACTATCTCCAAGTTTGGCTCAGCTGCACGGACGAGAATCGAATCGTACACGTCAGGAGTTTCCAAGATGACGTTTGTCAATGACGCATTGTGTGCCAAGTTACCAATAATCAGAAGACAACATGCTCGAATCTGAAGAATGGGCGAGCTTTTGAGAAAGTCAACGAGAATTTGAACTAGCCCTTGTTTGACCAAATGTATCGAGACTTTTTCCGAGGAGGTGAACCGAGAAAGTAATCTCAAAACCATAATGAGAATGTCTTCTGCAGATTTCTTAACCAGTGTGAGAAATATTGACCATAAGGACTCGGATTCACCCAGGATGTTACAGATGGCTTCCTCTTGCGAGTATTTGAGAAGTACTTGAAAGCATGAAGTACTGACCTCTGCTTCTGGATGGACCATGAGTCTGCCAATAAATTCAAAAATGTCAGAGGCGATAATGATGTCTTTCGAGAGCTTTGGGAGAAGATCCAGTATGTTTCCAACAATTGCTTCATAAGTTTCGGAATCATCCAAGAAGATAGCTGCATTGATTAGAATGTCAACGCCATTGTTTTCTTGAAACTGGTTAATGCAGAAATCAAATTGCAAAGCATTCTGAAGCAATTGAATAGAAAATCCGACACTGGTAGGATCTTTAGAACAAGCTGCTTTCAATGCAGCAGTAATACCATTCGAATGTACAAGAGCCCAACATGCTTGTTCGTGTCCACAGACGAGATTACCAAGAGCTCCAGAGAGATTCCTGATCACCACAGGATCTTCTTCTCGATCCAGATTGGTAACGAGCAACTCGAGAGCTCCACATTGAAGTGCAACATCTCGATGCTCATCAGTATCAATCACGAGATTTCCAAGAGCTCTGCTACCAAGACTTTTCAAGTCAGAAGGGACTTCGAGTCTGAGAGCACGAGTCAAGAGCAAAATGACCCGTTCAAGTCCAATCAGGGAAGGAATCTCTTGTCTCATTTCTGAGTCACGAGCGAGATCCCCTAGAGTCCTGAGGTCGGACGGAGACAATTCCTTCTCCAGACGAAGGAAGAGATCCTCAACACTCGTCATGATGACAGACTCTCACAGCACCGCTGTACTGTTCTAAACGTTGCATGCAACAGGACTAGACGACTAGACTAGGGCGGTTCAGCCCTGGAAACGTACTTCGGCTATCCGCATCGAGTGCGTGGAGATGGAGAGCAGTGATGGATATGAATTGTGGAGGGGACAGAAGAAAACCAACAGAGGAGTGTATCGTGGAACTATGATTGAAATGGATGACCTTCCTCATGGCTACGGGCGTATGCTGTACCATTCTGGAGAGCAATACGTTGGAGGATTCTCACGAGGGCTGCGTACTGGCATTGGAGTCCTTAAGAAGCCTCATTCATCAGAAGGATCTCTGGCAGTTAAGATCCAAGCCGGTGAATGGAAATCAGATATGCTCACTGGCCAAGGAATAATGTTCTATCACAACGGAGATCATTTCAGAGGCTATGTTCGAAACAATCTTCCCCATGGGAAAGGAATCTATCACTACAAAGAAGGAAACATATACGAAGGAGACTTCTTCGAAGGAGAACAACATGGTTTCGGTGCAATGACATATAAGAATGGAGAACTGTATCTTGGCATGTGGAAACATGGGAGATATCATGGTTTTGGGACGTACAGGTTTTCTAACGGAGATAGATATCAAGGGCAGTTTTTAGATAATATGCACCATGGAGTGGGTGTTATGCTTTATGCGAATGGAAACATTGTGGTGGGACATTGGAAAGAAGATGAATTGACAGGGTTCACAGTCATGACGATGCCTAATGGGTCTCATTTCCGTGGGTACTTTGAAGGAAGTCTGGGTAAAGGCAAACTTTTCGATTCCTCTTGTGCTCGGACAGTACAGGCCAAGCTGATTGATGACGATGTTGCTACTTTTGAGTTTTCCGTCTTGAATGAAGACTGCAAGAGCGTTCATTCTGAAAACTTTGGATCATCCTCTTCTAGTTTGGCCAATCTGTCTTGGATGTCTGATCTCACTTCTTCGTTCTTTGACGATATACTCAAAATGGCTTTGGGAAAGAAGGAACCATTAGTTGAAGATGAGAGGGTTTTGGAAGCAACTCGAGCAATTGACCTGGAAGACACGGATGGAGAAGATGCTGATGAGGAGGAAGAAGGCTCTGTTGAATCAGAATTGAAGAATTTCATCGTTGATGATGATGATGAAATTGAAGAAGGCGACGAATCCGATAGGGACTCGAAACAGATTGATTTGAAGGAAATCGCAGATGAGCATGTTGCCTCAGATGACGAAATCATGTCTCTAGGGAAACCTGCAGTCACATCGGAGTCAAATGCTAGCTCCAAGTCTAGTATACGTCGCAGACGAAGACTGATTGTTGAAGAATCTGATAGCGACGAAAGTCTTCCTTCTGATGAAGGTGAAGAAGAATCTAGTTCGGACAAACCTCAAACTGGAGATGAAGCAGATACTCGGGAAGATCTGAATGTGATGGATTTTGCAGGTGAAATTGTTGAAGATCAAGTCAATTCTAACGTTCATTCGGATTATGAGGTTTATGTTGAAATGATGAACGAGATAAAAGAAATCGACCAGCGTATTGAAACGAGAACTTGTCCTTCTCCTATCCTTGACATGAATAAGGCATTGATGGATCTTGCTGAGGATGCTTCAGAGCATCATGAAGCTCTTTCACCGAGTTTGAGTATCTCTCAAGAGCCGGAGAAGAAGAAATATCACAAGAAAAAAATGGAACAGAAGTCAAAGAAGGATCCAATTCTCGAAGAAATGGATCCAAATGTGATTGCTGTCGATTTGTTTCTGTCTTCCACATCCCCAGTACAGTCTAAAGGAAAGTCCAAGTCTGCAAAGAAGAGAAAGTCCTCTCACGAAACCCCATCACATTCTGCCTCCCCAAGTCCAACGAAGAAATCGAAAAAGAAGCGAAGTCCTGAGAGCGAATCTGAAGGACACGTTGTTGCACAGCAAGTATTTGTGCACAGGTGTCGCTAGTCCGAGGGAGGTTAGCGGACCATGAGGAAGAGACTTCGACAGAATTACCTTGATACTCATGAAGCTGCTGTTTTCAAACTTCCACAACATTCTCTGCTGTATCGAGTGGTTCCGGCATCACAAGAGTCTTTTCTCCAAGTCGAACCTGATTTGATTGAAATGTGGAGATGTATGCCAGCTCCTGAATCCATCCCTGAAGGATTCCATGTTGAGGAGTTCTCGACTCGTAAGCCTCTGTTTCTGCACGTTGCTGGAGACTTCATCAACCCATGTAATCTTGACATAGATGGATGGATGGAAAGCACCATAGACAAACGAGTCGTGTTGTCCAGGACTGGATTTGGGGGACTTGTGTTGATTGATTCGGATAAGAGACAGGGAACAAGTCAAATGTTCATTTCGGATTGGTTGGTTTCGGGCAGCTATTCGCGTTAATCTGATGTTTGCTTGTGTGTCTGTATTGAAGTCGTGTTTCTCGTCGGTAGCGTCTGCAGCTCCTGACATATCTTACGCTCGAGTTGAGCAAGGTGAAGAGCTCGATGAGGGCTTTGCTTCTCCATTAGAGTCTCATGGTATTTCTGCGTCCCCGGTCCCCATGACATTTGCTGCTGATCCTGTCCCTACGAGAAGATCCAGCGCTCCCAGGAGGCTGTCCTCTGCCACGGTACAACCCAGCACTGCTGCAGATGAAGAGGACTACTTTAGCTCTTTGGGACTTGCTCCAACACTCAAGGAGATCCCAGTGATTAAGACGACAAGTGTCCCAGAGAGCAAGTTTTCTGCTTCAGTACTCCTTGGAGACGAAGATGAAGAAGATAGTAATGCTGCTCCGCAACAAGAAGACTTTCTCGACTTGGACGAGTTTGTTTCAAGCAATGCCTAGAGTACAAAGTGGGTCCAGGTCTAGACAATGAAGTCTCGAATGTATTTTTGCTCTTTTCACACAATTCTGGGGAGTCGCGTTCCAAAACGTGCTCATTTGCCAAACTTTCTTGACGGCGCAAGTCCGGAGTTGCCGTGATGGAGCTGTTCGACCACGCGACCCAAGTCGATACTCGAATGAGATTTGCAGAAGAGATCAATTCTGCACTCATGTACTTTGGATCAAAATCTGCAGGAGATGCTCATAGAGCACTCACGGATCTCATCAAAGTCTTGAAATCTCTGGATGCTCTTGAGTTCTCTCAGAACTATCTGATCAAGGATCCAGAACTCAAGGCTTTAACTACTTTGATTGATACCTACGGATCAGGTACTCAATTCAATGGAGCCATTTTGAGCCTGTCCTTCGAAAGCTCTGTAATGATGATGAAAACTAGGCCAGAACTGGCACTTGCATTCTGGAGGATGCATTTCAGGAGGCTTTATACCTTGATGAGCTCCGGAGATTTCAAGTTGAAATCCTCTGCTTTGCGGTCTCTTTGTCGTTTATGTTCAATCGATGAAAGACTTTGCATTGAAGTCCTCAGATTATTTGATTTTTCTTCAGACGCATTCGGCTCAATTCCTTTCCGAGTGCCTTCAAAATCGAAGATTCCGGAAAATGCAGTGCGAAAGCTGCGTGATTACCTTATCGAGTTTTGTTTAAACATTTTGAGCTACACAAGCAGAGATGTGATTACTCGGTTCCTGAGCAGTTTTGCTTTGATTAATAGAGCATTTGACGTTGCTACAATTGCTTCTCCTGATTTCTTTCACAAGTTTTTGGAGTGTTTTCTTCAAAGAATCATTCAGAATAGTGACCTACCTGCGAGCATGAAGTTTTCAGTGTTCACCGTGAAACATCTAAGTAGATTGTTTCAACACATCGATGATCCAGTTGTTTTCAATCTTTTGTCGAAATTGATCGATACTGCTTTGAGTCATTCATCGAACTCGAGCGACAACCTTCTCCTGCGAATTTGTATCTCTAGTGATGTTTTTTCCAGGACGTTGCACCGAAAAATGGTTTTCAATGTTGTTCAATCTCGCTTCTCATTGATTCCAAGATATGTTGAGAAGTTGGACATGTCCTTCCAACCCAGATCCAGTTTACGTTGGATCATGAATGTCTCCTGGATCCAAGATTTGTGGAGGTTAGAAAAGAAGTATTCTTCAAATTCTATTTCCATTCCAAGCTCTCTTGATTCGAGTGTTTTTAAACAGGGCCTTTCTCATCAGGACGAGTTGGTCAAGTGTACGTCACTCGCACTTCTTTGCTCTTTTCTACAAGCATACCTGGGTGTTGAAGATCCTGATACGTTATCATCTGTGGCCAAAATTCTGCCTCCGATACAGAATGTTTTAAACTTGATGAAGTTTTACTGTCAATCCACTGGAAACTTGAGCATTGTTGGATACAACATGTGCTTGAAAGCAATGACTTTGTATCAGGGTATGTTCAAGCAACTTGTGCTCACGTCCAATGTTGATTTATGGCAGTTTCTCCATGATGTGCCTGACGATATGTTATCGTCGAGAAGCTTCCTAAAAATTAATCTCTGCCACTACCTTCCTCCGGGTGAACTATTTTCCCTTGCTACTCCATTTGAAATGGTCTTAAAAAAACTCGAGTCTCATGACAAATCGTCCTTTCCAGTTGACTTGTTTTGGGAACAGAAATCCACTTACAGTATTGCCTTGAAAATCTTGACGACGGATTGCAAAGAAGACCTTGAGATTTCTTCCTTTTCATTGGTTCAACATGTTTATCAAATGTTCTTCTTGACTCAGGAAGCAAAGTTTGAACTTCATATCTGGCTGAAAGTTATCCAAGAGCTCCGGTCTCCCGAACTTGGAGTCCTCTTTCACATATCCGTTTTGAGTTATGTGTCCTCAACAGAACCGCAAAGTTCCGCTTTCCTGTCCTCAGTTCTGCACTTGCTTCAATTCATCTCCGCTCATGGTTATCCTATCCCTTTAGCTGTTGAAAATGCTGTACGTCGTATTGTCTCAGAATCCATTGCTTTTGATGTGGTCGCAATTGAAGACATTGAAAAGTTTGGTTCCTTTTCAACGGATCACCAGCAGAGCAGTCTGCTTTCGGCTATTTTGAACTCTCAGGAGTCTGTACCTAAACTGCAGTCTGTGATCTTGAAGCATTTTTCGGGTATATCTGAAGATGCCTCGAATTTTTTGTTAAGATACTATACGCAACAGCTGAATACTCCAAAGGCATGTTTGCTTTACATTCTTTTGCATTTGTGGCAAGACAGCCTCGGATCCGTTCAATCAGTTGTCATCAGTTTTCTCCAACAGTCTTCATCGATCAAGGAGTGTGCTCAGGCTCTAATTTGTTTCGAGCCTTCTTCAGCTGCACTAGCAGAACTAATCCAATCTGACATGACTTCTGAAATACTTTTGCTCTCTTCAATTACTTTCTTTTCATTAACCTCTTATTCACATCGTATCTACCTGTCAAACAAGATGAACCAGGCTTCCAATCATTCTCCCATTATACAGTTTCTTCTTCAGGGCCATTCATCAATAGAAGTATTCCAAAGTGACTACGAGTATTCCCTGCGTTCCCTTTGGTTTGGTGCATGTGATCGCAATGATTTGGATTTGATGTCTTGTATTGTTAGATTGGATCCTTCATGCATTTTTTCCATCCCTACATCATTTCTTTTTAATTTTAGCGTCTTCCATGCCTTTTCTCGATTTCTGCTTTGTTCCGAATCCATCAGGGAAGCCTTGAAACTGTTTCTTTCGAACAATCCATCTTACAGAAGAACCTTCTCGCCTCTGATCAAAGTGTGTCTTCTATACAATGATGTTCCTTCTTGGGTCATTCAAGATTTAAAATTGTTTTCAGGCCGACTTTCATCTGGGTGTTTCCATACTCATTTATTCGCATCTGGCATTCTTCAAATTCATATCCAAGATCGTAAGTTCGCGTCCAAGTTATTGAAACTTGTTGACGTTTTTGAGATCCATGTCCAGCTATTGATCTGCATCATGTGCAAGGAGTCACTTGCCCTCGATGCAAGTGTTAAAAAACTCGTTCAGATTTCTGCTAGCTATGTTGTGGAAAATTTGGACCATTCTAAGTTTTTTCAAGTTTGTCGGCTTTTTGATCAATGTTACTCCCTGAGCGATTCTTCTTTCGAGTCATTCCGAGACGACCTCTCTGCCATTATAGCAAGCTCACTAAGCGAAGCAGCTTTGTTTCCTTCAGATGTTGACAAGAATCATCTTCTCTCTATACGTAGGTTGATTGAAAGAGCACATGCTGTTGGTAGTCTCGATGTCAAAGTCATTCAGACTTTTCTTGATTCTATTGTTCATGCTGCCGAGATATTGGATATTCATGTCGTCATTTTGAATACCTTTTTCATATATGATCCTAACTTCTTGTTCAATGTCTCTCAGGATTTGGGACAGAGCACTATCAGAACGCTTCTTGACAACTTCAGTTGCTCAGAACCTAGAAACTCGTTACTCTATCCAATCATGTCCTTCTATTGTGCTTCATTTCTTGATATAGTGTCACTGTCAGAATTTTGTGTCACAATTCTGAAAGGCTATTCGGTTGAGTCTCTGCTATTAGGACCAGGATCTCGCGAACGGTCGATGTTCCCTGTTTTGGATGAACGATTCGTCTTCCCAATGGTCTCTTTCATCTTGGAGTCTGATCAGGTTGCATTGCACATGGTCCTCAAGCTTCTCATCAAACATGGGTGGATTTCATACTGTATTCTTGCTCTTTCTCAAGAAGAGGAAACGAACAGAAACTGGGCTTCATCTATTCTTGTATCGCTCATGACAAAAGTTGAATTGATTGATTCAAAAGACTCGTTTGAAGGGCAACAAGAGATATGGATGATTCTTCACTTCATCAAAGCATCTGTGGTTGAAGTTAATCGTAGAATCCCACGTCTGATTTGCTCTTTCGCAGCCAGGTATCTGATTTCAATCTTCGATGAGACCTCTTTGGCTATGGAGCAATGCACAAAGCTTCTCCTTCAGAGTGATAGCGGTACGTTTGACCTGAATTCGGTTCCATTTTGGGCGTCGCTTTTTTCCGCAAACCGAGCAACTTCTTCGTCTTTGGCCGATCAAAGCAAGCTGAGGCTATGGATTTTGGAAGTCGTAGAGCATGGTGTTTTTTCTTCCCTTGATATTTACATCTGTGAGAATTCCAATGTTTTTTCCGAAGTCATGACATTTTTCCTTTCAGAAATTTGTTCTCCGAAACAAAAGGCGGTTATCTTTGGAATCATTCGACGAGCACTGTTGATTCCGAAAGGTCTGCATGAGCTTCTGGTCAATTATGGACTCATTGCATGGATTGGATTGAGTATCAACTGTTGTTCAGTGGCGGACTTCCAATCTGACGCTTTTTGGTTACGAATACTGGATATTCTTGACGTTCTTGTTGAGGAACTTCCAAAGAGGCAACAGTTGTTTCTGTCGTTTAAACCTGACATGGATTATTTGCTTCAACAATTCTTTGAATGTCTTCCTAAGATAAATCTGTCTGATGGTTTGCTTGCAGCGACTCTCGTCTTTGGACAAAAGCTCAGTACTTCGACATACAGTTCGGTCCTTCTCTTTCTGGATCCCAATATTCTTCTCCGGGCACAAGATTTGTCTAGTGTTCCAGAAATTAGTCTTCCATGGTTGATCAATGAATCCTACAGTGCCAAATCGTTGACAAGGATTATCAAGTCATTGGACATCAACGTTTTGAAACAGGAGGACATGAAGACAGTTTTGAAGCTATCCGAGTTCGTTTTAGGATGTTTGCATCAAGATGATGCCAA
>Ga0315902_10005029_pt1 | contig 18790 bp, 21 predicted proteins | sample LakEriMetagenome_9_FD_203523 | JGI IMG/M metagenome (GOLD analysis project Ga0315902, IMG submission 203523) | Freshwater fungal communities from buoy surface, Lake Erie, Ohio, United States - Buoy 12 MA117 | ecosystem: Environmental > Aquatic > Freshwater > Lake > Lake biofilm | place: USA... | reverse complement strand
CGAGCAAACCTTTAAGAACGTGGATGATATCCTGCACAAAGATGCTGGTTGTGGTAGTGAACTGGATTACGTTGAGCAAACGTCTTGGGTGCTGTTCCTGAAATACCTTGATGATCTTGAAAAAGACAAAGAAACAGCGGCCGAACTAACCGGCACAACGTACACCAAGATGATTGATCCGGAGTACCAGTGGTCAACTTGGGCAGCACCGAAAGGAAAGGATGGAAAACTGGATCATCAGGTTGCGCTAACTGGAGATGACCTGAACGATTTCGTGAACATCAAGCTATTTCCTTACTTGAAAAGATTCAGAAGTGAAGCAGAAAGTGCAGACACTATTGAGTATAAGATCGGAGAAATTTTCAGTGAATTGAAAAACCGCGTGCAGTCCGGTTACAATCTGCGTGAAGTGATCAATTTAATAGACCAGCTGCGTTTCCGTACACATGCGGAGAAGCATGAGATGAGTCACTTGTACGAAGACAAGATTAAGAATATGGGGAACGCCGGACGTAATGGCGGCGAATACTATACCCCACGTCCGTTGATCCGAACAATAGTTAAAGTGGTTGATCCGCAAATCGGACAAACGATCTACGATCCGGCTGCAGGAAGTGCAGGCTTCCTTTGTGAAGCATTTGACTACTTACAGAATAGCAAAAAGCTCTCTACTGCTGATGTAGTTACTTTGCAGAAAAAGACATTCTACGGAAAGGAAAAAAAATCACTGGCGTATATCATCGGGATTATGAATTTGATCCTGCATGGCGTTGAAGCACCGAATATCATCCATACGAATACCTTAGCGGAGAACATTGCCGATATCCAGGAGAAGGATCGTTATGATGTTATTCTGGCGAACCCTCCCTTTGGCGGGAAAGAACGTGCGGAAGTGCAACAGAATTTTCCGATTAAAACCGGAGAAACGGCTTCGCTTTTCATGCAGCACTTTATCAAGATTCTGAAAGCTGGCGGAAAAGCAGGTGTGGTTATCAAAAACACCTTTTTGAGTAATACGGATAATGCTTCCGTGGCGTTGCGAAAGGAACTATTGAGCAGTTGTAATTTACATACGGTACTGGATCTTCCCGGTGGAACATTCACCGGTGCAGGCGTGAAAACGGTGGTTTTATTCTTTGAAAAAGGAGAACCTACCAAGAAGGTGTGGTATTATCAACTCAACCTGGATCGCAATCTCGGGAAAACAAACCCACTCAATGAAAATGACCTGGCCGATTTTGTTCTCCGAAGTGCAACGAAGGAGGATAGTGACAATTCCTGGTCAATTGATGTTACAAGTATAGATCCAAGCACCTTTGATCTGAGTGTTAAGAACCCCAACAAAAAAGTGGAAATTGCCCTTCGTGATCCAAAAGCCATTTTAGAAGAAATGAAAGCCTTGGATGAAGAAAGTGCGGAAATTTTAAACTCAATCTTAGAAATTATATGAAGAATTGGGTTAAATACAAATTGAATGAAGTCTGCAAAATAGGTGATGGCAATCATTCATCTAATTACCCAAAAAGTAATGAAATGGTTAGTGAAGGCATTCCGTTTATTCGTGCCAATAATATGGTAAATGGTTATGTCGTATGGAATGATATGAAGTTCATTACTGCACAAAAGCATCAAATTTTAAAGAAAGGTCATTTAAAATCAGGTGATATATTATTTACAAATCGTGGGGAAATTGGCAAAATAGCTATCGTTGGTTCTGACTTTGATAATGCTAATCTAAATTCTCAAATAGCTTGGTTTCGTTGCCTTGAAAAAATTAATAATAGATTTCTCTTTTATTTTCTTGCTTCTCCTTCAATGAAAAACTACTATTCAGTAGAAAAAAATGGAGCCGCACTACAACAATTTACTATAAGACAAATTAATGATATTGAAATCCCCCTACCACCCCTCCCCGAACAACAGCGCATTGTTTCCATTTTAGACGAGTGTTTTGCTGCCATTGATAAAGCAAAAACCAATGCCGAACAAAACCTCAAAAATGCAAAGGAATTATTTGAGAGTTATTTGCAAGGGGTGTTTGACCCTTCGGCACGCTCAGGGCAAGGAAAGGGTAATGGTTGGGAGGAAAAGAAGTTGGGGGATGTATTGGTAAAAACAGAAACAGTTGACCCTACAAAAAATCCTGATACTGAATTTACTTATTTAGATGTTTCAAGTGTCAACAAGGAAACAAAAGAAATTGAAAATCCAACTCTATTACTTGGTAAAGACGCACCAAGCCGAGCAAAAAAAATGATAAAAACAGGGGATGTGATTTTTGCAACCGTTCGCCCAACTCATAGCAGAGTTGCTTTAATTCCTGAAGAATTTGATGAGCAAGTTTGCAGTACAGGTTATTTTGTTTTAAGAAGTAAAGAAACTGTAAATAATAAATTGATTTTCTATTTTCTTTTGACAAAGGGTTTTAATGAGAAAATGGAGAAATTACAAAAAGGCGCAAGTTATCCAGCAGTAACAGATAATGAAGTGAAAGGAGTTTTATTTTCTTTTCCCAAATCACTTAAAGACCAACAGTATATTGTCCGTCAATTAGATACCCTGCTAGCCGAAACGCAAAAGTTGGAAATAGTTTATCAAAAGAAACTTGCGGATCTTGAGGAATTGAAGAAAAGTATTTTGCAGAAGGCGTTCAGTGGGGAGTTGAATTAAGTAATCCGTCAAAAAATGAAAAAATATGCTTCAATTATTGAAATGATCAACACTGGGATTGGTGATTTTAATAAATTCCTAAATGCAGCCAACCACTTGCCGTTGATTGACAATGAACGTTTAGAAAATAAAATGGCTTCGTGGAGATTAAAGGAAGAAGCATGGTTTGACAGACCTTTTCCAAATGGGGATTCAAAAGGTATATATTTTGTTTTTGGCTTTAATCCTCAAACTGATAATGAATTAAGTGTTTATGTAGGAAAAGCATCACATCAAAATTCAATGATCGGAGCAAGATTAGACTCACACTTAAATAACCCACGAAGGGACGAGAAAATATATCAAATGCGACACAAGGACGGCATTGATTATGAGGTGGATTTTGTTACAACAATTCCATTGGATGAAATGCCTTTTATTTCCTCTGCAGTTGAGGAATTTCTAATATATTTTTTGAAGAAAAATGGCATAGTTTTATTGAATCATATTGGTAATAAATAGCAATATCATACTCAAATAAATTGACTGTATTAATTTGAGATGAACGTTAAAAATTAAAAGAGCAAATGAAAAGTTATTTCAGAGTAATATTAGGCGCTAAAAGTATATATGCCAAGGAATGTTACGATGGTAATTTTATAGGTGCTCACTATGACATCAGCCAAGATCTCACAAGAGAACTTCCCGAAAATTGGAGGGATTTCAACGCTAAATTCAGGGATGTATGGCTTAAAATACATCCAGAAAAAACAAAAGTAGCAGCGGGTCTTGCCTGCGGTATGCTTTGGACGGTATGTAAGGGGATCAAGCGCGGTGATGTAATTATTTGCCCTGACGGACAAGGAAGTTATTATGTAGGTGAGGTTAATTCCGATTACACCTATGTTCCAAATACGAATTTGCCACATAGAAGAGGTGTAAAGTGGTATCCTGTCTATATTGAGCGTTCGGCTATGTCTAAAGAATTGAAAAATTCAACAGGATCAACCGGAACAACAGCGAATATAAGTCAATACGCGGATGAGATTGAAAATCTTATAGGCAATATAAAACCCCCAACGATTGTTTCAAATGACGCAACAATAGAAGACCCTTCAGTTTTTGCATTAGAAAAACACTTGGAGGATTTTTTAGTACAAAACTGGAAGCAAACCGAGTTAGGAAAACACTACACAATTTATGAGGAGGACGGTGAATTGGTTGGGCAACAATATCCAAGTGATACTGGACCAATTGATGTTTTAGCTATAAGTAAAGATAAGAAAACGTTATTGGTTGTAGAACTCAAGAAAGGAAGAGCAAGCGATAATGTCGTTGGACAAATTCAACGATATATGGGATATGTCAAAGAAGAGTTAGCAGAGGTAAATCAGGAAGTAAAGGGGGTTATAATTGCTTTAGAAGACGATTTACGCATCAAAAGAGCATTGTCCGTAACCAACAATATTGAATTTTACCGTTATCAGGTAAGTTTCAAATTATTTAAGAATAACGAATGAACGAAGCAGAAACAAGAGCCGAACTAATTGATCCCAAGCTAAAGGCTGCTGGATGGGGTGTTGTGGAAGGTTCACGTATCTTACGTGAACGCCTTGCACAAATCACAGATGGAAGGATTCAAGTGGGAGGCGGTCGTGCAAAGCCACAGATCGCGGATTACATTCTTGTTTACAAAGGGATCAAGTTGGCTGTTGTGGAAGCGAAAAGTGATGAGTTACCGGTTGGTGAAGGTGTAGCACAGGCAAAAGAATATGCGATCAAGCTGAATCTGGAAACAACTTATGCTACGAACGGAAGGGAAATTTATAGCATCTGTTTGAAAACAGGTAGAGAGGAATTGGTAGATAATTTCCTCAGTCCGGATGAACTCTGGGAGAAGACCTTTTCTGATCAAAACGAATGGCGCGAAAAATTTGCATCGGTTCCTTTTGAGGACAAAGGTGGATCCTGGCAGCTGAGATATTATCAAGAACTCGCTGTAAATAGAACAATGGAAGCCATCGCTCAAAACAAGGAGCGTATTTTACTTACTCTTGCTACCGGAACCGGAAAAACAGCTATTTCGTTTCAGATTGCGTGGAAACTTTTTCAAACACGCTGGAACACCAAAAGAGATGGAAGCCGAAGACCACGTATTTTATTCTTGGCAGACCGGAATATTCTGGCAAATCAAGCTTTTAACTCTTTTTCAGCATTTCCCGAAGATGCGTTGGTACGAATTGATCCGAAAGAGATCCGTAAAAAAGGTGGCGTTCCGCATAACGGGAGCATCTTCTTTACGATTTTCCAGACGTTTATGACCGGAACGGATGCTGACGGAAATCCATCGCCTTATTTTGGTGATTACCCCAACGACTATTTTGATTTTATCATCATAGATGAGTGTCACCGTGGTGGAGCAAACGATGAAGGAAACTGGAGGGGAATACTGGAGTATTTTTCGCCGGCAGTTCAACTTGGTTTAACGGCCACACCAAAGCGTAAAGACAATGTAGATACCTACCGATATTTTGGGGAGCCAGTTTACTCCTATTCCCTGAAAGATGGAATCAATGATGGGTTCTTAACACCTTTCAAGGTGAAAAGGATCAAAACCACCATGGACGATTATATGTTCACCAGTGATGACATTTTACTTGAAGGTGTTGTAGAAGAAGGCAGATTGTACAAAGAAGGTGATTTCAACCGGATCATTGAGATCAAAGAGCGCGAAGCAAATCGTGTGAAGATCTTTATGGATGATGCCAATCAGAACGAAAAAGCAATCATTTTCTGTGCTACCCAAGATCACGCCGCTGGAGTTAGAGATCTGGTGAATCAGTATAAGAAATCAAAGGATCCCAATTACTGTGTCCGAGTGACGGCAAATGACGGAGCAATAGGTGAAACTTATCTGAAACAGTTTCAGGATAACGAAAAGACAATTCCAACCATACTTACCACCTCGCAAAAACTTTCAACGGGAGTTGACGCACGAAACATCAGAAATATTGTCTTGTTGCGACCAGTTAACTCAATGATTGAGTTCAAACAGATCGTTGGTCGTGGTACGCGAATGTTTGAAGGGAAGGAGTTCTTTACCATCTATGATTTTGTAGATGCTTATCATCACTTCGCTGATCCGGAATGGGATGGTGAGCCTATTGAACCTGAAACAAGGATCGGAGCCAAAAAGCCGGAAGAACCAAAAGAGCGAGAGGAACCGAAAGAGGAAGTCGGAGAAAAGGAAAAACGTCAGAAAGTGAGGGTGAAACTTCGTGACGGAAAGGAGCGTGAGATTCAGCACATGGTGGCTACATCTTTCTGGAGTGCCGAAGGAAAACCTATCACCGTTCAAGAGTTTTTGAATAACCTATTCGGTGAACTTCCAAAGTTCTTTAAAAGCGAAGACGAGCTACGACAAATCTGGAGTGTTCCAATGACACGCAAGACATTGTTACAGCAACTGGATGCCGCAGGATTTGGCAAGGATGATCTAATGACACTTCAAAAATTGATAGATGCCGAAAAGAGCGACCTCTTTGATGTACTGGAGTACGTCTTTAACAGTGATATTAAGCCAATAACTCGTGAAGCACGTGTGGCAGCGGCACAAGCCGCCATTTTCGCCTTACTGGACGACAAACAACGTGAGTTCATTGAATTTGTGCTAAGCAAATACATTGAGGCAGGTGTAGATGAACTGGATCAGGAAAAACTTCCAATTCTGCTTACCAACAAATACCAGTCTTTGGAGGATGCCAAACTGGAGCTGGGGGAAGTTACCGCGATCAAGGATCTGTTTATACAGTTCCAGAAGTATTTGTACGAAGAGGTAGCGTAATTAAATTTACATATACTCAAAATCACTTTATTTTACTCGTCATATTAGTTCTCGGAGCAGTCAAAATTGACCAGATAATGCGCGAACGGTATGATATCTTTACAATTTACCGTGTTAAAATCTAATCCAATAAGTCATCAAAAATTGATTTCTCCTTAAAGGAGTAGAATGATCCGGAATACCCAAAATTAAGGTAATCATATTGTCTTAGTATAAAAGGGGTTTCATATTTTGACTTCTCACCTGAGATGATTTCCAATAGTTCTTTTATATAGGAAGAGTCCTTTAATTTGACTTTGGAGTTTAGGAGAAAATGACAGTGGAAGTATTTGTCCTTTGTGTTTGGTTCAATAGAATAGAACACTCTGATCCCAGACTTTTTACCATAATGTAATATAAGTTGATTGTGGAAATAATTCATTTTGTGTTTGAGATCTGAAATACTGGATCTTTTTGGAGTCATAAACCCGATGTAGTCCCACTTGGATGTTCCAATGTAGTTCATCTTATCAATCTTATCTGTTAGGTGGGCAGGTTTCTTCCTTAATCCAAAAATATCATTGAGAATACTGAAGTGATAAAGATTTGTGTCTTTACCCTTCTTGGATTTGATTGATATGATGGTATGATTCTCTTTTAGGAGGGACTTATTCAATTTGATTCTCTTTTTACAGATTGTCTTGGAAATCTGAAAGAGGTGACTTATTTGATTGGTGGTATACCATTGTTGTTCTTTGTAATAATCTTTATGTACTTCTTTATTATCCATAAAAACTCTATCCCACGGTTACATAGGTTTATTGCTGTTTTTAATGAATTATAATACCCTAAGGATCATTTATAAATACTTCAAGAATAAAAAAAGTTACCATTTATTATTTCCTCCCATTTGACAATTCAAATTGAAAGGTCTATGATTTTAATTACCAACGAAACACTTAAAATATTTAAGAATGAAAGAAGAATTTATTTGTAAAACGGATATTATTAAAAAGAGAAATTGGACCGATTCTTTGATTAAGAAATATCTTCCGGAACCTGATCTATATAAACCAAATCCAAATTACAGAAGTGGCTCACCTATGAGAATTTACCTCACTCAGAGAGTAATTGATATAGAAAAATGCGCACAATTTCAAATTGATTTTCAAAAATCATTAAAGCGAAAACAGAGATCAAATGAAGTTATTCAGGTGAGGAAACAGAACTTGATGAATGAGGTAAAACACGCTGAAATAAGAGTCAAAAGACTTGATTACCGAACACTATTAAGACTATCAATAAAACATTATAATTCGTGGAATTTTATGCGAAACTACATTGTTCAAGATGAGATTGATGAGAAAACTAAAAATAGATTGATGGTAAATTATCTCAGACATCAAATGACCTCGTATGATTCAATCTTATCAGAACTCTATTCAAAAGTAGGTAAAACGGATGCTTATGAACTTTTGAATCGTAGAGTATATGATGTAATTGGTAATAAATATCCTGCCCTTAAAGATGAATGTATGAATCAAATGGAGAGAAAGTTTAAAGGATATGTAACCAAATGATAAATAGGATGGTTATACTCTAAAACAATCAAGATGAAAACATTCTTGTTCCTTCTCCTTCTGTTCCTTAGTTCCGGAGTCTTCTCTCAAGAGAACACAAAAACATCGGTTCATATACCAGAACCGGTAAACCAGAAAACAGAACCAATTATTGTCAGGGGAATTGATATCACAGAAGCCTCCCCAAATGAACAAAGTTTCATCCTCTATATGGAAACACTCACAGATGAGGAGGCAATGAGATTATTACGATCTATGGTAAAAGGTGAGATCGTCTACAAAACAGAAAAGGAGTAGATCATAAGAACTACTCCAAAAAGTTTGGCCACCGAGTTTTATGTGATCAGGTACGTATGAAGTTTGATCACGATATTCTCATTGTTGTACTTTGGATTTTTCTTAACAATTTCAATACTTGAGAGGATCATCTCAATTAAACTGTCCGGTTCCTGGAAGTCTGCGAAATCAAAATTCAATTCAATTTTTTCCTGCCAGAAGTTTTCAATGTCAAACAGGATGATCTCAGTTAATTCAGACTTAATGAAAATGTCCTTGTATCCGAAATGCTGAAAGTGATAATTTTCAAAATTATCGTTTACGATATCCGCAATTCTCTGTACGAAGTCCTCCTCCGAAAAGTAATTGCTTCTGGAGATCTGTTTTGTTAAAATAAAAGTGTCGTTCATAGTTTGGAGTTTTACTCCAATCATAGGTGATGTAACTTGAAAAGTAAAGAGAATAGATGTGGAAGGAATAAGTTCTGGAAGTGTTATACGCTGTAAATAAGGCTACACCCTAAATTGTGATTCAAGTTTTTGACTTAATCAGACATAAAGCGTAGCCTTTTCACCTTTTTAAGTTTAAAATAAGGGTCATCCCAAGACAAACTTAAAAATGTGAGGATATGAAGGTATTTTATATAAGGGTATCAACCCTGGATCAGAAGACGGACCGTCAACGAGTAAATGAAAAGGATTTTGATTTGGTTGTGGAAGATAAATGTTCCGGATCCATTCCTTTTTTTGAAAGAGAAGGTGGAAAGAAGATAAAACAACTTCTTGAAAAGAAAATGCTATCCTCCTTATCAGTTTATACAATTGATAGGTTGGGAAGAGATCTTCTTGATATTCTCAATACCATTCAGAAATTAAGTGCCTCTGGAATACGGATTCATTTTATTCAGCAAGGACTTGTTTCCTTGGATGAAGAGGGAAAGGAAAATCCAATTTCCAAAATGATCATATCTATATTGGGTATTGTTGCTGAAATGGAGAGAAAACAGATCAGGGAACGACAACGAGAAGGAATTGAACTTGCTAAAATTCGTGGGGTCTATAAAGGGAGGGCAAATGGATCAAAGGAGGATGTCAGATCATTCCTCAACAAACCCAAGATCGTTAAAACAATTGAATACCTAAAAAAAGGGTATAAAGCCTCAGAGATTTCACGAATCGTAGGTGTTCACGTGAATACAATAACGAAGGTAAAAAAGATGCTGGGACGATAAAAACATCCAAACACCCATCAATTAGTTTGATTACTCTGTTTTGAAAACCCTTTCAGTTGTGCCATCAGAATAAACATAGATCAAAACCGTATTTGGTTTGAATTCTGTTTCTTGACCTAAAATATTGTATATTTTGAAAGGTGTTTTTTGGTTACTATTAGTATGTTCGGGTAAACTTAATGTGTTTCCGGTTTTTAATTTTAGTAACCAAAAATCCAGATTTCCATTATTACATGTAACATCACCATCGTTAGAATTTTCAGTATAACCCGCTAATGTATACCCACCATCTGATCGCTCGGTTATTGATGTAAACGCCTCAAAACCACTACCACCAAAACACTTTAGGGAAATAATATTTCCATTAGAATCTAATTCAACAAACAAACCATCGTCAAGATCTGAGTGATTCCCCGTCACATCACCATCGTTTGATTCAGTCATAGAAACAATAATGTATTTTCCATTTGAGGTCTCAATTATTTCACCATACCCAACTTGAGATGCCCACTCGCCTTCAGACATTGTTCCACCAATGCATTTTTGCCAAGAAATATTACCATTAATATCAAGTTTAACAACCCAAAGGTCTTTATCTCCATGATTTCCCGAAACATCTCCATCGTTAGAATTAGTTATACCTAATACAATATAACCACCGTCAGATGTTTGTCTAATTGATTTGATATAATCAAAAGAAGAACCACCGAAATGTTTGTACCAATTAATATTACCCACAGGATCGTATTTTACCACCCAAGCATCTGGTTGGTAAAGACTATGAGAACTTGTATCAGCTGTTAAGATTTCTGATGAATTTATAAATGGAAAATTCACTATGAAGTAAGGATCTCCCGCGCTCGTGTAACTAATTTGAGGCACTAAATCACCCCCAACAATGTACCCTCCATCATTCGTTTGTTTTATAACATTTCCGTTCGCCGAGACACCGGTGGTTGCACTTTCCCATTCAATAATTCCGGAAGAACTAATTTTAGTGACAATACAGCCGTAGTAATTATTAAATCCACAAAATATGTAACCACCATCTGAAGTTTGAATAATTGAATTTATTCCATCTGCCGTATATGGGTCACCCAAGCACAATTGCCATGAAGTTTGACCCAATGAGTCCAACTTAATAATCCAAGAATCTAAAACTTGGTCCAAACTATATTCCGGAGAGTTTGTTCTACCGCCTATAATATAACCATTGTCACTGGTTTGAAATATTGAGAAGGCCTCATCAAGCCCACTACCTCCAAGATAATATTGCCAATCTAAGTTACCTAATGAATCTGTCTTAACTACCAAAATGTTAGAAGACGATGAACCAACCATTACATAACCTAAGTCTGAGGTTTGTTGAAATGAAGTTACATAATCATCATTACCTCCACCGAAACATTTTTGCCATTCAATTACTGGACTCTGAGCCAAAATCGCGCTGACTGACACTAACGAAAAAATAAAAACAAATATTTTCATTCACATTGATTTTAAAACTGAATTTAATTCATCTTCACCGCATCAAAAGATCCGGAAATTGGGACCGTTCCTCCACCAAGTGAAGGAGATTTACCAATTGTTCCTGAAAACGTACATTTTACCGCCCCATAAATAGTAGTAGGGCACGCAGTTACATTAACAGTAATTGAACCACCGTAACCAATTGAATAATTTGGACTGCCATTTTCAATGAAATTTACGGTATTTGTTTGCCCATTGTAATTTGAGCTTGTAACCGTGTAGGTTCCTGTAGCATATGTTGGAAGAGAAATCTGCAACGATCTCTGCATTCCATCATTCTTAACCCCTGTCAAAGAGAAAGGTGTGGTTGTTGACGTAACTGCCGAAGAAGACCCACTATTGTTTGAGTTAGTTGGATAAGATCCTTCTGTAAACGTACTTTGCCAGGAATAAGTCTGTCCATTGATGGTTGCGTTCCATTGCATTGTTGTACTTTGTGTCGGAGGGGTAGGTTCAGGTTCCTCAGGCTGACACCCAGAGAAAACCATTAGAGTTGCTCCCAGTAAAGAAAAGAGGAAGGGACGAGGGAAAAAGTAGTTTTTCATATCAATAGATTTTAATTGAAATAACACTCCGAAAATATATAAAAAATTAAAAAAATGATTTTCAACTATTTATAAATATGGAAACACATCAAATAATCTATCAATTCTGCCACAAGAATTATCAAAGCGTTTTTGAAATGCTTACCCGGATCTTCTATACCCTCCAAGACTATAAAAAAGAGATGGAAGAGTTGGAGGAATACTCTTTAAGTCTGGATATATTTTCCGGAAATTCAATGTTGACACTTGTGGATATCATTCCTCCGTTTTTAACACCAAAAGTTCACCAATTTGATTTTGATGAATTTGAGAATGAGGAAATGATGATGGACTCAATAAATAAGGTCACCAATGAATTTCTATCCACTAATCATCCGGAAGAAGTCCTGGTGATTCAATTGATTCATACTATTAAGGCATTATCCGAGCCTTATCAATATCCATAACCAATTTTATCACCCTTTAGTTTGACCCTCTTGTAATTTGAAAATCCCTTTGGCAGTGAAAGCATCAAGCGATCCACCTCATCCATATGGTCCTTTTCTCTTATATCAACTCTTGTGTTGTAGATCTTCCTTATTCTGATCTCAAGTTCTTTAATGGTTCGGTTTTGTTTTTCCTTTTCAACTTGAATAAAATAGACAAATTCAGCAAAGTGATGTGAAAGGGAGTACCGGTAGAATCCATCTTTTATGTTCTTCCAGAACTTTCTATTTGTTACTCCATTAATACAATTCTGTCCATTGGAGAGCAATCTATGGAAACTCCTAATGTCACCCTTAAATCGTTTTAAAACGAATGTTAGAGGTATTCTAAATGATACCACCACCCAAGTGACTTCTTGCGAATCTAAAAAGGTTTCTTTCATTTTAGTTCAAATTTATAAAGTGGGTCTTTTAGATCTTCTTCGGATAGAATAATTAGATCCTCTTCTAAGGTGTTTAAAAGGTCCTTAGTGTAGAACTTCTGATCCTTAGGGTTGTTAGATCTCATTTTAATAAATCTGAAATAGTCCAATTGTAGTGGGATGATCTCCCCAAACAAAGTGAGTTTATCCATTTGAGAGAATTTCACCTGAACTTCTCCACCATTGGGTTCAATGAGTTGTTTAATGATTTCCAGTAAAATTGGTCGTTTTATGGAATCAAGTTTCCTACCTACAAGTAGTAGTTTTGTGGTATAGATATGATCTCCATCTTCCACTCCTTGTTCTATCTCAAAAGTTAGCGTTCCGAAGTGTAGTTTCTTTTTCAAGACATTCTTTCTTACAATTTGATGAAGTGAATTGACCAAGCCTTCAATCTCTGTTTTATCCAATTTGCTCACCAAACAAGTTTTTCTGGACAGTTCAATGTTAATCTTCAGCACATCAACCGGGTATTCATTTTCTTCTATTTCGGTTGTTAGGATGTGGGATGTTACGATGTCTTTTTTACTGGATACTCTATTCATACCAATAAATATCGCCTTGCTCCGTTTCTGGAGTAAATAGACCTGAATTGTGTATCTTGGGTATTAAATCTGCGGTATGATCAAACTATTCTTAATTCTCATTTTATCCTCTCTTATGACTTCTTGTGCTATTCAAGAGAAGAATATAGAGCTTGTTGATGGTTCCTTTATTACTCAAAGAAAATACGATAGAATTATTCGGAGGGCTTTTAGAGGCGCAGAGAGAACTGCTAATAAATCAGTTAGAGGGTTGATGACACGAAAACAGGTGAGGAAATTTTTACGAGAAACCCCGGTTGAAACTGAAATTAAATATGAGTAACGAGGTTATTCAATAATAACTTTCTTGACACTTTTCCCTACACGAGTAGTTAACTCAATAGTTCAATGAGACCTTGACTATTTGATTTGTTCATTGGTTATTACATTTCCCAGTAAAAAAGAATGAATAAGAGAATATCGTAATAAACATTGATGTACCTCATATTCTGTATGAATACCTCATCGTTGTTCAAGTAATACCCAAGAAAGTCCTTTTAGAATGTCTTTTCATTCAAAAGAACAAATATCCCATTGCTCTACTTTGTGAGTAGGAGAAAGGCTAAATAAGGTCTTCGTGTTGAATGGGGGATAGAGGGTTACTTGTAAACCTGGTTAATGAAGTCTAAACATCATTTAAACTCAAAAAGAAATTAAACCTTTCTCATTTTAAGAAAGTCATCAAAATCAGCCCTTTTAATCCTCGTTCCTCTCTCTGATAACTTTATTGATTTCAATTTACCGGTATTAATCCAATTTCGGACTTGCTGCCTGGTCACTTTCAAAATCTCACTAATTTCCTTCACTGACAGTAGATCATCTGAGGAATCTTCAACTTCTTCTGCCTCATCAAATGATCCTGTGATATTTATACCGGAATTATAATCTTCATAGTTCACGGTAGCTTGAAAAACAGCATCTGATAGTTGAACGAAAAACATTTTCAAATCGTTAGAGGCATCGGAATAGGATTTTCCACCATTTTTAACTGCATCATCAATATACTTGAATGCGAAGTTTTGCACCATATTGAAATCTATTTCACTTCCAACTAATCTGGACATTTGGAGGTAAGGGTTTATCATACTATTCAAATTCATCAGAGTAATTTATCCATAAAGTTAGGCACTTTGGTGTTAGTATCAACATATCCTTCCAAGGTTCTTAATTGCTTATGTCCAGTGTATTGCATTACCGTGCTTACGGGCACATTACTATTTAGAAGATTAGTGATAAAACTATCCCTTCCCCTATGTATGGAAATAACTTCCCACCTTTCAAGATATCTCCCCTCTTCAATAAAATCAGTAGTATCATTAAACATTTCTGTAGACTTCAAAAACTTTTTCAATTCCCTGTTGTAGGCTGGATTAGACATCCGTTTCAAATTGTAGTCGTATTTCTCCAGGATTGATTGGCTTATTTCATTTAAGAATACAGTAAACTTTTCCTTGGTCTTCTCTGATTTCATAACAATTGCCGTCCCCTGTTTGTAATTCTTCAAATGCTTCTTGTTCAATGCCAATAAATCCGACCATCTCATCCCTGTTAAACAAGTGAAAACAAAAAGATCTCGGATGAATTGTACATTTCCCTTTTCAATATTAATTTTATTAAGAGCAAGAACCTCCTCTCTTGTAACAGTAGCTTTCCGTATTTCAGGGGATTCAATTTCTTTTGAAAAATTTAAAATTGAGGTTGGAAAATCACAATATTTCTTTTCACTCGCCCATTTCATGAAGTTTATGAAGATGCTAATCTTCTTTTTGATCGTATTTCCCCTTAAACCGCCAAAGGTCTTATAAAATTTTGATTCGGTATTCATCCTCGGCGTCTCATTGAACTTTTTAAATTCAAACATCCACCGCCGGTCAATCTCTGAGAAAAGAATCTGACGATCCATAAAAATCTCATAATCCTCCAAGTAATGCTTAAGTGCCCGATGAGAGTTCAAGGATTGGATAACCTTTTTATCACTGTTTGAGAACTCATACTTCTTTTCTTCATAAAAATCGTAGTATGCATCTAAAACCCTTTGAGATTTAGAGCTTCTTTTTTGAGGGAGACGTAGCAAGTTTTCCAGTTCTTCAATTGATGGATTAAACCCTGATTTGGCCCGGAACTGATTTACAATTGACTCTATCTGTAGTTTGAGATTATCAATCATATTTTGTTTTTGTTCCTTATCCGGAATCATACCCTTTAGTTTCCCTGAATCAGTAATTTGATTATCCGAGTCCAGTCTAACTCCTGTTGGAAACCTTTTTCGCTTGGAATTATTAGTGTAAGATATTTTCACATACCCATCTTGAAGAACAACTTTAATCCCTTTCATTATATATTTTGACCATTAATTGACCAAAATTATAAGAAAAGTTAAAGATGTACAAGCAAAATCAATTTTGTCTAACAACCTATAAACTTATATTTAAAGCCTATAAAGACTATATTTTACGATTAACTTAACAAAGTTAAGATTTAATGCACGAATCCAAACGGGATCACACAAAAGAGATAAAACCCTTGAAAATCAAGGGTTTTATTTTTTTACTGACCATTTTTTGACCAAAATTAATCCATTACTCACCATATTTTGCTTAATCACCCTTGAGTAGAACTTTTAGATTACTTAAGCAAACTGAATAGCGTTATGAGGTGATTTCAATTGAAACCACCCCCATTTTTCTCCAAAATATACCCCCTAACCTCATCCCTATTGATTGGAATTTTCAAGCGTTTTATCCATTTGTACATATGGTAGGTTGCGTATTCCAGAATGACATCCCCCTCCCTGTCAGAGAGAAAATAAGTGTAATCTGACTTGAACCGCTCAAAATCGGAATCATTCATCCGAATCATATCCAGTACATAATACTCGTAGAATGTATAATCCAACAACTTCCTTTTCATTTCTTCTCTCATAACCACAGATTAATTAATTGACCGATGAGGTTGAATTACACTTATTTATCCCCAGAATTAATGAAATCAAGGATTGTCACCAACATATCGCAGTACACACCAGTATATGTCTGTTGAGGCACTCCATCAGTTGAAAAGAACACAACGGTGTAATCATCCCTCCAGGTTAGATAGATAGATACATACCCCTGAATGAACTTTCCAATGGCTGTAAACCTCAATCCTCCTTCAAATTTCTTTGATTGGGGAATAACCTGAAACAAGGAAGCCTTGTATCTCAAGAATGCTGTTGGATCTGTTGCGATGATCTGATGAACGATGGTCTGTGCTATTTCCATAAGGAGGTCTTTTAGCAAGCATAGCGAAAAAAGAAACCGAAAACAGCATGGATACTGTGTTTTAGCAATTTTTTACCAAATTTTTTTCTTGAGGTTTTGACTTCATTTTCTATATGGGGGTCATTTTTCCCAAAAAATTTTTGAGGGGATATGGGTTATATTGGGGATTATACCCCCTTTTGTGGAGAAAGACCGGTTTTTAAAGGGGAGGATACCCGGAAGGAGGCTATATGGGGGGAGCCAGGGAGGAAATGAAGAAGGAAGGGAAATGGGGTATCATTAGTGTGGGGAGTTTAACACTGGGCTACTTTCATAGTGTAAACGAAAAAAGCCCTGACACGATGATCAGGGCTTTCAATTGTAATTTACAGGGTTAGAAGGTATTGTAGGTAATTCGTTTTATTCTTTGGATTAAGAAATTACCAATCATCAGTTTGTTTCTTTTCTTTAGAATCAACTGATTTCGTTTTTATGAATGTGTAAATCTCCTCAATTGTAGATTCTATGGATGCTTTGAATGCGATACTACCAGAAGCGTTCTTCTCATTTGTATTCAGCATTCCCGGTTTTGTTTTGTAAATAATCATTCCATCAACAAAATAAGATTTCACGTGATATGTCCTATCGGCAATACCAGCGATGTATGTAGATCCTGCATATGATCCAGGTTTGTAAACATTCCCATCATCGTAAATTTGAATACGTATCTTATTGTCCTTAAATTCTACTATCATATTTAAATGAAAATCAAGTGCATTACTGAAAGAAGAAGTAATGTAATTCAAGGTAATTTGAGATTCCGTTTTTGACGTGAGAACCTTTTCATAATTCCGAAAATTCTGACCCGCCCAATTTTCAAAGCGTAGCATCAATTCACTTGCAGTGAGAGAATCAAATTCTAAAACTCTTTGAGAGACTAAATATGAAGATGCATCCTGGTATATCTGATCAAGAAAAACCGTATCCTTTTCTTGTTTAGAATTTTGGGCGTGCACAGATGCCAATGAAAACATCATAAGTAACAAATAAATTTTTCTCATAACGACATTTAATTTTTTTCAAAGGTGTAATTGGTTAATGACAATCTGAGTCGTTCCGAAATAAGCAATCCAACTTCTGTGTCAATTTAGGTCACTTTGTTGCAAACCTTACTGATTATGACCTTATTTGACCTAAATTTTGATTACATGCTTAACCAACACAAGATCCTTAGGGTTCTTCAACTAATATCCTTACTTCAACAGGAACCTGCCAAATCAATACATCATTTAGCTAAGATCATTGATACTACACACCGGACAGCCTATCGTTATCTGGACCTTATTCGTGACCTTGGGTTTAACCTTCAAAGAGACACTAACAAAAGATATTACATTGAAAATCCTGAACCCCTAACTGCAGCTTATTTTAGTCCGGAGGAAACAGATTACCTGAGAAAACTTATCTTAAGTTCAGGAAAAGATAATCAACTCACTGATGCTGTTTTAAAGAAGATCTACTTATCCTCTGAAACAACCATTGTTGGTAATCACTTGATGAAGGCGCATCTTGGCAGAATAGTTCAGGACCTTAGTGAAGCTATCAGATACAAACTTCAGGTTAAACTAAAGAATTATCACTCACTGAATGGTTCCAGTATAAGAGATAGAATTGTTGAACCGATCGCTTTTACTGACAATTACAATTCTCTTATGGCATATGAGGTTTCCTCAGGTAAGAATAAATACTTTAATGTGGAAAGAATAACCTCTGTGGAACTTCTGGATAAGTATTGGGAACATCAGGAGAACCATTTAATTGAACAACCGGATCCTTTTGGTTTTGCTCCTTCTGGAGAAACCCACGATGTACACCTGAAATTATCATTGAAAGCATATCTTCTACTCAAAGAAGAATACCCACTATGCGGTCCTTATCTCCGATCAATCCCAAGATCTGAACGCTTTGAATTGCAACTTTCGGTAAATAGTCTCAAACCAATTCAACGGTTTATTAGGGGGTTGGAAGAAGAGATTGAAATTATTAACCTTTGACATCCTGCCTCATAACAGTTTAGGAGGATTAACGCTTAATAATATGGTTTTTAATCGGTTTAGAAAAACGTCAATTTATTTGTCCAAATAATATAAATGTATTGGAAAATAAGCTCCTTAAACAGTACAATCGTAGACATAATCATCATCTAAATTTTGATCCCTATATTTAACCTAAAATTCATTGAATAATACAAATGTACGAGCAAACCTTTAAGAACGTGGATGATATCCTGCACAAAGATGCAGGTTGTGGTAGTGAACTGGATTACGTTGAGCAAACGTCTTGGGTGCTGTTCCTGAAATACCTTGATGATCTTGAAAAAGACAAAGAAACAGCGGCCGAACTAACCGGCACAACGTACACCAAGA
>Ga0315902_10005028_pt1 | contig 18791 bp, 16 predicted proteins | sample LakEriMetagenome_9_FD_203523 | JGI IMG/M metagenome (GOLD analysis project Ga0315902, IMG submission 203523) | Freshwater fungal communities from buoy surface, Lake Erie, Ohio, United States - Buoy 12 MA117 | ecosystem: Environmental > Aquatic > Freshwater > Lake > Lake biofilm | place: USA... | reverse complement strand
GCCGCCATCACCTGGCAGGGCATCCCGCAGGGCCGGGCCGGCTTCGAGGCGGCCAACGACGAGGCCGCCGTGCCGCTCGACGAGCTGGTCGGCGAACTGCTTGCACAGACCTCGGCCGATGCACTTGCCGTCGTCGTCGTCGGCGAGGTGCACGGGCTCGTGGGCGCCGAGCTGATCCGCCCGCTCGTCGAGGCCACGGCCGCCGACCGCCCCGGCTCGCCGCGCCGCGAGATCGCCGCCCGCTGGCTGAGCTTTTCCCGCGAGCCCGTGCACGTCCGCCGCACCGCCCTGATCGTGGGCGTGGCCACCCGCGGAGCGCCAGGCGAACCACTCGCCGCCTTCGTGCGGCCGCTCGGCAGCGGCACGACGCAGGGCCACTTCCACGCGGCCGTCTTCCCACTGCGGCCGCTCAAGCGGGGCAGCGGCGATCTCGCCACGACGGTCGCCGATGTCACCGCCTCGGAGCCGCTCGGCCTGATGCACCTCCTCGCCGATCCGCAGCCCGTGCTCGGCACCGGCCGGTCGCAGCTCGTCCGCGGCCGCTGCTGGTTCGCCCCGCTTGCCATCGAGGAGCGGCGCGGATGATCACCCTCCTCTCCACCTGGACGTTCGGCCTCGCGTTGGCCCTCGTGGCCCTCGGCGTGTTCGTGAGCTACCGGCTGTTCTCGTTTCCCGACATCACCACCGACGGCTCGTTCACGCTCGGCGCGGTCGTGGCCGCGGTACTGCTCACGGCGGGCTGCAGTCCGCTCCTGGCCACGCTCGGCGGCATGGCGGCCGGCGGCCTCGCCGGCTGCACGACCGCCCTGCTTCACGCCTACCTCGGCGTCGAACGGCTGCTCGCCGGCATCCTCGTGACGACGGCGCTGGCCAGCGTGAACCTCGTTGTCCTCGGCCGCAGCAACGTGCCTCTCTCCGGCACGACCACGCTGCTCGATCAGGCGGAATCACAGCTCGGCCCCCTGCTCGAACGCACCGGTCCGTCCCCCGCACTCGCCGGCGAGGCGGCGCGGCTGGCCTTCATGCTCGGCGTGGTCGCGGCCGCGATCACGCTCCTCTGGACGTTCTTCCGCACGCGGCTCGGCACGGCGATGCGGGCCGGCGGCGACACGCCGACGATGGCCCGCGCCCTCGGCCGCGACACCGGGGGCATGACGCTCGCCGGCCTCGCGATCGCCAACGCGCTCACGGCGCTCTCCGGGGCGATGGTGGCCCAGTATCAGGGCTTCGCCGACGTGCAGATGGGGATCGGCATGGTGGTGTGGGGCATGGCGAGCGTGTTTCTCGGCGCCGCCCTCGTGGGCCCCGTGCGGCTCGGCGGCGCCCTCGTCGCCACGGCCGCGGGCAGCGTCACCTTCCGGCTGCTCGTCGCCGCGGCCCTCCGCGCCGGCCTCGATCCCGACTGGCTCAAGGCGGCCACCGCCGTCGTCGTGCTGGCGGCCCTCGTCGCACCACGGATTCTTTCGCGAGGCTCGCATGCTCGAACTCACTGATGCCACCGTGTCGTTCGCGTCGCCGGGCGGGCCGGTCGTCCGCGCGGTGGATGGGATTTCGCTCACGCTGCCGGCAGGATCGTTCGTCGTCGTGATCGGCACGAACGGGTCGGGCAAGAGCACGCTGCTCGGGGCGATCGCCGGCACCGTGCGGCTCGACGGCGGCACGCTGCGGCTGGCAGGGCACGACATCACGCGGTGGCGGGAGCACGAGCGGGCGAAGCTCGTGGGCCGGGTGTTCCAGGATCCGCGGGCCGGCACGGCGGCCAGCCTCACGGTGCTCGAAAACATCGCCGTCGCGGCCTGCCGCGGCCGGCGGGCCGGCTTGCGCTGGGCGACGAGTCGGGAGCTTCGCGACGAGGCCACGCGCCGCCTGGCCGCGATCGTGCCGGGGCTCGAAACGCGGCTCGACCAGCCGATCGGCTCGCTCTCCGGCGGCCAGCGGCAGATCGTCACGCTCGTGATGGCCACCTGGCAGCGGCCGGAGTTGCTGCTCCTCGACGAGCACACCGCGGCCCTCGATCCGGCGGCCGCCGACCGCGTGATCCAGGCCACGGCGCGGATCATCCGCGAGCAGGGGCTCACCGCGCTCATGGTGACCCACTCGCTCGCCCAGGCGGCGGCGCTCGGTGATCGCCTGATTCTCATCCACCGCGGCCGGATCGCCCTCGACGCCCAGGGAGCGGCAAAGCGGCGGCTCACGGCCGACGATCTCGCCGACCGGTTCGACGCGCTGCGTCGGGCCGACCAACTCGACGACACCGCGGCCCGCACGCTCGCGGAGGCTTACGTATGAGCACGACCGCTGTCGCCACGTCGCCCGTCGCCGTCTTCCTGCGGCGGTCGCTGCCCACCGTGCTCCTCCTCGCCGGTGCCTCGGCGCTGCTGCTCGCGACCGACCGGGCCGGTGCCACGCGGGAGGTGCCGGCCGTGGCGGTGCTCCAGCAGGTGAGCACGACGCTGCTCGACGATGCCGTCACGGGGATGATCGAAGGGCTCGCGGAACGCGGCTACGTCGACGGCAAGACGGTGACGATCCGCCGCTACAACGCGGAGGGGGATCTGGCCCAGGCCAATGCCATCGCGCGGGAGATCGCCGGCGGCCCGTTCGACCTCGCCCTCACCTCCAGCACGCCGTCGCTCCAGGCGCTCGCCACCGCCAACGACCGCGGCCGGATCCTCCATGTGTTCTCCGCGGTCGCCGATCCGTTCTCCGCGGGCGTCGGCTTCGACCGGAGCGATCCGCTCGTGCACCCGCGACACCTCGTCGGCTACGGCAGCCTGGCGCCGGTCGATGCCACCTTCCGCATGGCGCAGGCGATCAACCCGCGGCTCGGGAAGGTGGGCGTGGCCCACAATCCGGCCGAGAGCAACTCCCGCCGGTTCATGGAACTCGCGCGGGCGAGCTGCAAGGCCCGCGGCATCGTGCTCTTGGAGGCGGCGGTAGAGAACTCGTCGGGCGTGATCGAGGCGATCCAATCGACGCTCTCGCGGGGCGCGGAGGCCGTCTTCGTGCCCGGCGACACCACCGTGTCGAGCGTCATCGACTCGGTCGTGGCGACGGCGGCGAAGGCGGGCGTGCCCGTGTTCACCGTCGTGCCCGGGAAGCCGGAACGGGGCACGCTGTTCGACGTGGGCTTCGACTTCCGGGAGGTCGGCCTGCTGGCTGGCCGGCTCGCGGGCGACCTGCTCGGCGGCAAGGACCCGGCCACGGTGCCGATCGGCGAAACCTCCCGGGAAATCCCCCCTCGGCTCACCCTCAATCTCAGGGCCCCGGGCTACGACCGCAGCCGGTGGCGGGTGCCGGATGAGCTGGTGCGGCAGGCCAGGATCGTGATCGACGACGCGGGCCGCCGCGACCAGCCCGAGGCCGTTCTCGCCGGTCCCTTCACCGAGGCCGCCACGCCTGGCAATTGAGCTTGAGCGGCGCCAGCCGACTCTCTAGCCTCCGTCGCGAGAAACCCCTCTTCCGATGGGGTGCGATGCGATCTCCCGCGGGAACCGATCGTGAATCCGGCGACTCCGCTCGTCGTCATCTGTGCCGCGAGCTTCGGCCTCTACGGACTGGCGTGGCTGCTCGTCATGGGATGGTCGTGGCGGCAGCGGCGACTGGCTCGCCGCGGCGTTGACGCGGCGACTGAACCGCTCGGCGTCTCGGTGTTGAAGCCGCTCTGCGGCGCCGACGACGAACTCGAACGCAACCTCACGTCGTTCTTCCGGCTCGACCACGAGCCGCTCCAGCTCGTATTCGGCGCGGCCGACCCCGTCGATCCGGCGCTCGAGATCGTCCGCCGCCTCGCCCGTCGCCACCCCGACCGCGACGTCGTCATCGTGGTGGGCACGAGCACGGATGCGGCGAGCCCGAAGGTGGGTCTCATGGAGGTGCTCCTCCCGCACGCCCGCCACGACATCATCCTGCTCTCCGACAGTAACGTGCGCGTCGCGCCCGACGAGATTGGCCGCGTGCTTCCCGGCTTCGCCGACCCTCTCGTCGGGATGGTCTACCAGCCGGTCGTCGGCATCGGCGAGCGGCGACTGCCGGCCGCCATCGAGAACCTCCACTACACCGAGCTCGCCGCCTTCCTCGCGATCGCCGCCCGGCTCTTCGCGGGGCAGCACGTCGTCAACGCGAAGGGGCAATGGGTGCGCCGCGCCGCACTCGCCGCGATCGGCGACTTCGCCGGCGTGCGCGACAACGGCGCCGACGACTACATGCTCTCGCGGCTGATGCTCGCAGCCGGCTGGCGGCTGCGGCTCTCCGGCGTGCCCGTCCGCACGGTGCACCGCGACTGGTCGTGGACGGCCCTCGCCCAGCGGCATCTGCGGCATGCAGGCCTGCGCCGCCGGCTCTGCCCCTGGGCCTACCCGCTCGAGCTGCTGCTCAACCCCGCGCCTTGGGCGCTCCTGCTCCTCGTCACGCCGTACGCGTGGTGGGTGGCGCCGCTCGTGGCCATCAAGGCGGCCCTCGAGATCTCGGCCGCGCGGGTGCTCCGCGGCGTGCCGCTCGCCTGGCATCACGCGGCGCTCATTCCGCTCAAGGATCTCGGCTATTTCGTCGGCTGGTTCGCCTCCTTCACCGTCCGGAGCGTGTCGTGGCGGGGGCGGAGCTACGCCATCGGCCCCGCCGCCCAGCTCATCCCGCTCGACTCACCGGTCGAGATCGCGCCGGCAGCGCGGGCTGCGTGATTCTTGGCGCTGCGCGACGCCCACCCGCCGCCGTCCCCGCTACACTCTCGGGCATGAAGCACGTAGTTTTGTTCCTCGCGCTGTGCCTCCTTGCGGCCCTGCCCGCCTCCGCCGCGGAGCCGCCGCTGCGCGTGGGCATGGAGCTCTCCTATCCACCGTTCGAGATGACCGATCCGCAGGGAAAGCCGACCGGCGTGAGCGTGCGGCTCGCGGAGGCGCTCGGACGACATCTGGGCCGCGAGATCGTGATCGAGAACATCGCCTTCGACGGCCTCGTCACGGCGCTCAAGACCCGCAAGATCGACTGCATCATCTCCTCGCTCACCGCCACGCCCGAGCGGGCCCGGTCGATCGCCTTCTCGGAGCCCTACCTGCGGACCGGCCTCGCGCTGCTGGTGGCGGCAGCATCGCCGCTCCAGTCGGCCGCCGACCTCGATGCCCCCGGCCGCATCGTGGCCGTGAAGAAGGGGACGACCGGCCATCAGTATGCGGCCACGTCGCTGAAGAAGGCCCGCGTGCTGGTGCTCGACAAGGAGGCCGCCGCCGTGCTGGAGGTGGCGCAGGGCAAGGCCGACGCCTTCATCTACGATTCGCTGTCGGTCTACCAGAACCACCGCCGGCATCCCGACACGACCCGTGCCATGCTGCGGCCATTCCGCGAGGAGACCTGGGCCGTCGGCCTTCGGCTTGGCGACGACGCCCTCCGCGAGCGGGTGAACGCGTTCCTGAAAACCTTCCGCGACCAGGGGGGCTTCGAGAAACTCGGCGATGAGTTCCTGCCGGAGGAGAAGGCCTTCTTTCGGGCGCAGGGAATCCCGTTCGTGTTTTAGGGAAGCCCCCACGCGCAAGCCGGGGGTGATCTCCTCATACAAGCCCCCAGGCGCAAGCCGGGGGATGATCCGGGCGGCTTCGGGATGGACGCCGCAATATCCCCCTGCTTGCGCATGGGGGCTTCACTCCATCCCCATGCAGCCGCCCCGTGGTACCCTTGGGCCCATGCCGCGCTGGCTCGCCCATCTCGTCGTCGTCGTGCTGTTCGCGCTCGCCATCGCCGCGGCGTTCTGGCGGGTGGGCTATTCTTGGAATTGGGCCGGCGTGTGGGACTACCGGCAGAAGTTCATCCAGGGCTGGTTCACCACCGTGGCGCTGAGCCTGGCGGCACTCGCCGCCAGCGTCGTCATCGGCGGCCTCGCAGCCTTCATGCTGCGGTCTCGCCGGCCGCTCGTCGAGGCCGCTGCACGGATCTACGTGGAGCTCATCCGCGGCACGCCGCTGCTCGTGCAGCTGCTCATCGGCTTCTACGTCGTCGCCAGCGCCATCGGCCTGGAGAACCGCTACGTGGTCGGTGTGGCGGTGCTCGCACTCTTCAGCGGCGCGTACATGGCCGAGATTTTCCGCGGCGGCCTCGACGCGATCCCCAAGACGCAGCTCGACAGCGCCCGGGCGATCGGCCTCACGCCCGCCCAGTCGCTGCGGCTGGTGGTGCTGCCCCAGGCCGTGCGGATCGTGCTGCCGTCGGTGGCCGGTCAGCTCGTGTCGCTGATCAAGGATTCGTCGCTGCTCTCGGTGATCGCGATCTCGGAGTTCACGCTCGCCGCCCAGGAGGTCAATTCCTTCACCTACTCGACGCTCGAGAGCTACCTCCCGCTCGCCGCAGGCTATCTCCTGCTGACGCTTCCGCTGGCCGCGGTGTCACGGTGGCTGGAGCGGCGGTTCCGCTACGAGGCCGCCTGACGCCATGAAGCTCGACGTTCGCGGCCTCGTGCAGCAGTTCACGATCCCCCCGACCACGGGCCGCGCGGGGGGCGTCGCCACGGTGCTCGACCACCTCGAGCTGACGACGGGCGACATCGAGTCGCTCGTGCTCGTCGGCCCCTCCGGGGGCGGGAAATCGACGCTCCTCCGCATCCTCGCAGGGCTCGACGTGCCGGTGGCCGGCAGCGTCGCCTTCGACGGGAAACCGCTGCCCCGCGACGAGGCGGGCCTCCGCGGTTATCGCCGCACCGTGGGGACGGTTTTCCAGGCATACAACCTTTTCCCGCACCTCACGGCGATGGAGAATCTGTTGCTGCCGCTCGTTCATGTGCACGGACTCTCGGCCGCCGATGCGGTCGCTCGGGTTCGCGGCCCCCTCGAGCGCTTCCGGCTCGCGGAACACGCCCACAAGCGGCCGGCCGAGCTTTCCGGCGGTCAGAAGCAGCGGATCGCCATCCTGCGGGCGCTCGTGATCCAGCCGCAGCGATTGTTTCTCGACGAGCCGACGTCGGCCCTCGACCCCGAGATGCGGGGCGAGGTGCTCGAGATGATCGGCGAACTGCGTGAATCCGGCACGCAGTTCGTGCTCGTGACCCACGAGATGGGGTTCGCCCGCAGCGTGGCCGACGAGGTCGCGTTCATCGCCGACGGCCGCGCGCTCGCCCACGCCCCCACCCACGCGTTTTTCGACCGCCCCTCCGACCCGCGGGTCGCCGCGTTCCTGCACGGAGCACTGGCTTCATGACCGAACCGCATCCTGCCGCGTCTGGCGTGGCCGATGCGGCGACTCGGAGCCTGCTCGGCGCCCTCGTGGCCGACGCCGTCGCCCTGCCCGTCCATTGGTATTACGACGTCGCGGCCCTCGACCGCGACTATCCAGAGCTCTGCCGGCTGCCTGAGTCGCTCGACTATCTCGCCCCGCGATCCCCGCATCCCGACAGCATCCTCTGGCGGTCGAGCTACGTCGCGGCCGGACCGCAGTTCGACATCCTCGGCGACCAGGCGACGTTCTGGGGCCGGCGGGGCGTGCACTACCACCAGCTCCTGCCGGCCGGTGGCAACACGCTCAACTTCCAACTGGCGGTCGAGCTGTACCGGATGTTGCGTCGCGACCGCGACTACGATCCCGAACGGTGGCTCGACCACTACGTGGCCTTCATGCGGGCGCCCGCGCGGCATCGCGACACCTACGTCGAGGAATACCACCGCCACTTCTTCACGAACCTGGCGGCCGGCCGCAAGCCGATCAACTGCGGCGTCCGCGACGTGCACATCGGCGGCCTCGTGCCGGTGCCCGCGATCGTGGCCGGCCTCGGGCCGCGGCATCCCGACCTGCGGCGGATCGTGCGGCTGCACGTGTCGCTCACCCACAAGGACGACGACGTGCTCGCGGCGGCCGATGCCTTCACGCGGATGCTCGTGCGACTCACCCGCGAGGATCGCCCACCGGAGGATCTGCGCACGGTGCTGCTCGAGGAGGGGCGGGACTGGATCTCGGCCGCGCGGGTGGCCGAATGGCAGCGCCGGTGCGACTCGCTCGGCGGCGTCTGCCCCGACCGGGCCGTCGTGGGGGGCGTGCTCAGCCCCGCCTGCTACATCCCCGACGCCTTTCCAGCCGCCCTCTTTTTCGCATGGCGGCATGCGGATGACTTCGCCGCCGGCATTCGGGCGAATGCCTTGTGCGGGGGGGACAATTGCCACCGCGGCGTCGTGGTGGGCGCGCTTCTGGCGGCCGCAGCGACGATCCCCAGCCGATTGCTCGCCGGCCTCGCGGCCGGTGATAGAGTTGACCTGTCTTTTCGATCCGTTCCAGGAGCGCTCCCTTGATGACCCCGCTTTCGCTGGCCCCCGGCCGCGCCGCCGCTCGATTCACGGAATTCGAGGCTCCGCTCGCCCCCACCCGCACCGTTCTGCTCACGGCCGACCCCGCGGCTACCGATCCCGTGGCCGCCAAGCGGGCGGAGCTGCGGCACTACTTCCACCAGACCTGCGCCCTCTACGAGCGGCTCTTCGACCTGATCCGCGACGACGCCTCGTATTACGAGCGGTACGAGCCGCTCCGCCATCCGCTCATCTTCTACTTCGCTCATCCCGCCGTCTTCTACGTCAACAAGCTGACCGCCGGCCGCTACATCCCGAACCGGCTCGACCCCGTGCTCGAGGCGATGATGGCGGTGGGCGTGGACGAGATGTCGTGGGACGACCTCAACACGGCCCACTACGACTGGCCGAGCGTGCGGAGGGTGCGGGAATACCGGGCCGCGATGCGGGAACTCGTGGACGGCTTCATCCAGTCGATGCCGCTCGAGCTGCCGATCGCCTGGAATTCGCCGGCCTGGGTCGTCCTGATGGGCATCGAGCACGAGCGGATCCACCTCGAGACGTCGAGCGTGATCATGCGGCAGATGCCGCTCGAAGAGCTGCGACACGGTGCCGAACTCTCCGCCGAAGAGCGCCGGCTCTGGGCTGCCTGGGAAACGACCGCCTCCCCACCCGAGAATCCCTGGCTGCCCGTCGGCCCGCGGACGGTGCGGCTCGGCAAACGGCCCGACGACCAGACCTACGGCTGGGACAACGAATACGGCGTCGAGGAGGTGGAACTGCCCGGCTTCAAGGCCGCCCGGCAGCTCGTCTCCAATGCGGAGTTTCTCCGCTTCGTGGAGGCGGGCGGCTATCGCGACGAGTCGCTCTGGACCGACGAGGGCCGAGGCTGGCTTCATTACACGCAGGCGGAGCATCCGAAATTCTGGCTGCAACGCGACGGCGGCTACTGGCAGCGGAACCTGCTCGACGAGCGGCCGCTCCCGCTCGACTGGCCCGTCGAGGTCAACTGCCTCGAGGCCCAGGCCTACTGCGGCTGGCTCGCGCGGCAGACGGGCGAAAACGTGCTCCTGCCGACGGAGGCTCATTGGCAGGCCCTCCGCGACCAGGTCGCCGGCGACCAGCCCACGTGGGACCGGGCCCCGGGCAACATCAACCTCGCACACGTCGCGTCGAGCTGCCCGGTCGATGCCTTCCCGCAGGGCGACTTCTGCGACGTCGTCGGCAACGTCTGGCAGTGGACCCGCACGCCGATCATGCCGTTCAAGGGCTTCGAGATTCATCCGCTCTACGACGACTTCTCGGTGCCGACGTTCGACGGCCGGCACAACCTGATCAAGGGGGGCTCGTGGATCTCGACGGGCAACGAGGCCCTCGCCAGCGCCCGCTATGCGTTCCGCCGGCATTTCTTCCAGCACGCCGGCTTCCGTACGATCGTCGAGGAGCCGGGCAGCGAGGCGGTGACGGCCGGCTCGCGGCTCTACGAGACCGACCAACTGGTCACCCAGTATTTGGAGTTCCACTACTTCGACGCCGCCGGCGGCGGCACGACCGTGCTCGGCGTGCCGAACTTCCCGCGGGCCTGCGTCGAGGCCACGATGCCGCACGTGCCGGCCGACCGCCGGAATCGGTGCCTCGACATCGGCTGCTCGGTGGGACGCTCCGCCTTCGAATTCGCCCGCCATTTTTCTCATGTCGATGCGATCGACTTCTCGGCCCGTTTCATCCAGTCGGGTGTGCGGCTGCAGCAGGGAGACGAACTGCACTACGAGATTCCGATGGAGGGTGACCTCACGGTGCCTCGCTCGATCTCGCTCGAGCGGCTCGACCTCGCCGACGTCGGCCCGCGGGTGCTCTTCATGCAGGGCGACGCCTGCAATCTGAAGGCGCTCTACACCGGCTACGACCTCGTGTTCGCCGGGAACCTGATCGACCGGCTCTACGATCCGGCCCTGTTCCTGGGCGAAATCGCCAGCCGGATTCTCCCGGGCGGCCTGCTGGTGATCACGTCGCCCTACACGTGGCTGGAGGAATACACGCCGCGGGACAAGTGGCTGGGCGGCCGACGGGAGCATGGCGAACCGCTGAGCACCTTCGAGGGCCTCTCCCGCCGTCTGTCCGGTGATTTCACCCTGGTGAAGCGGTCCGATATTCCGTTCGTGATCCGCGAGACGGCCCGCAAGCACCAGCACACGATCGCCGAAATGACCATCTGGCGGCGTGGCTGACGAAGCCGGCGGACTCTGCTACTCTCGGGGGGTCGAGCGGAGCCTTCGCGCTCCACATCCTCCGCCCCGAATTCCGCCGCGCATGGACGACCAAACGCCGTTCGATCCCTGTCGCCAGTGGCTCGGCATCGATGCCGTCGATCTGGTGACGCCCCACCTGGTGCTCGGCGTTTCGCCGCTCGAGACCGATCCGCTCGCGATTGTGAGGGCGGCCGATCAGCGACTCGCCCACCTCCGGTCGGTGGAGCCTGGCACGCTGGTTCGTGCCCGCGATGCGCTCATCACCCGGGTCGAGCAGTCGCGGGATGCAATGCTCGCCGCCGCATCGGCCCCCAGGAGCGGCGGCTTCTCGCCCCCCCCGCCGGCCCCATCGGTCGCGGCATCCGCTCCCGCGGTTCCTGTACCCAATTCACCGCCGCGGTTTCCGACGGGTCCAGCGTACGGATCCGCTCCGACGCCCACACACGATTTTCCTCAGGCACCTGTCGTCATCCAGCCGCAGCGGGTGGTCCACCGTCGCCGGCAGAGCCCGCTGGTGCCGCTGGCCTTCACCGCGATCCTGTTGGCCGTTGCCGGTGGCTTGGCCTACAAGTTGCTCAGTCAGCCGGGTCCGGCATTGGTGGCGTCTGGCAAGCCGGTGAAGACTCCCTCCTTCCCGGAGCCTGCTCCGCAACCTGAACCTGAACCTGAACCTGAACCGCAGCCTGCACCAGTACCTCCGCCAGAACCTGAACCCGAGCCCACGCCTGAGCCCACGCCTGAGCCCACGCCTGAGCCCACGCCTGAGCCCACGCCTGAGCCCACGCCTGAGCCCACGCCTGAGCCCACGCCTGAGCCCACGCCTGAGCCCACGCCTGAGCCTACGCCCGAGCCTACGCCTGAGCCCGAGCCTACGCCCGAGCCCACGCCCGAGCCATTCACGGCGCAGGATCGCAAAAAGCTGGAACGGCATCTGAACGACACATATGCGGCTCTTCGGGAATGGGATTTCAAAGAAGCCGACACGCAGCTCGAAGCGGCGCGAGCGCTCGCCGTCCGCGATGAACCATCCGCTGAGCGGGTCGCTCGATGGCGTCGGCTGGCGGAGTACGCCCAAAAATTCACCGCACTCCGTGACCAGGCCCTCCAGGCCAGCACCGAGAACGATATCGAGCTGGAAAACGGCCGAACGATCGGCATCATCGAAATCAACGACAGGCAGGTCGTCTACCGGGAGCGCGGGCGGACGGAACGGGTGGCTCGCAACCGCGTGCCCGACGAACTGCTGCTCGCGATCGTCCAACACTGGTTCAACGGAGCCCCGCGCCCCGGAAATCACATCTTCCTCGGCGTGTTCCAGCTGCTCAAGAAAAAGCCCGATCTGGCCTCCGCCCGCGGCGAATGGCAGCTGGCGGCATTCGGTGGCGAGCAGGAAGGCACCGCCCTCCTGCCGCTGCTCGACGACCCGGTGATCAAGGCCGCGGCGAGCGAGTGAGTCGCTGTCAGTAGGCGGCCTCGAGAATGGGCCTTAGCGCCGCGGCGTCGAGCGGCATGGGGTTGCCTCGCATGCTCGCGCCCCCGGAGTTCTCCGCGAGCCAGCCGAGCCGTTCGCGGGCCAGGCCCACATCGCGAAGCCGCCGGGGCGTGCCGGCCGCCGCGCAGAGTTCATCGATCCTGGCGATGAAGGCGGCCGCCGCGTCGGCGTCGTCGCCGGAAACAGCCGGGTCGATCGCCCGGGCGAGCAGGGCGAGGTCGCCGCGGACGACCGGCTCGTTCACACGCAGGGCGACGGGCAGCATCAGGGCACAGGCCACACCGTGCGGCGTGCCGCACTCGATGCCCAGCGCCGCCGCCACGCCGTGGGCCATGCCGAGGCCGGAATTGGTCAACGCGATTCCCGACACGAGGGCCGCGTGGCTCATCGCAGACCGCGCGTCGAGGTCGGTCGGGTCGGCGAGCACGCGGGGCAGCGCGGCGACCGCCCGGGGGAGGACGTCGAGCACGAGCGCCCGGGGCAGCGGCTGCCGGAAGCGGCAGATGAAAGACTCGACAAGCTGCGTGACGCAATCGAGCCCCGACGCGGCCGTCACGTCCCGGCTACAGGAGAGCGTGAGCGCGGGATCGACCACGGCTGCCCGCGGCACCATGAGTGGGCTGCGCATGCTCTTCTTGAATCTTCGCCGCGGGCAGGAGATCACCGCATTGCGGGTCGCCTCGGCGCCGGTGCCGGCGGTGGTAGGCGCGGCCACCACCGGTAGCGGTGGACGGGTGATCTGGAGCCCGCGGCCCACGCCCTCGAGATGATCGACGACCACGGCATCGAGGTCGGAGGACTCGGCCGCCGCATTGGTGGCAACTGCCGCGAGCGCCTTGGCCAGGTCGATCGTCGCGCCGCCGCCGACGGCGACGACCACGGCCTCGGCTCGACCGTCGCGCGGAAGCGCCGCGAGCGAGGCGGCGACGTCGTCCACCGTGGGCTCCCCCGAGCTCACGGCCACGATCCGGGTGGTCAGCCCTGCCGAGCGGCACGCGGCCTCGACTGCAGCGGTGCCTCCGCTGGCAGAGCCGCTTCGCCCGCCGACGACGAGCCAGGCCGTACGGCCGAGCGAGGCGACGAGTTCGCCGATCTCGGCGATCCTTCCGGCGCCGAACACGATCCGTGACGGCGCGACGAGGTCGTAATTCGCCGGCCCGACTGGCGGCACGTGCATGCTGGCTCTCCCGCGCTATACTCGGCTTCGCGGCGGCGTGGCCGCCTCGGCAGAATAACCTGCCTTGCTGCATCCGTCTGTCTTCGTGGCCAACGCCGTGATCGACCCGCTTCCCATCCAAACCTGTCAGGGACCGATCCGAGGCACGATCCGCCCGCCGGGATCGAAGAGCATCACGAATCGCGCACTGGTCTGCGCGGCGCTCGCCCGAGGAACGAGCCGGCTCACGGGCGTTCTCGACAGCGAGGATACGCGGGTGATGGCGGGCGGCCTGACCGCGCTGGGCATCGGCGTGGATGCCGACTGGGGGCGGGGCGAGGCGGTCGTTTCGGGCTGCGGCGGCTCGCTCCCGGGCCACCGAGCCGTGCTCGACTGCGCGGCCAGCGGCACGACGATGAGGTTCCTGTCGGCGGTCTGCGGACTCGGTCACGGCGACTACCGTCTCGACGGCACGCCCCGGATGCGGAAGCGGCCCATCGGCGACCTCGTCGCAGCCCTGCGGATGCTGGGGGTCGATGCCGTGGCCGAGAGCCCTGGGGAGTGTCCCCCGGTCGCGATCCGCTCACAGGGCCTCGCCGGGGGCGACGTGCGGGTGCACGGCGGCACGTCGAGCCAGTTCGCCAGCGGCTTGGCCATGATCGCCCCATGCACCAGGCAGGGCATGCGGATCGAATTCGAGGGGCAGCTCGTTTCGCTCCCGTACCTCGACATGACCAAACGCGTCATGGAGAGCTTTGGAGCACGCTGCGACGTGCTCGGCGACCGGGGCTGGCACATTCCCCCCACGGGCTACGAGGCGTGCGACTATGCGGTGGAGCCCGACGCCTCGGCGGCCAGCTACTTCGCGGCCGCGGCCGCCATCACCGGCGGGCAGGTGCGGATCGAGGGCCTGTCGCGGCGCAGCATGCAGGGCGACGTCGGCTTTTGCGACGCGCTCGCCCGGATGGGCTGCGACGTCGTCTGGGACGAGACCGATGGGGCGGAGTCGGTCACCGTTTGCGGACGCGCCGCCCGCGGCATCGACATCGACATGAACGCCATCAGCGACACGGTGCCCACGCTGGCGGCTGTCGCCCTCTTCGCCCAGGGCCCCACCACGATCCGCAACGTCGCCCACATCCGCGACAAGGAAACCGACCGCATCGGCGACCTCGTGCGAGAATTGAGGAAGTTCGGCGTCGGCGTCACGGAGCGCGAAGACGGCATGACGATCGAGCCCGCGGCCCTGCATGGGGCTCGCGTCGCCACCTACGACGATCACCGCATGGCGATGAGCCTTTCACTCCCCGGACTGCTCGTTCCCGGCGTGCTCATCGAAAACCCGGCCTGCGTCGGGAAGACGTTTCCCGACTACTGGACGCGGATGGGGGCGCTCGTCGGCTGGATCAGCGGCTGATCCTGCGGCTGCGGGCCGTTCGCCCCAGCATCGCCTCGGCCCGCGCCAGCAGCTCGTCGACGGTCCGCTCGCTCGGTCGCGACGCATCGGCGGGGCGAGTCGCGGGAGCCCGCATCGTGTCGTCGGTAGCCACGAAGCCGCCACCACAGTGCTGGCAATAGACCCGCCGGCCGAGCAGCGTGACCATGATCCGCAGCATGCGGCCGCAGATCGGGCACGCCTGGCTGAAAAAGACGTCATGCGCCCGGTGCTCGCCGGCGAGTTCTGCGTGCTGAACGGCGTTCGTGTGCATGGTTTCGCCTCGGATTTCGATCACGTGGCTGTAGCTTCCCCGCGGGCGGAACCAGGCGGTTCTCACCCGACGGCGGGGCAGTCTACGCCTCCCCTGCCCCCGTGGCAAACGGCGATTCCGAACCCGACGCTTCCCGCGGGCGGCGGGCGGCGGCTACCATCAGGGAGCGGGGTGGAGCCGCCCGCCGAACCCCCGTTCCCAGCGTCGTCGTCGGACGGCCAACCGTCCATCGCAGCATGCTTCACCGCCCCTGGTTCACGCCGTTCGTCATCGCTTTTTGGATTGCGACCACCGGCTGGCTGGTCGCGTCGAAGATTCTCCCGGCGTGGCAGCCGGGCTCGCCCCCGGGATACCAGGGACTTTACGGCTCGGACGGCCGGCTCGGCCCCGTGGGCTGGACGGTGCAATGGAACGGCATCCCGCTCGGGTGGGCGCTCGCCGAATCGAGTCCCGCCGCCGATGGCGGACTCACCGTCGACAGCTGGCTGCATTTCGAGCGGCTGCCCGTCGACGAGGTGCTGCCGTCGTGGGCCAGCGCGCTGGTCAACGGCATGCTGCGGAGCCACAGCACGTCGACATTCGATGCGCGGGGCAGGCTCACGATCGACGCGGGCGGCAAACTGCAGGCATTTCGTTCGGCCGTGAGCGTCGCCGACATGGCCGACGACGTCGTGCTCGAGGGAACCATTCGCGACGGAACGGTGGCGATCGACGTCCGCACCGGTGATCTTCGCTATCAGACCAGTCGCCATCTTCCCGACCAGCTGACGATTGGCGATGAGCTGTCGCCGCAGGCCTCGATGCCGGGCCTCTACGAAGGACGGCGGTGGACGGTTCCCGTCTACAGTCCGCTACGCCCCGGCCATTCGCCGCTGGAAATCCTTCACGCCGAGGTGGGGCCCGAGGAGACGCTGTTCTGGGAAAACAACCTCGTGCGGGTCCACGTCGTGTCCTATCGGCAGGATCCCTCGAGCAGCCGGCCGCCACGGTCGCGGCTCTGGGTGGACCGCAGCGGCCGTGTGCTCAAGCAGGAGTCGAGCGTGTTCGCCGGAACGCTGGTATTCGTGCGACGTTCCGACGAAGACGCCGCCCGCCTCGCCGCGGAGGCCGCACGGCTCGCCGAGGAGCCGCCGCCCGACACCTTTCCGGAGAGCGGATCGTGATCGAATTCGACCACGTCACACGCACGTACGGCAGCAAGGTCGCCGTCTCCGACCTCACGGTCGCGATTCCTCGGGGCGAGCTGTTCGCCCTGCTCGGCCCCAATGGCGCGGGGAAGACCACGACGATCCGGATGCTCGTGGGCCTCCTGCAGCCGTCGCGTGGGGCGATCCGTGTCTGCCGGGCCGACGTGGCCCGCGACCCCCGGGCGGCCCACCTGCACGTCGGCTACGTGCCCGACGAGCCCTGCCTCTACGACAAGCTGACCGGCCGCGAGTTCCTCTGGTTCATCGCCGACATGTTCGGCATGCCGCGGCACGTCGCCGGCTCCCGCATCGACCGGGAGATCGACCACTTCGAGCTCGCCGAGTTCGCCGACGATCTCGCCGAGAGCTACTCCCTCGGTATGAAGCAGCGACTCGTGTTCGCCGCCTCGCTGCTGCACGACCCCGACGTGTTGGTGCTCGACGAGCCGATGGTGGGCCTCGACCCACGGAGCGTGCGGATCGTGAAGGACCTGCTCCGCACCCGCACGAGCGAGGGCATGACGGTGTTCATGTCGACCCACACACTCGCGATGGCCGAGGAAATGGCCGACCGCGTCGGCATCATGGTCCGCGGCCAGCTGCGATTTTTGGGCACGATCGCCGAGCTTCGCGACCAGATGGCGGTCGAGGCGACGAGCCTCGAGCAGCTCTACCTCGAGCTCACGTCGCCCCGCGGCGGCTCGGGCGGCGGCCCGACGGGCGGACGGCCATGAGCGGCACCGCCGTCCGGCTGCTCGGCGCCGACGCCGAATCGCGGCTCTTCCTGCGGCTGCGGGCGACGATCGCCTGGGCCACGCTCCGGTGGATGCTCGGCAACGCCCGGCTGCGGCTCGCGCTGGTCGCGATTCTCAGCGCGATGTTCTGGGGCTCGCTCTACGGCCTGTTCGTCGAGGCCTTTCGCTTCCTCGACAGCCTGCACGCCGAGGTGATCTCGCTGCTGTTCAACGCCTTCTTCTCCTCGCTCATGGTGATGCTCGTGTTCTCGGCGGGCATCCTCATGTACGGCAGCCTGTATTGCTCGAGCGAGTCCCGGCTGCTACTCACGCTTCCCGTGCGAGCCGAGACGATCGTGGCCCACAAGTTTCACGAAGCGCTCTGGTTCTCCTGCTGGGGGTTCGTGCTCCTCGGCAGTCCCATGCTCGTCGCCTACGGCACCGTTCGCCAGGCAGCCTGGCCCTACTTCGCCATGATGCTGCCCTTCATGGTCTCGTTCGCCGTGATCCCGGCGACGGTCGGGGCGATCTTCTGCCTCGCGCTCGTCGCCTGGGTGCCCCGGCTTCGGGTCCACCTGCTGTCGTTGGCGATGCTGACCGGCTGCGTCGCCGCCGTCTGGATCGGCTGGTCGCTCGTCGACCGCGGTCCGGTGGACGCGTTGTCCGCCGAGTGGTTCGAGCGGACGTTCGCCCGGCTGGCCATCACGGAGCAGAAGCTGCTGCCGAGCTGGTGGCTGTCGAGCGGGCTCATCGAGGCGGCCCGCGCCGGCCGCGATCCCATGGGTCCGCCGCTCGTCGAGGCGGGCAAGTTCCTGGCCCTGCTGATCGCCAACGCCATGTTCCTGCAGCTGGCCATGGCGTGGCTGGCGCGGGTGGCCTACCGGCGCGGCTACAGCCAGCTCACGAGCGAGGTGCCGGCCCGGCGTCGCCGTCCGCTCGGCTGGTTCGACCGCCTGCTCATGAGCGCCGGCACGGCAGCCGGCCGGCCGCTGCGGCTGCTGCTCGTGAAAGACCTGCGGATTTTTCGTCGCGACATCTCGCAGTGGTCGCAGTTCGTGATCTTCTTCGGCCTCCTTGGGCTGTATTTCTTGAACCTGCGGTCCTTCAACTACAACAACGCCTATGCCTCGATGATCGGGTTTCTCAATCTCGCGGTGGTCGGCCTGATCCTCTCCACCTTCACGACCCGATTCGTCTACCCGATGATCAGCCTGGAGGGGCGGCGATTCTGGATCCTCGGGCTGCTGCCGGTGCACCGCGACCAGATCGTGTGGTCGAAGTTCTTATTCTCGTTCGTCGGCGGCCTGCTGCCCTGCTGCGGGCTGGTGCTCCTCAGCGACTGGATGCTCGGGCTGCCGTGGCGGCTCATCGCCATCCACGAGATCTGCTGCGTCGTGCTCTGCATGGGGCTCTCCGGTATCGCGGTCGGACTCGGAGCCCGCATGCCCGAACTCCGCGAGTCGTCGGCCGCGAAGATCTCCTCCGGCTTCGGGGGAACCCTCAGCCTCGTGCTCAGTTCGCTCTTCATCATGGTGGTGGTGATCGTGGCCGCGATCCCGACGCACCTGTTCCTCCTCTCGCACGCCCTCGGCTCGGGCCGCCTCGCCTCGAGGAGCTTCCTGGCCATGGCGAGTGGGCCCCAGGGCACGCTCGTGAGCCTCGCGGTGGTGGCATTGGTGGGGCTCGCGGCCACCATGATCCCCCTGCGCCTCGGCCTCCGCGCCTTCCGCCGCCTCGAGGCGTGACCCCGACTCGCCCGCCCCGGCCCGGGCCTGCACATGCCCTCTCGCGGACGTTCGCGAAGGACATCCTGTCCTTCGCTCACTGCATGTCCGCTTCGCTTCGCCATCCATGGCTACGCTCGCTTCCATAGCCCGCGAGAGGGCATATGCAGGCCCGAGCCTACGTCCACTCGAGAAGAGGGAGGCTTCGGGTGACCCGCACCCCGCTCGCCGGCGTTGGCGGCAAGCGAAGGCAGGATGCCGAGAGCGCAGCCGCCATCGAGCGAG
>Ga0315902_10005027_pt1 | contig 18793 bp, 16 predicted proteins | sample LakEriMetagenome_9_FD_203523 | JGI IMG/M metagenome (GOLD analysis project Ga0315902, IMG submission 203523) | Freshwater fungal communities from buoy surface, Lake Erie, Ohio, United States - Buoy 12 MA117 | ecosystem: Environmental > Aquatic > Freshwater > Lake > Lake biofilm | place: USA... | reverse complement strand
GGAGTCATTCGTGGAGGTGTGGGTCGTTTTGAGGGAGCACGCGCCCGTGATGCTCATCGGCGGCCTCGTGCTGGGCGCGATCTGCGGCATCATCGGCTACATCGCCTCCTGGGGCGTGTGGGAGGTCTTTCACCGCATGGAGATCGCCAAAAAGCGCCGGGAGCTGGAAGTGCAGAACGCGGTGGATGAAATCTGATCACTTCTTCTTTTTGCGGATCATCTGAAATGGCTCGCTGAGCAGCAAAGGCTTTCCGGCGACCATCTGCGTGTCGCCCGTTCTCTTCATCCAGTCATCGAGCCCGCGCCGCATCTCATCGAGCCCGCGCCGCATCTCATCGAGATGCGCGGCGTTGGATGAAGCGAGATTGTTCAGCTCAAACGGATCGGCTTCGAGGTCGTAAAGCTCCTCCACAGGCCGTTCACGATAGCGTTTCACGAGAAAGGCGGCCTGCGGGTCGGTTGTCGCCGCGCGCTCCCATGAAGCGATGTAAGCGAGGCTGTCCTCGTTCGCGCTGCGGTCGATGTGCGAGGTGAAACGGAACTCCGAATGCAGATTGCGGATGTATTTCCACCGCGCGGTCCGCATCGAACGGCTGGGATAGACATTCATGTCGTTGTCGCCCGTGTGCGTGGTGAAGATCGCGTCGCGATGCCTGTTCGTTTTGCTCGTGAGCACCGGAACGAGCGATTTACCGTCCAAATCACCCGCTGGCGTGCCTCCGCCGACTTCGATGAGCGTGGGCAAAAGATCGATCCACTGCGCCAAGGCCATCGTGCGTGCTCCAGCGGCTATTTTGCCGTTCCACTGCGCGATGAGTGGCACGCGCGTGCCTTCATCGTAGAGGTTCCATTTGCCAAAAGGCAGCTGCGCGCCGTGATCGCTCGTTTGGAGGAAAAACGTGTTCTCGACGCCGAGATGCGCTTTCGCGGCCTCATAGACAGCACCGATCTCCGCATCCATTTTCATCACCGCATTGATGTAGCGGGCGCGGTAGTGGCGGAACTCCGGTGTGTCGATGTGCATCGGCTGCACATGCACTTTTGCCGGATCGACGCCCTCCGGCTGCGGCAGCGGCACATGCGGCCAGTTCGTGCCAAACACGAGCGCGAGCGGCTTTTCGCTCTTCCGCTGCTTCAAGTAGTCGATGCAGGCCTGCACGCCCGCATGGTCGTGATAACCAAAATGCTCCGCGCGATCAAAACCCTGCTCCGTGACATGCGCGTAGTGGCTCGTTTTGCCAAAGCTGACCGTTTCGTAGCCCAACTCCTTCAAATAGGCCGGCAGACGCTTCAAATCTGCGTGAACCTTCGAGTGATTCAGCTCCGCGCCGTTTTTCGCCGGATACAGCCCGGTAAAAAGCGCCGCGCGACTCGGTGCGCAGCTCGGCGAGTTCACAAACGCCCGCTCAAACACCATGCCCGCTGCCGCTAGGCGGCCGAGATGCGGCGTGGGGATGTCCTTCGCGCCATACACGCTCATGTCCGCAGCGCTGTGATCATCCGCGAGCAACACGACGAGGTGCGGTGGCTGCGCAGCGGCGGTGAGGGCCAGGAGGAAGAAAAGCAGGCGGTGCATGGGCCTTGTAACGCATCGACCCGGAGTGGATTGCAATGGATCAGGCACATCGGCCTATCTCAAACGCAACGCAGCTGAAAGCCGGGCATCGAGGCCGCGTTCAAACGGCCTTCCACCCATGAAACGCCCGCTGCTCCTCCTTTCCGCCCTCGTTTTCACCTCCGTCATGGCGGCTGATGACCTGGGTGAGCTGCTGTTTGAAGATCACTTTGACCGAAACGAGTCGCAGGAGACGAAAGACGAGCTCGGCAACGGCTGGGGCACGAACAGCAAGAGCCGCGCGAAGGGCCACAAGCAGGTGGACCTCCAGGACGGTGCCATGCGCGTCTCCATGCACGCTGAGGCCGATCATGCCGTGTCCGTGACGCAACCGGCGGTATTCACCGATGGCGCGGTGAGCCTGCGCTTCATGCTGGAAGATGCCAAAGACAGCCTGAGTCTGAATTTTGCCGATTTGGAGTTCAAGCAGGTCCACGCAGGCCATCTTTTTGCCGTCAATGTCAGCCCCAAGAAGTTGCAGATCGTGGACATGAAATCAGGCGGCATGCGGATCGATATCCGCGAGGCACGGGTGGCGAAGCAACCCCTCAACGCCGAGCAACAGGAGGCGATCAAAGGCAAGGACAAGGTCTTTCCTTATGAGTTGGAGATCGGAAAATGGCATCACATCGTCGTGCAAGTCAGCGGCGACACGGTGGCCGTCATGATCGATGGCGCGGCGGTGGGCAGCTTCAGTTCCTCCGGCATGGCACACCCCACGAAACGCATGCTGCGCCTAGGCGTGGCACGCAAGGCGGTGGTCGATGACGTGAAGATCTGGCGGAAGAAGTAACGGTGAGGCGCTGACTCTTCATTTCCCCTCTTTCGCCCATTGCTTCATGGTGGCGATGTTCTTTTCGACCTCCGGATTGCCGCGGCCGAGGTACACCTTCATGTCGCTGTCGTAGCGGGACTCGGATTCAGGGCCGTGGTCGTTGGTTTCCTTCATCCACTGGTCGAGACGCGTCCGTAGGGCCTCCAGTGTGGCCTGATGAGCTGGATCACCGGCCAGATTGGTCACCTGCCAGCGGTCTGTGGTCCATTCATAGAGCTCCTCCGGCGGTCGCGTCGGACTGAAGAGGAGCTTTTCGGTCAGTGGATCGAGTTTCCCTTCTTGATGCAGGCTGCGCAGCGTTTGCACGATGCTTTTCCCGTCCTTGTAGGCGTTCGGTTGCAGATGCGGACGCTGCGGGTGGAAATTGCGGATGTAGAGAAAACGATCCGTGCGCACGCTGCGCAAGCGCTCGACCGTTTCGTCGCAGCGGTCGCGTGCGGCGAAGATGTGCGTGCGCGGCTGATAGTCAGGCGCGAACACATTTCTCGCCTGCATGCTCTTGGGAATGGGAATGCCTGCCGCGGCGAGCGAGATGGCCGCCATGTCGATGTGCTCGATCAAATCGCTGCGCACCTTGCCCTTTTCGATGCCTGGTCCGCGCACGACGAACGGGATGTGCGTGCCTTCGTTGTAGAGAAACTGCTTCCCACGGGCGTGGCTGATGCCGTGGTCGGTCATGAAGATGATGAAGGTGTTTTCCAGCAGGCCTTCTTGATCGAGACGCGCGATCACTTTGCCGACATGGGCATCGGTGAGGCGCACGGCATCGAGAAACGCCGCCCAGTCGCGCAGCATCACCGGATCACGCGGGTAGTAGGGCGGTAGCGTGACTTTTTCGGGGTCGGTGGCCGCGCCGAACTGCTTCGCGGCCGTTTCGAGCAGTTTGCTCGCGGATGCGTCCGTGCCACCGCGCAGTTTGCCGCCGGAAAGCTGCACCTGCATGAAAAATGGCTGCTCCGCCTTCCTGCCGGCCCAGTCGTGCGAATCGTAGATCTTCGGGTCGTATTCGAAGTTGTAATCCGTTTTGCCTAAACCGCCCTCTTTGGCCTTTTTGCCCTTTTTGGCGGCATTCGCGCCTGCGGGCAGCCCGGAGCCGATGCAGGTGAAGTAGCCGGCTTTCTGAAACAGAGCCGGAACGGGCGTCACGCCGTCCGGGAGCTGGATTTTCTCCACTCCGTGGCCACTGCGATGATGATGCGATCCGATGCTGGTCTGATACATGCCCGTGATCAGCGCGGAACGGCATGGCGAGCACACCGGCGCGGTGACGAAGGCGTGCGTGAACTTCGTGCCCTCCGCGGCGAGCCGGTCCACATGCGGCGTCTGGATGAGCTTCTCTCCATAGCAGGAAAAATTCGCCGACATGTCATCGACGACGAACCAGAGCACGTTCGGTGGGGCGGCAAGAGCCAGCGTTGGAGCGAGGAGCAAAGAGAGCAGCAGCAATTTCATCGGTTCGATGACGAACGACGCGATGGCAGACATCTACCCGTCTTTTTTCAAGCTGGGCGCACGTGCGGCAGGCTTGGATCAAAAGTGCGGCGCGGAGACGGTGCCGTCTTCGATTTCCTGCTTCTTTTTGCGCACGATGGTGTCAGCGATTTCGCGGACCATTTCCTCGATGAGGAGACGGAGGTGGCTGCCGGGGCGGTAATCCGCGGGGGCGATGTGCTTCACGCGGTCAGCGAGGCCGGTGAGCTGGAAGCATTTGCGGAAGCTGGCGCGATTGGCCTCGTCCGGGTTGTAAACGGCGATGGCATTGCCGCCATAGCGCTTCATCAAAGTGAAGCAGGGCACGTCAGTCGGGCCGTCGCCGACATAGATCATGTTTTGGAAGGGAATCGGGCGCAATTCCGGCGCCATGTGGTCATTCACGTCCTCATGCGGCTCCAGCATGCCTTTGTTGATGCGGAAGATGTACTGCGTCTTGGTGGTGTGGCTGATGACGCGCTTCGGGAAGGTGATGCGGCCGTTTTTGTCCTCGCCAAACTCGCAGCCAAAGATGCGCTTGATGAACGGGGCGAGCGAGGAGCCGTCGAGCAGCGCTTTGAGGCCGCTGGAGACGATGTAGTGCTCGATCTTCACGCCGAGCAGGCGGTGCTGGTCATTGAGGACGTTGTCGAGCTCGGAAAAGATCTCCGGCACGCCTTTGTAGAAGCGGAGCTTCGCGCCGAGCTTGCGCAGGTCCTCATTCGTGGGCCGATCCATGTCGAGGTAGTCGAGCATGCACTTCAGGTAGGCGAGTTCGCCATCGTAGCCTTCCTGATCGACGAGCTCGCGGCTGCGCTTCCAGAACTGCGTCGGATTGATCCCAAAGTGCGGGAAGAGCGTCTCGTCCTGCATGTAGGTCGGGCTGAGCGTCTGGTCGTAATCGTAAATGATGCCGATGGTGGTTTGCTGCGAGGCCATGGTGAATTCCTGATTTTAGATTCCTGATTCTACGGCAAATCGGCCGCGGCGCGAGGATTGTCTGGATAGAGCACCTTCACGAGATACAGGCCCTGCGCAGGCGCGGTTTGGTTGCTTTGCTTGCCGGTGGGGTCGGTCAGGAGGCTCTGGAACCACTCTTTCGGCTCGCGGCCGCGTCCGACGTGCAGGAGGCTGCCGGTGATGAGGCGCACCATTTTATAAAGGAAGCCGCTGCCCTCGAATTCGAACTCGAGGACGTTTCCGCCGTCGGTTTCGCGCATTTCGGCGCGATGGATGGTGCGGGTGGTTTTCTCCGGCAGGGTGCGACGCACGGTTTCGGGCATGTCGCCGCGATTCGCGCTGAGGCGGATGAAATTGTGCTCACCGACGAGCTTTTCGCAGCACCCGCGCAGCGCGTCGAGATCGAGCGGGCCATAGACATGCCATGCACGGTCGGCCTCGAAGGGCGAAAGCAGTTTCGGCCGCCAGATGCGGTAGCGATAGACCTTTCCACAGGCATCAAAGCGGGCGTGGAACTGCGGATGCGCGTCCTCGACCTGCGTGATTCGAATGGTGGGCGGCAGGCAGGCATTCAGCGCGTCGGTCCATGACGCGCCGCTCATGCGCACGGTCTCCGGCACGTCGCCGTGGGCGATCTGGGCCAGCGCGTGCACGCCCGCGTCGGTGCGGCCGCTGCCCTGCACGCTGGTGGTGATGCCGGTGGCTTTGGCGATGGCTTTGTTGATTTCATCCTGGATGCCGCCGCCGCCATCCTGGCTCTGCCAGCCGCGCCAAGGCGTGCCGCAGTAGGCCACCGTGAAGCGCAGGCGCTTCCACCCGGGCGCGGGACCGTGGCGCAGGCCGAGGGCGGTTTCTTTTTCTGAAAGCGATGAGGACATTCGTCTCCGCATCGTCTAGCGCCCCATCGTCTATTGTCTATCGTCTATTCCCGGAGCGTGCGCAGGCCGTGGAGCTCGCGCGAACTCAGGGAATAGACAATAGACGATAGACAATACTGCGCGTTCGCCTACAACGTGGGATTCACACATGCTCGAAGTCCTCACCCAGCTCCTCCAAGTCCAGGAACGCGACCAGCGCATCCTGAAGTTCCAAAAAGACCTCAAAGACATCCCGCAGCAGCAGGCGCGCGCGCAGATGCAGCTCGCAGGAGATCAGGCGGCGCTGGAAAAGGCGACGCAGGCCGTGAAGGAGATCGAGGTGAAGATCAAGGGCATCGAATTGGACATCAACACGCGCAACACCTCCATCAAGCGTTTGCAGGACCAGCAGTTCGAGACGCGGAAGAATGATGAGTTCTCTGCGCTGGGGCATGAAATCGAGCGCTACAAGAAGGATGTGTCCGGCCTCGAAGACAGCGAGCTGGAGCAGATGGAGGCCCTGGAGGCCGCGAAAAGCGTGGTGAAGACCGCGCAGGCCAAACTGGGCGAAACACAGGCTCGCGTGAATGTGGAGGTCAAAGCGCTCGAAGAACGTGCAGGTGGTGTGAAGGGCCGCTTGGATGAATTGCTCGCGGAGCGTGCCAAACTCGTCGAACCCGTCGATCCGGACGCGCTGGAGCTGTACAGCCGTATCATGAACAAAAAGTCGGATCCCGTCGTGGCGGTGGAAGGCGGTGTTTGCCGCGGCTGCCACGTGAAAGTGGTCAGCAGCACCATCCAGTCGCTGCGGCAGGGCACTGGGCTCACGCATTGTGACTCCTGCGGCCGTATCTTGTATCTCATCGAGTAGCCTTCACTGTGGGTGCCCATGAAACTGCGCGCGTTTCTCTTTTCACTGGTCTCGCTGGCTCCTGCGCTGGCGCAAGAGCCCGCACCGGCCAACACGCCGCCTGCGGTGACGGTGGAACCAGGCCTGGAAGAGGCGGTGAAGTGGCGCTGGCTGCCAGAGGGCACCGAGGAGGCCGCGTGGGGTTTTGCCATCGAGGTGAAAAAAGCCGATGTGGCCGTGCCTGCGGGTGCGACGTCTCCAGACGGAAAAACGCCCGTTCCCGCGCCTGTTCAGCCAGTGCGCACCGCGCCCGCACAGGCTCTCGAGCATGTGGTGGCACGCGGCGAGACGCTGAGCCGCATCGCGAACCGCTACTACGTCACCGTAGAGCACATCAAGAAGTTCAACAGCCTGTCCAGCGATCGCATTCTGCTGGGACAAAAGCTGCGCATCCCGGGAGCGGATGACATCAAGGCGATGACGCCACCGCCGCCCACCATCGCGGTCAAAGAGCCGGCAAAATCTGCGGAGCCCAAGAGCGAGCCACCACCGCCGCCTGCCGTGCGCAACAAAGCAGACAGCACCGCCTCGCTAGTGATCGCCACGAAGCCGCAACGCGCCATTCCATCGCTCGCCTGGGGCGTTGCCTCGCTGGTGCGCAGTCAGGTGTATCTCGACCGTGCGGGCTTCACACTCGGTCCGATCGATGGCACACCCGGCCCGAGCTACAACACGGCCTTTGAAGCCTTCACTGCTGCGCGTCCGGGCGAGCTCTTCACCTCGAACGGCCAGCCCACCGCCGCGCTGCAAGGCATCGGAGGTGCTTTCATCGAATACAAGCTGCGCGACGAGGACCTGCGCTGGATCGCGCCTTCGACCACGCCAGTCACCAGCACGCGTCGAGGTGCCACGGCGGAGCCACCACCACCGACCTTCGATTCGCTCACAGGCTCATCCTTTCTCGCGTATCGCAGCGCGTGGGAGTTTGTCGCGGAGCGGTTTCACGCCTCGGAGTCCTTCCTGCGCCGCATCAATCCGGCTTTGCGCAATCCAGAGTCGCCTGGCGCGGTGTTTCTCGTGCCCAATGTGGAGGCTTTCCAGATCGAGAGTGTTTTTCAGGGCGTGCAGCGCCCGGCGGTGGATGCGGCGGCGCCGGTGAAGGCGCGCATCGTCAATTTGAAGCGCCTCATCATTCAGCGCGGCGATCAGGTGATCGCGAACATGCCGGTTTCCGTCGCGCGGCCTGGTCTGCGCGGCCGTGGCACCTGGCTGGTTCTTGAAAGCGTGCTGCGTCCTCGCCTCGTGAGCACCGGGCCGGAGTCCGCGCCCTTTCCCACGCCCGTGACCCTGCCCGCAGGGCCGAACAATCCGGCTGGCATCGCCTGGCTCCAGCTCGCGAAGGCCACGGACCCCAAACCGCTGCCCTACGGTCTGCACGGCACCAGCATTCCCGGTCACATGTTCAAACAAGAGAGCATCGGCGGCTTCCGCCTGACCAACTGGGACCTCGCGCGCGTGATGAAACTGCTGCCGGTGGGCACTGAGCTGGCGTGGGAGTGAAAAGGTTCGCGGTTCCCGGTTCGCAGGTTCAAAGAGTAGTGATGTCCGTGGGCTATCCCGCATTTCTCAGACTGGCCGCGCTGTAGTCCGCCTCTGTGAGGCGGAAAACCAGGTCAAAGACCTGGCCTACAAGCCACAAGCTGACATGCACTCTGGAGTGAGCGTGAGAAATGTAGGCTCTCGTAGCCGCCCTCAACGCGCCTCACGCGTCCCATGGGTCTTATGAGCCCCATGGGCACCATCAACCGCGAACTGAGAACTGAAAACCGCGAACAAAGTTTTCAGCCCAGCACCACCACGGCCTTCGTGCCTTTGCCGTGATCGCCTTCGATCAACTCGACGGTGCCTTGATGCAGCGTTACGGCTTCTTTGACGAAACACAGTCCGAGGCCGCTGCTCTTCTTGCCCGTGTCTGGACGTGGCAGTGAGTAAAAGCGCTCAAACACGCGCTGGCGGGCATAGTCCGGGATGCCGGGGCCTTCATCGCTGATTTCGAGCACGTGGCGCTGATTCAGGCGGTAGCCTTGCAGCTTCAAAAGGCCTCCTGCGGGTGAGAAGTCGATCGCGTTCTGGATGAGATTGCCCAGCGCGAGCTCGATGAGCCATTCGTCGCCCTGGATCACGAGGTTGTCGGCGACCTCCGTTTCAACGCGCAGGTTTTTTGCTGCCGCGAGTGTGCTGTGGTGATCCCACGCGCGCAGCATGACCTCGCGCAGATTCACCGGCTCGCGTTTGAGCAGGGTTTTCTGTTTTTCGAGCGCTGCGAGGTGCAGCAGGCGTTCCAGCAGGTCACGCAAGCGGCCGGCCTCGGCGCGGATGTTGTCGAGGAAGCGCGCGCGCTTGTCCGCGGGCACGTCGGGGCTTTGCAGGATCTCGCTCGCGCCGAGGATGGCGGCCACGGGGCTCTTCAGCTCGTGCGTGAGACTCTGCACGTAGCTTTCGACATATTCGCGGCCTTCCAGAGCATCGCGCATGTCTTCGAGTGCTTTCGCGAGCGTTTTCATCTGATGGCCCGGCATGTGCGGCGGCGCGCTGCGTTCGCCACGGCTCACAGACAGCGCATGCTGCGCCAGTGTGTCCAGCGGTCGCGTGGCCCAGCGTGCGGCGAGGTAAATGCCCAGCAGCATGAGCCCGATGGTGCTGATGATGGCCCACTTCAGCCAGCGCTCCGTTTCCCACACAAAGGCCAGCACGCCGCGCTGCGGTTTCGCCACGCTGACGACGCCGATCGTTTTCCCATCCCGCACGACTGGCGCGGCGACATACATGACCACGGAGAGCGGATCATAGGTGCTGGTGCGCGTGCTGCGCGCCCCGTACTGACCTCCCAGCGTGAGATTGATGTCCCGCTTGTTCGAGATGCTGCCCACGGCCTCCACGCCCGCGGAGTCAAACAGCACGCGACGCTGCGCATCGGTGACATAGACCTCCAGATCGACTTTTTGCTTCGTGTGGTTGTAGATTTGCGCATGCAGTTCGCGCGCATGTGCGGCGCGCACGGCCTTTTCGACGGTCTGCGGCTTCAAAACGCCATTCTCTGCCTCCGCGGCAAGCAGCTCGGCCAAAATGTTCGCCACATCGACCATCGGCTCCTCCGTGGCCTCCATGTATTGACGCTCCACGCGCTTGATGAGCTGCGAAAAGAGCACAAACAGCCCCACGCTGGCCACGAGCGCGAATCCGGCAAGAAAGCGTGAGGTGAGGCTCATGCAGAGGCGGAGGAGGCAGGCGCGTCCGGCCAGTTTTCCAGCAACGAATAGCCAATGCCGCGATGCGTGACGATGGGATCGATGCCGCCCTTCACCGCGCGCATGCGGGAGCGCAGCGTTTTGATGTGCGTGTCGATGGTGCGCTCCATGCTGGCATCCGGTTCCTCGCTGCTGGCCTCCATGAGCTGTTCGCGCGTGAAAACGCGGCCGGGATGCGCGGCAAAGGCCTGCAGCATGCGAAATTCGTAGCGCGTGAGTGCCAGCGAGGTGCCGAAATACACCGCCTGGCAGCGCACTTCATCAATCACGAGCGGCAGCGCCTGCGCGCTGCCTGCGGGAGGCAGCGGCACGTTGCTCACGCGGCGCAGGATGGCCCGCACGCGTGCGGCGAGCTCGCGCGGGCTGAAGGGCTTCACCACGTAGTCATCGCCGCCGATTTCCAGCCCGACCACGCGGTCCACTTCACTGGAGCGCGCGGTCAAAAACAGAATCGGCAGCGTCTGCGTGCGGCGCAGCGTCTGGCAGACCTCAAAGCCCGTGATGTCCGGCAATCCCACATCGAGAATGATGAGCTGGAAGGCCTGAGCGGCGGCTTTTTCCAGCGCATCACGTCCGGTGGCGGCGGTCGTGACAGCAAAGCCGTCGGACTCCAGCGCATACACGATGTTTTCAGTGATGGAGGGCTCGTCTTCGACGATGAGGATTTTCGGAGGCATGACGGAAGTAATGACGAATGAGGAATTCAGAATGACGAATGAAGCTCGAATGCGAAAGGACGAAAATGGCGGATCGGGGAGGTGTCACGCCAGTTTCGGCGACAGGCCGCCCAAACGGGCGCTCCAGTCCACGCGGGCGGTCAGCAGCATCAGCACGGCGAGCGTGCAAACGCCGCCGAGCGTGAGAGTGAGTCCGGTGAGGCCTTTGAAGAAGAAGCTGGCGCTGAAAAGAACCATATAGGCAAACTGTGCCACCGCGGCGACGCGGAACATGAAACTGCCCGCTGCAGCGCGCAGATAGCCACCGACCAGCAGCAGCGAAACGCCTGCCGCGATGGCGAAACCGGCCTGCACGGGCACGAGGTCGAGCAAGTAGCTGAAGAGCAGCGGGAAGGCGAAGAAGCCAGCGGCGAGGAAGAGGTAATTCACCGGATGCAGGCGGATGCCGCGCAGGATGCTCGTGAGCACGACCACGCCAAAGAACAGCGCGAGCGACAGCGGGGACCAAAACGCGATTTGCGAGGCGATGGGGCCTGCATTCAGCTCGGAAGGCATCTCGACGGCGATGCCCGGCGCGGAGATGGCGTCTTCGTAGTGCCATTCGAGCGCGAGGCCTCCATCCGCGGCCTCACGACGCGTGGGCGAGCTCACGGAATAGTTCACGCCGGTGAAATCGGTCTGCACGTTGAGTTTGAAATCGCGGATGCGGCTAGCGTCTTCAAACACGTAGCTCCAGGCATCGCTGCCGCGGCAATCGTAGCTGAAGCTGACCGGCACGGACTGGCCGGGCGGCAGCTCGACGCTTTCCGTCAGCACGTTGTCGCGCGGTGTGGCGAGCGATTTTCTCGCTGTGGCTCCCTCACCGAGAGTGAAGTTCATCTTCCCGAGATAGCCGCGCGGGAGTTGCAGCACGATATCCAGCTTCTGCGTGATGGCGGTGTTGTTTTGGAAGGTGTAGGCAGCGTCGAGGTTGACGTGATAGGTGCGCTGCCAAAGCAGGCCCATTTTCACCGGCTCATAGCCGAGCATCACCTTCACCTCGCTCTTCAAAGGCAGCAGCGTCGTCGTATTGCCATCGCTGTCTTTGTAATGCGCGGTGGGATGCACCTGCTGGAGCGGCGGGCCCCAGCGTTCGCTCACACCGGCGAGGTTCTGCATCTGAACATGCGAGGTGCGGTAGCTGATGGTGCCGCCGAGGAACCACCAGGCGAGCGTGGTGGCGGCGAAGATGAAGGCGATGGAGAAATAGTGGGTCGGTTTCATGAGATGAGGAGTGTGGGATGAGGAATCAGTTGGAGCGTTTGCGGTAGGTGATGCGGGCTTGCGGCTGCTGGTCGCGGCAGAGAGATTTGCGCAGGTTGAGGCCGGTTTTGGCCTCGGTGGCAGGTTGTGGCTCGACGTTGCCGCTGGCGGCGAGGTCAAAGCCCTCCGGCAGGCGCACCTGCCAGTCGATCTGGCGCGCAAAGAGCGCGGTGCGTGGCAGCGCGAGTTCGATTTCGCCTTCGGTGGCTTGCAGAGCGGGCAGTGAGGAGGTGAAGGAGAGCTCGATCTTCGATTCGCCGCCGTCAGTGGCAGGATCGTGCAGCGGAATGTCGATCTGTGTGCCGTTTTGCACCGCAGGGCGGATCAGCTCGCCATTCACGTGGCATTGCAGCAGCCGCGCGGTCTCCGGCAGCATCACGGTGATATTCAGAGGCGGATCATGCCGCACGAGCAAGGTGCCCTCGGTGAGCACCGAACCATCTCGCACGACCTGCGTGGTGTAGGTGGCCGTGGTGAGAATGGCGTCGTCATTCGCCGTGGCGGCGAGGGCGGGCATTTCATCGCTTTCGAGGCTCAGCGTGACTTCACCGCCACTGGCCGGCAACGCATGACGACCCGACTCGCGGATGAAAGTGGTGCTGGAGCCGCTTTGCAGCCGCAGGTGCTGCTTTTCTGGCAAAGCGCTGATCTCCAAGGCTGCGAGCGCGCTGGGGGCGAGCGTGATCGTCTGTGCGGAGCGGAAGGGAAAGGTCAGCGTGAGTGTCTGCGGCCCGATTTTTTCCGTGAGGAGGCACAAGTGGTCGTTTTGCACTACCAGACGCGTGTCCGGCGGCTGCACCTCGATCGCGCCGAGATCCGCGCCTGCGAGCAGGATGCACTGCCAGCCTTCAATGAAGCTCTGCGCGCTCATTTCGGCCGTGAGGCGGCCTTTTTGCACGTCGAGCGTCCAAACGGCCGAAAGCAGCGCGGCGGGCAGGGGAGGCTTGGAGGCCGTCGCACTCGCCGCGGGCGGTTGAGCGGCTGCGAGCAGCCTTTTGAGCTCCGCATAGGAAATGCGGACTTCGCTGTCATCGAGTTTGGAGGCGGGAGTTTGAGCCGTGAGCGCGCCAGTGGCGAAAACGGCCCCGAGAAGCAAGGGGAGCGTGATTTTCATCGGCCCGCAGTTTGAAGAGCGTGATGAAACCTTGATGAAGCGCGCATGAAATGATCGCGGGTAGTGTGTGGAGCCCGCTTGACCTCTTGACGGCACCGCCTGGAGCATCTTGACCTATGCCCGCATGTCCCGTCCGTTTCCCTCCGCGCTGCTGCATGGCGTTTTCATTCTCTCCGGTGTCTCGGCGCTGATCTACCAGCTCGTCTGGCAGCGCGCGCTGTTGATGCTCTACGGCAGCAACTCCGAATCGGTCGCGATGGTGGTGGCGGCGTTTTTGATGGGGCTGGGCATTGGCAGCTTGATCGGCGGCTGGATCACGAAACGGCCGCGTGCGCAGCTGGTGCTGCTGTTTGGCGCGGCGGAGCTGGGCACGGCGGCTTATGGATTGGTCTCGCTGCGCTTGTTTGACGCGGTGGGCACGGCCACGGCGCTGCAAAGTGGCTGGGTGACCGGTGTGCTGAGTTTCGCGCTCGTGTTTCTGCCGACGCTGCTCATGGGCGCGACGCTGCCGATGCTGGTATCGCATCAGGTTCGTCAAACCGGTCATGTGGGTGGCAGCGTGAGCAGGCTCTACTTTGTGAACACACTCGGCGCTGCGTTGGGGGCCTTCATCGCGGCGCGCTGGCTGCTGGGCGGCCTCGGCATGGCAGGGACGGTGCGTGTGGCGGCGGTGCTGAACGCGTGCGCGGCTGTTTTGGTGATGGCGGGGGCGCTGGTTGGCAAGAAAGACCAAACGACTGCAAACGATGTGCCTGCGAAAGCCGGCGCGGTGGAGATTTCGATGCGCACGGCGTTGATATGGTCGGCGTTGTCTGGTTTTCTCGCGTTGTCTTGGGAGATCGTGTGGGCGCGGGTGTTTAACTTCGCGAGCGCTTCTCTGGCGACGGCCTTTGGTGGATTGCTCGCAGCGTATTTGCTGGGGCTTGCCATCGGCTCTCTGGTGAGCGGGCGGATGCTAACTGGCGCGCTGAGGCCGAAGCTGGCGCGCTGGGTGGTCCTTTCGAGTGCGGCGGGCTACCTGGTGGCTCCGTTGACGGCGGCGTGTGCGGTGCATGCGGCGTGGTGGTGGGGTTACGCATTCGTCCTCGTGGCCGGTGCGGCGCTGGGCATCACGTTTCCGCTGCTGTGTCACGCGGCGGTGCCTGCGAACGAGGACAGCGGGCAGCGTTTGTCGTGGATCTATCTCGCGAACATCATCGGTTCCGGCGCTGGCAGTTTGATCACGGGCTTTGTGCTGCTGGAATGGGTGCCGCTCAGCCTGCTGACCATGTTGCTTCTGGTCGCCGGGGTGATTTGGGCATCGCGGATCACCAGTGGACCGGTGCGTTGCATGCAGGTGGTTATTGCGGCGGTTCTTCTCAAGTTCGCGCTCATCGGCGGTGATTTTTACGACATGCTTCAGTTCAAAGGCGAGTATGCAGGCCAGAAGCGCTTCACGCAGACGATCGAATCCCGCCACGGCGTGGTGACGATGGAGGAGGACGGGCGCATCAGCGGGAATGGCGTGTATGACGGCGGTTTGAAGACGAAACTGGGCACAGAGGAGGAGGATTGGCTGGTGCGGCCGTATTTCATCAGCGCGGTGCGGGACAAGGTGGAGCGCGTGCTGGTGATCGGCGTGGCGGGTGGCGCGTGGACTCAGATTTGGGCCAATCATCCGCAGGTGCGGTCGGTGACGGCGGTGGAGATCAGTCACGGCTACATGGACATCATTCGCTCACGGCGGGAGGTGCGCAGTTTGCTGACGAATCCAAAGGTGAACCTCGTGTTTGATGATGGCCGACGCTGGTTGCGGCTGCATCCGGAGGAGAAGTTCGACGCGATCCTGATGAACACGACTTACCACTGGCGCGAGTTTGCGGCGGCGCTGCTGTCACGCGAGTTTTTGACGCTGGTGGGTCGGCATCTGACGCCGGAGGGCGTGGTGATCTGGAACTGCACCGGCTCCGAGCGCGCAGCACGCACCGCGCTGGATGTGTTCCCGCATACGATGATGGTGATGAACAACTGCATGGCCAGTTTTGCGCCGATGCAGCCGGACAAAGCGCGCTGGGAGCGGATTTTGAAGCAGTATCAGATCGACGGTGAGCCGGTGTTTCCGGCGAATGGCGATCGCAAGGCTTTGGACGGCGTTTTGAGGTTCATTGAGCAGGAACGACTGCCGAAGCATCCCGATTGGTGGTGCTGGTGCGGCCGTGCGGCGATGGAGGCGGCTTACGGTAAGTTTGAGCCGATCACCGATGACAATCTCGCACACGAATACCTCGTGTGGTGAGGCTGTGGCGTAGATTGCGCTTTGGTGGACGGTTTTTGTGATCGCCTAGGATGCGGCGGTCGGTGTGCGTTGGTGCGGTGAAGTTCGCTTCATCAACCCAACCCACACCACCATGAAAAAGTTCCTTCTTCCTTGGATTCTCAGCCTCGCTGCCGCCACCACGGTCCTCGCTGCTTGGCCGATCAACGACATCTGCCCCGTGGACGGCAAAAACGCACGCCCCATCTACCGCGTGAAGACCGCGGAGGGCTTTGTGGCTTTCTGCTGCATAGACTGCCAGTCCTCCTTTGAAAAATCCCCAGGCAAGTATCCGGTGAAGAAGAAGGAAGTGCAGAAGTAACCGATCAAACGTCGCACACCATCGCGGCGTGACGCAGCGCGAGGATCGGATCCTCCCATGTGGGGATGAACTCGTGCGCGACGAAGTCGTGGTAGCCGATCTCGAGCACGGCCTGCATCACCGCGGGGTAATTGATCTCCTGGTGCTCGTCGAGCTCGCAGCGGCCGGGATTTCCGGCGGTGTGCAGGTGGCCGATGTAGTCCTTGTGCAGGCGGAGACGGCGGATGATGTCGCCGTTCATGATGCTGACGTGGTAGATGTCGAAGAGCAGCTTGAAGTTCGGGCTGCCGATCTGCTTGATGAGATCGACGCAAAAATCCACGTCATCGCCAAAGTAGCCGGGATGGCCTTTCATCGGGTGCGAGCCGTCGCGTGAGTTCAGATGCTCCAAAACGAGCGTGACGCCTTTTTGCTCGGCGAGCGGCAGGACCTGCTTCCACACGTCGAGGCAGTCTTTGATAGCTTTTTCACGATCCATGCCGTCAAACTTCATCCCGGTGAAGGTGATGACCTTTTTACAGCCAACGTCAGCGGCGAGATTGATGGACTCCGTGAGCTTGGTGATCACTTCCTCGCGGAACTGCGGATTGCACGGGCCTTTGGCAAAGCCGTGGCTGCCGACGAGGGAGATTTCGAGGCCGAGCTTCTTCACATCCGGGTAAAGCTTGCTGTCGATGCCTTCGATGCCCTTCAAACCGATTTCCTTGGCGTGTTTGGCGAGTTCTAGCGTGTCCATCGGCTTCCAGCACCAGCCCATGAGCGTGTGTTTGATGCCGCTGTTCTTGATCTTGTAGGCGGGGTCAGCGGCGGCCTTGGCGATGGTTTGCGCGTCAAGTTGGCTGGCGGCGAGCGCGGCGGCTGCGGTGGTGAAAAAGTGGCGGCGGTTCATGGTAGGAGATGAGGCAGAGTGTGGAAGGCTGAACGCGATCTGGCGAGCCTTTGTTCAAAGGCCAAGCAATTGGCGCATGCGACTTTTGGGGATCGCGCCGACATCGCGCGCGGTTTCGCGGCCATCCTTGAACACAATGAAGAGCGGAATGGCCTGCACATCGAGCTGGCGGCCGAGATCGCGGTTTTGATCGAGATCCACGCGAATGACGCGTGCTTTGCCGCGCATTTCCTCCGCGAAGGCCTCCACCTCCGGGCCGACTCGTTTGCACGGGCCGCACCAGTCGGCGTAAAACTCCAGCATCAGCGGCTGCTTGGTCGTGGAGGAGCGGATCGCGGCGGCGAGGGCGCTGTTTCCACTCACAGAGGTCTCCTCGCCGCGCATCGGGCGGGTCACATCATAAACAATCCAGGCCGTGCCGGAGATGACGAGCGCGACGGCTGCAAAGAGGGCTTTCTCAAAAGACATGCCGGAAATCTCCACGACCCGGCGAGACGCGCGAGGAAAAAATACCGGCTAGTTCTCTTCACTGCTGCGCACGGACTCGATGGTGATCTGCCACTGCTCCTGGCCGCGGAAAAAGCTGCGCTGGAGGCGCATGACGATGTCCCACGGGGCAGGGGGCAGTTTGCCGATGGGCGCGTTGAACCACACGCTGTCCATGCTGGCTCCATCTTGAGTGAGAAAGAGGCGCAGGTGCTTTCCTTTGATGCTGCGGCCGGGCAGCTTCGGCCGCACGTTGCGGCAGAGGAAGAGCGGCTCGCTGTTTTTCTGCCCAAAGGGCTCCATGAGCTTGTAGCTCTCCAAAAAGCTGAGCGAAAGGTCGCGGAGGCGCACCTCGGCATCGAGCTCCAGCACGGGCGTCATCGCCTCATCGCTGAGCGCGGCACGTGCGGCGGCGCTGAAGGCGACGCGGAAAGCGTCGAGCTTGCTCTCCTCGACAGAGATGCCCGCAGCCATCGCGTGACCACCGCCACCGAGCAATTGCTCGCGGCAGATGTCGATCGCCTCGACGAGCGAGAAGCCGGGAATGCTGCGACCGCTGCCTTTGCCGATGCCGTTTTCATCAAAGGACACGAGAATGGTCGGGCGATGGCAGAGGCGCGAGATGCGCGAGGCCACGATGCCGATGACGCCAGGATGCCAGTTGCGGGAGCCGAGCACGATGGCGCTGAGCTCCTCCAAATCGCCGAGCGTGGCCAGCATGGCCTCCGCCTCGGCATGCACGGCTTGCTCCACGCCTTGGCGGTCTTTGTTGTGGGCCTCCAGAAGGTTGGCGAGTTCCATCGCTGTCTCAGGCGTGCCTGCGAGTAGTAAATCGAGCGCGGTGGATGCGGTATCGAGTCGACCGGCGGCATTCAAACGCGGTCCGAGACGAAAGCTCACGTGATGGGTCTGCACGAGATCCTCCACACCGGCGATTTGCTTCAGAGCGCGAAGGCCGAGGCGCTGCGTCTGTCCCAGCGCCTCCAGTCCACGACGTACGAGCAGGCGGTTTTCCGAAACGAGCGGCACGAGGTCGGCCACGGTGCCGAGGGCGACGAGATCGAGCGTTTCCTTCAAATCAAAGTCCGGCAGCGAGCGTGTCTTCATCAGCGCATGCGCCACTTTGAAGACGAGGCCTGCCGTGCAGAAGTAATGCCAGTCTTCACCGAGCTTTGGATTCACCAGCGCGAGGCAGGTGGGGCGGCCGAGCGGTGAGAGCTCATGATGATCGACGATGATGCAATCCACGCCCTGCTCCTTCAGCCAGGCCGTTTCATTCAGCGAGGTGGTGCCGCAATCCAGTGCGATGAGCAGGTCCGGCTTGCCGTGGTTCTCAAAACACTTCGCCACACCATCGCTGCTCAATCCATAACCTTCCTCCATTCGCGAGGGCAGGAAGAGCTTCGTTTCGAGGCCGTAGGCCTTCAAAATAAGATGCAGAAGCGCCATCGAGGTGACGCCGTCCACATCGTAGTCGCCGTAGAGCACGACGCGCTGTTTTTGATCCACGGCGGCGAGCATGCGCTCCACCGCAGCCGGCATTTCCGGCAGCAGACGCGGATCACCGAGCGTGGCGAGCTTTGGCACGAGGAAATCGCGTGCCTTCTCCGGCGTGGTGACCTCACGTTGCGTCAGCAGATGCGCCAGCAGCGGCGGCAGGCCCGTTTCAGCGGCCAGCTCAGCCGCGCCGGGTGCGGCGGGCTTCACATTCCATCTCGGAGGCCGTATCTGGATGGGGGGTGCGTTTTCATTCATTTTTGATGCTTTGTTTGTTTGTGTTCATGATCTCTGTATGGAGCACACGCGGCAGCTAGT
>Ga0315902_10005026_pt1 | contig 18794 bp, 43 predicted proteins | sample LakEriMetagenome_9_FD_203523 | JGI IMG/M metagenome (GOLD analysis project Ga0315902, IMG submission 203523) | Freshwater fungal communities from buoy surface, Lake Erie, Ohio, United States - Buoy 12 MA117 | ecosystem: Environmental > Aquatic > Freshwater > Lake > Lake biofilm | place: USA... | reverse complement strand
TTTTTATGACCTCTTAACTCAGCTGGCTAGAGTATCACACTTTTAATGTGAGAGTCGCGGGTTCGAATCCCGCAGGGGTCACATTTAAGGTCGGATGTCCGAGTGGTTAGGTGAATCTTTGCAAACGATTTAACACTGGTTCAAATCCAGTTCCGACCTCTACTTCCCCATAGTATAATGGTAATACAACGGGTTTTGGTCCCGTAGTTTTAGGTTCGAGTCCTGATGGGGAAACTAATTGCAGTAGTAGCTCAACGGTAGAGTTCCAGTCTTCCAAACTGGTTGTTGTGGGTTCGAGTCCCACCTACTGCTCACACGCGTCAGTAGTTCAATTGGTAGAGCGTTGGTCTCCAAAACCAAATGTTGCGGGTTCGAGTCCTGCCTGGCGTGCTAATGCTTCTGTAGCTCAACTGGTAGAGCAACTGATTTGTACTCAGTAGGTTGCGGGTTCGATTCCTGTCGGAAGCTCAAAATAGTCAGGTAGTGGATATGTAAACGGACTCAAGTTCGGTAAGTTGAAATGGAACAACACTCATTACGGAGACCACAATTGCAGGTTCGATTCCTGTTCTGACTGCAAAGAGAAGTTCTTTAATTTATTAACAATTTAAAATTAAAGAAATCATGGAAATACTATATTTTAGTTCAGGTATACTTACAGTTGTATTAGTTTATATGGTTGTGAGTGTGTTTAAGTTAAATAAAAAAGTAAATCTTTTGGAAGAAAGTGAAGATTTTGCTAAAATAGAATACAGCAACATTTATCGCACCATAGAGGATAATGACAATAGGATTGCAAGAGAAATAGAGAATATCTATCGCACAATTGATTCTCGTGTAGATAAATTGGATGATCGTCTCAGCAAAGAAATTCAAGGACTTGATCATACTATACATAGTTCAATTGATAATTTAGAACGTCGTTTGAGTACTAACAAATAAAAATCAACAATAAAGAACTTCTCTTTGGGGGTATCGCATAGTGGCAATTGCTGCTGACTGTAAATCAGCTCCTTATAGGTTCGGAGGTTCGAGTCCTTCTACCCCCACGCCGCTGAAGACTGTGTTAAAAGAAAAGGGCGGAGAAATTTGTTTCTCGCGCCCTTTTTCTTTATATTTAGGTAAATAAGAAAAAATGAAAACAGTCTTTATAGGTGATATTCATGGACGTGATGTTTGGAAAAACATCATTGAAATTGAAAAGCCTAACCGAGTTGTTTTTATTGGTGACTATTTTGACAGTTTTGATATTAGCCCAGCTGAACAACAATATAATTTTAAAGAAATTATTGAGTTTAAAGAAAAGGGTGAGTGTGAAGTTATTATGTTAGTTGGTAACCATGACTTCCATTACTATCCAGGTGGTGAACAATATTCAGGTTATCAACGCGGAGCGGCTCCAGCAAATAGACAATTGTTAGAGGAAAATAAACACCATCTACAAATGTGTTATTTGATGGATAATATTTTGTGTTCACATGCTGGTATTGGTTATGATTGGTTAGTGGTTCAAAATGGGTATGGTAATGAACCAATTGATGAATTTGTAAATCATATTTGGCAATATAGACCTAATTCATTTATGTTCTTTGGTCTTGATCCTACAGGTGATAGTCAAACTCAAACTCCAATTTGGATTCGTCCATTGAGTTTATTGAGAGGAAATCGTAACACATTCCTTAAAGAAAAATATATTCAAATTGTAGGTCACACTCAAGTAAATATGATTGATATTAAAGGTAAAGCAACTGGTGGTAATTATTATCTTATTGATGCTTTAGGTATTGGTGAATATTTGATTCATGAAGATGGTGAGTTTAAATTAGGAAAATTTAACAACAAACAAAAATAAAACAAAGAACAGCAATGGATACTGTAAATGAATTGAACCGTAGGAACCTTAGTGGAGTGTACATCTTACACAAGTTTGAAGATGAAGACAAAAAACAACCCACTTGCTTTGAGGATTGTCCCGTCGCAGTACAAGATAAGTGGTTAGAATCTCTTGAACTTGATGCGGTTCGAAATCTTGCAAAGATTTTGGGGGGTGCTTTAAGGGAGATTGGAGATCAATTTGATATTGTTAATGACTAAGATTTACTGCAACTAAACCTATAACACTAAAGAATAATGAAAACTGTTTATGTTGTAACTGCACATAACACATATCAGGGCAACCAACATTCCTATGTTGTTGGTGTATATGAGGATTGGGAGGATGCTAAAAAAGCAGCAAACATTGAAGAAATGAGTAGAGGAGGGAAGTATGAATGTAGATTTAATGAGTTTATACTCAATGAACTACCTTAGGAATTAACACGAAAAAATTATGAAAATTACAATTGACTTAAAAACACTATCTTCTGAAGATAAAAGAGAGTTTTTTAAATTAAAAATTCCTTTTACTTTAGGGGGAGCTCAAAAAGCCAAACTAACAGAAGAAAGATTACGTAAAACATTAAATGAAGGTCGTCCCCCTACTACTGATTATGATTTTAATAGTGGGCCTGGGACTTTTTTTGGGGAACAACGAGTAGAACTTAAACAACTTACTCTGAGTAATGATAAGGCTCAACAAGTTAAACCACTTTTATATGATAAAATTCTTATATGTTTAGAAACTAAAGAAAGTTCATTTTGGTTTGTAGTAAATACTAGTGAAATTTCCCCAAAAGTTTCTACTAAGGATAATCGTTATAAAGAAAAAGGTAAATTACGTTTAAATGGACAACATAAGGGTAATCTTCATGAAGGTATGATCCAAATGGATAAAAATACTAAAAACTTTATCCTAGGTAAAACCAATAATATTACCCCAGCTAATAATGATGAATGGAGTGATTTAGTCACATTTATTGGTAAATATCCTCCCTTAAATTACCTAAAAGATGATTTAGGTTTAACTGATCAAGATATTCTTAGTATATTGGTATTTGTGAGAGATTATTAATCTCCTAATTTATTAATATATTTATGATAAAATTATACTATGATAGAACATAAAAGTATTGAATATCAAAATAATATTTTAGGGCAATTTATGACTCCTGAAAGTTTAAGTAGTTTATTATTAAAAGATTATGAAATTAAAAGTGATGTACTTTATATAGAACCTTCTTATGGATTAGGTAGTTTTATTAAAGCTTTATTAGATAAAGGAGTAGATATAAACAATATTAGTGGATGTGAATTGGATGGTTATTTATTCCAAATTTGTAATTATAAATCTTCTAATCTTATAAACACTAATTTTTACAATTACCAAATATCTTCAAATAAAAAATTAGTTTTTATAGGTAATCCTCCATTTAGAACACCTGCCTTATCTTTAACTACACATAGAGAAGAAGTAAAAGGTTTAGTTAAATATTATTCTATTAGTGGTATTAGAGAAGAAGCTGTATTCTTTTTTTTAAAGACCTTAAAACTTATAGAAGATAATAATACTGGGGGAGAGATACATTATATTTTACCTAAAACTATTCTAACTAATAATTCAAAATTTTATTCTAAATTTCAATCTTTAATCCAAGAAAAATTTAAAATTTTATCTATAAAAGATTTAGAACCTAATATATTTAATAACACAGCTTTAGAATTAGTATTTCTTTCTTTAGAATACCAACCTAACCCTTTAAAAATTAAATTAAATACCCAAGAAAAATATTGGGATTACCGGAATATATTCAAAACCACCCATTTAGGCTCAGTTCCTTGTGAAAGTACTTTTGTATCATCTACCGATGAAAATATAGAACATTTCCAACAGAGATTGCTTAAAATGTTCAATGAACCTTTCCATAACCTAGATAGTAATTTAAGGTATAAGGGTAAAGCTCATTTAAGTGTTTTAAATAAAAACAATAAAGATTTACTAAATAAAAAACTAAAAATTATTTGGAATTATATATCAGAAATAAAAGAAATGTATGGGGGAGAATTTAATAAGTATTTAAATGACATTTCTAATTATAAACCTATAAACCATAGAAATGAAATTCGTTTTTATTTTAGACATCCTTCAATAAAAAAATGTTCATTTGTATATAACTTAAATCCTAATCCCCAACCCTCATTTTATTTCACTGGTAATCCCTCTAAGTTATCTACAGATTATATGGGTTATTGTGATTTTGATGTTACTTGTAATAGTAGTCCGGGGGCTTGTCGCACAATACCCTTATCAACATTAAATGATAATATTAAACCTGAATTTAAAGAATGGTGGGATAAAAATATACAAAAAGATTATAAATTTATATTTAAAGTTTTTCAAAATGTGATAAACACTGAGTGGTATAAAAATATGAAAAAGAAATATAATAGATTTTACTTTGGGATTCCTAGTGATAAAAATTTTATTTTAAGCCTTTTAAATGATGAACTGCCTGAAGATTTAATATGAAATAAATGAAGAATAAATCATGGAAGCAACTTTAAACTTTAACCTACCAGAAGATGACCGTGAGTTCCGAATGGCAATCACAGGTAAATCAATGTATACTGTTTTACGGGAGTTGGATGAATGGTTGAGAAGTAAAACAAAATACGCACCTGACTCCATGAGTCAGGATAAGATGGATGCGTATGAACTTAGTAGAGAAAGACTGTACCAACTATTGAATCATTATAATATAGATTTAGAATAAATAAATAATAAAATGGAAACAAAATTTCAAGTAGGCGATAAAGTATATAAACCAAAAGGTTATAAATTCCCTTGCACAATTGTAGGTGTATTTAAAACAATAGAAGGCAATATTAGAGTTGTAGGAGAGATGGATGAATTTGGTCTCCTTCATATCTTTAATGAGGAACAGTTAGAACATTATGGTAAATAATTTAGATAAACAATATCAATCACTCCTTCAAGACATTATTAACAATGGAGTAGAAAAGAAAGATAGAACTGGGACAGGGACTATTAGTGTGTTTGGTAGACAGATCCGTCATAAAATGAGTGATGGTTTTCCACTTCTCACAACTAAAAAGATGGCGTTCAAAACTATGGTAACTGAGTTGTTGTGGTTTTTGAGAGGTGATACCAACATCAAGTACCTTGTTGACAATGGTTGTCATATTTGGGATGGTGATGCTTATAAGAATTATACTAAATCATTCCTTGGCTATGAAGATATACCATCTCAAGAATGGTTTATAAATGAAATCAAAACCAACCCAGATTTTGCTAATCGATTTGGTGATCTTGGTCCAATTTATGGTAAGCAATGGAGAAAATGGGGAAGAAAGGGAAAGTATGTGGTTAATGAAGATTTAAAGTTTTCAAATGGAACATTTACAGAGATAGACCAAATCGCAAACCTAATCAATGACCTCAAAACAAACCCAGACTCAAGACGATTGATGGTTAGCGCTTGGAATGTAGGTGAATTAGATCAAATGGTACTTCCACCTTGTCATTATGGATTTCAAGTTTATACAAGAGAGTTGAGTGAGAAAGAAAGATTGGATTTGTTTAAAGTCGATAGTATTGACAGAGTAGATTCATATGGTAAATGGTTAGACGATAATGGATATCCTAAACGAGCAATCTCTTTAATGTGGAATCAACGTTCAGTAGATACGTTCCTCGGTTTACCATTCAACATTGCTTCTTACGGACTATTACTTGAAATAATCGCTAAAGAAGTGAATATGATACCTGATGAGTTAATTGGTAATTTAGGCGATGTTCACTTGTATTCTAACCATATTGAGCAAGCTAAAGAACAAATTAGTAGAGAACCATTTGAATTACCCAAATTAACCTTAGAACACAGTGGTTTAGATCCTGTTGAGTTAGTTTACAAGTTAGAAGATTATCAATCACACCCAACAATTAAAGCACCTCTATCGAATTGATGTATATTTATTATTAAATAGTATATAATATGATGGCATCAAATTCATTAAGTTTAGTATCTATATTAAATGAGATTAAACGTGAACATAAAAAAGCATTAAAAAAAGTTAAGCGCCAAGCATACACTTCACTATCAATATCTGAGATTATAAACTCCGGAGCGTTAGGTAAAAATGAGACTTATGCTTTAAAAATGTTTTTTAAACATTATAATAATAGTTCAGTTCCCTTATTAAATGAAAATACTATTAAACGAATTGATGCTCATATTTATACATTAAATGAAAACCATATAAATGAAGGACTAGCAGATTGGCTTAAAGGAGCTGGAGCGAAAGCAGCTGAATGGGTTCAATCAGGATGGGAGGGTGTTAAAAAGGTTTGGAAAAATTTTACTGATGTAGTAACTCAAGTTGTTAACATAGTAAAAGAAGGTTTACAAAAATTAGCTGAAGCCTCATTTGCAAAAGTTAAATCTATAGGATCATCAATTAAAGCAGCATTTGATAAACAATCTGAAGCGTCCAAAGAACATTTAGACCAACATGACCCTTCAGATATTAAACAAGAATGGGATACCATAACAAGTTCAGTTAGCCATTTATCTTCCTACATACCAAGTTTGACATCTGGTGCCGCATGGGCTAATAAAGTTATGAGTGGTGATGTAAAACCTGCTGGTGATACATCAGATGTAAAGGAGGGTTTAAAATTTGATAAATTTATTATTAAGGGTCTTTTAAATTTAAATGAAGGATTCCATGTTGAAGATCTATTAAATAAAGAAAAAAATCCAACTGCTCATAAAATAGTACAATGGATCTTAAAAGCTATTAGTTGGGTATTCAATCCAATCAATACAGCTTTAAAATATGTGGCTAAGTTTATAGTAGGTGGATGGAGTAAAGATGGTAGATCTGGCATTCTATATTGGTTAAATTTAACAGCCTCTAAATTAGGTGGACCCGCTGCTATTGGGTACCCCATATTAGGATTTTTATGTATGGAAGCTACTGAGGTGTGCCTTTCTGGGATGAATTTAGCGACACATGGTAAAATGTTAGGGGCACTTCAAGTTGGTGTTAGTGCTATTGACAGTTTAGGAATTAATGTGTGGGATGCTTTACATCATTTAATAGCCCATGTCCCCGCTTTAGGTACTGTAGTGACAATAGTTGAGTGGATTTGTATAATATATGCTATGGGTAATTTTATATTAAACGTACTCCCCCAACTTGTAGCTAAAATCAACCCAGAATTAGCTAATAGTATGCATTAAAAAATTTACTTAGAATTTTGCTCCCATAAATAGGATTCATATATTTAGGTTATAAGATTTAAATGTTATGAATATACAACTATTAGAGCAATTAGGGTTTATCAAAGAAGATGGTTTTGATACTAGCGATGATGACACTCCTGATTTCTATTATTATGTTTTAGATATTGGGGGTGTTTGTCTCATCACTAATGACAGTGATGATGCTGAGGAAAATGGTTGGTATGTTGAATTGTTTGAAGGAGACATCCGATTCACTGACATTGAACAACTCCAGGAACTAATTACTCTTTTAAAGAAAAATCTTAGAAATTTGGATAACTAAGGGAATTTTCTTATATTTAAATTATGAATTAATTTTTACAACGGGGTGTAGCTCAGTTGGTAGAGCGCTCGGTTTGGGACCGAGAGGCCGCAGGTTCGAGTCCTGCTACCCCGACTAATTAAAAAAATATATGATTAAATTATTCCAATTTAGGGACACAATTAGCGGGACTAATTTTATTCTCCGTTATCTATTAGGTATAACTATTATTACGGCTAATGCTTTTGGTTTAGGGTATAATATGGCCGCTGAAAGATATCCCTTAGTTATACTATTTGCTGTTTTGATGACAAGTGGTATTATTATCAATTTCACTACATTTTATAAACGAATTATGGCTATCTATCCTAAAATTATTGAATATTCAATGATCTCATTGGTTACAGTGAATCTTATTCAATTATTCACTGCAAGTGAGGTTGTTAGAAATGGCATTGGGTTGTTATATTTCATTTATATGTTAGTTTTAGCTTTCTCTAATTCTGATATCAAGGAACATAAAGGTTAATGGTTTTTAGGTTCTATTGTATTTATAATAGAACACTGTCCAATGGACACGGTTATTATGTTTAATAAGTAAACAAAAAATAAATAATTATGAGTAATTCCAAATTAGTAGATGTTTCTAAAACATCAGTCCAAAACTTTCTCTCGTTCATGAGGAAAGTTGTAAATTATGTTTTTCTTCTCCTAGTTCTGGCTGCAGGTTTCTTTGTAGGCAAAACTTATGTTGAACTTAAACCCGAAGAAAAGGATCCATTGACTACTCAAAGTGTAGACAAAGTATCTATTGCAGTTGATGAAAGTAATCAAATTTTGATTATCAATCGGGAAACAGGTGAGTACCAAATCTACTCAGATTCAGTTGGTATCACTATCTTTAAGATGTACGCTAACAGGATTTATAGTACTCAACCTTAACGCCCATGACTAAGATTAAATTCATAACTGTGGCCATTATTGTCCTAACTTTTGGACTAAGTTTGACCCTTAATTCTCCAAGTAATGAGGTTGATTTAGGTGGCTTACCTACCATCAACGAAGATGATCCACCATGTCTTCAGATGTATTATTACATTGAAAAATATTCTGAAGAGTATAAAATACCCCGGAAATACGCATATGGAGTTGCTTATGCTGAGACCCGGTATCGTGGACCATTTGATTGGAAATATAACCACGCTCAAACCAGTTACGCTGGGGCTTTGGGGCCAATGCAGATAATGCCCTCTACAGCTAAACTTATCAATGGAAGACCAATTCCAAACTCCACTCTAAAATCAGACATTGAATTGAATGTTGAAACATCAATGAAACTGTTGCGGAGGCTTAAAAACAAATATGGAGATTGGAAGGTGGTCTTTGGCTGTTACAATACTGGGAGGCCAATAGTTAATGATTATGCTCACAAAGTGTATAATTATGACCCACAATGGGCTCCAACAGCTATAAAGTAATATTAGAGTAATATATTAGTAAAGATTTAATAATAGAGGGTTTGGCTTATGCCAAGCCCTCTTTTATATTTATATTATGAAAAAAGGTCAAACTGTGGAGTTTTATTTATTCGGTGTTAAGGAAAAAGGTACCATTTCCAAAGTAAACGAAGATAAAACAGTTAATATAGAATTTGACAGTTATACTTACCCAAACACTCAAACATTTAAAACGTTACCAAAGAAAACCAAAGAAATACCTCCCTGGTATATTCTAAAAACCAAGTAAACAATTATGAAACATTTTTATTTAATTTTAGGCTTATTCTCTGCCTTACTTATAACTTCTTGCAAAAAAGATGATGTTATTGAAGTCCCTGATAACAAGACTACTAACACAGTAGTCTCAAATGATATAACTGAGAATACTATTTGGACTAATGACCAAGTATATGAATTAGGAGGAAGAATCACAGTAACAAATGGAGCTACACTTACAATTGAACCCGGAACTATTATTAAGGGTCAAGCTGGTACAGGACCTAATGCGACTGCTCTTTTAGTAGCTAGAGGCTCTAAACTAATAGCTGAAGGTACAGAAGATGCTCCTATAATATTTACCTCAGTTGCTGATGAAATCAGTCTTGAGGATGTTGAGGTTGGAGTTTTTTCAAGCCCAAATCTTGACCCAACTGTAAACGGATTGTGGGGTGGAGTTATTATTTTAGGTAATGCCCCCATTTCAGCTTCAAGTGAAGTAGATGGTGTATCTCAAACTCAAATTGAAGGTATTCCCACCTCTGACCCAAATGGTTTATATGGTGGTAATAACCCAACTGATAACTCAGGAGTCCTAAGATATGTCTCAATCCGCCACGGTGGAGCTAACATTGGCTCAGGTAATGAAATAAATGGTTTAACATTAGGTGGAGTTGGTTCAGGTACAGTTATAGATAATATTGAAGTTGTGTCCAATCAAGATGATGGTATTGAATTTTTTGGTGGTACAGTTAATGCTACAAACATTGTTGTTTGGAATGTAGGAGATGATGCTATTGATACAGACCAAGGATGGAGTGGAACATTGGATAACTTTGTTATAATAACTCCAACTGGCCATTGTTTTGAACTTGATGGCCCTGAAGGGTCATTAGTAGCAGGACATACTATTAAAAATGGTGAGGTTAGAGCCTCAGGAGCAGAAGATCTTATTAACATGGATGATAATAGTAGAGTTAATTTAGAAAGCATATACTTTACAGATATAGATCCTAGCCAAAAAATTAACAGAGTTACATTTGAGGTTGGGGAAGTAACATTTACTGATATATTTTTAGATGTTGATACTCTAGAAAACCACATTAACGGAACACCCCCTCCCGGTATTCAAATTGGAACCATATCACAAGCTAATAAGAGTGGCTTAGGGTGGACTTGGGCTCCAATCTAATTTTATCAAAATATTAAAAAGGAGGCTTGGCTTAAACCAAGCCTCTCTTTATCTTCATAATATGAAATTTATTAAATTTCTGATAATATGGATATCACAAAATCTATCAATCCCGTTTTGGATGATTGGTCATGTTCATTTAACTATGAATATTTACCATGATACTATTGAATTGATTTCCTCAATAGGAATGAATATTTTAGTTGCTATTGGTTTTTGGTTGGATTGGAAACAAAATAATAAATAAAATAATGGATGGTTTTTTGATCGGTTTAGGTGTTGGTATATTTTTAGCTATTATTAGTGCTGGGTTTATTTGGTATTCACAACGACTACCTCCTATATCATCTGTTTATATGATTCAAACAGGTATGTTCTTTAAAATGATGTTGGGGTCAGTTATTTCTCTCATTATCATTAAAGTATTCAAACATATTGATTTGTGGGCCTATGCTTTAACTTTAGGTATGTTTGTTTGTGTTGGTTTGCCTATTATGGCTATTTTTATGACTCGAAAAAAATAATAAAACAAATAAAAAAATGAAAAAGGTATTTATCACAATTGGATTAGTAGCTATAACAGCTATTGGATGGGGTCAAACCACTAATAATACCCCTACACTCCCCCCAGAATGTTCATCTTGTGTTGTTGAAAAAGATAAATTTACAGGTCAAGTAGATATTAGATCTCCTTATGACAGTTTTGTTAGATTGTATAAACTTGGGGGAAGTAATTATATTAGCATATCCGCTTACTCAAGCTATTGTACTGTGTCAATTGATGAACATGATATTATCTTTTTATTTGATGATGGTACTAAGTATATAACACAATCTAAGTTTGATACAGAAGTAACTCGTCATAGTAATTTTGAGTATTCTTCTTTTATAACAGTTGACCCTAAACTCAGAAACTTGTTAAGAACTAAAAGATTAGTCTCATATCGTATTTACATTTTTGATGTTGATTTAGATAATAAAAGAAAAGAAGAAGTATTTAAATATTCTAATTGTATTTTCTAATAAGAATTCTTAGAATTTTGGCTTTAGGATAAGAAATTACTATCTTTAGGATATAAATTTAAAAAAGATGTTACAGAAACTTAAGGTTAAAATCATGGGTGTTGATTTGTTGGTGTTGTGGTATTTAGAAAATGACTACGACCATACAGGTTCAGTTCCAATGATTGACGGCATTTTCGTTATTGATTCAAAAGGCAATTATCATATTGATGAAACACCTAACATTGTTGATTTGGTTAGTGTGGGTGTCCTTCAGGAAATTGAAGACGAGATTTATAACACCTTTCCATAAGTAAAAAATGAACATGAGTAAGGAAGAATTGTTTGATTTCGTTCAAGAAAACATTAACGAAATCATTGATTTAAGTGAGTTTGACTTTATGAAAGATTGGTTTGACACCCCATCAGGTGGGCCAATTAGTATGATGGATGATCCCTCTGAGTTTGGATTTAATGGAGTTGATTACTTCTCAGCTTATGAGGAGACAGATGGATATGATTTTGAAGCATTTAAGGCTGATTGGGACAAATATAACCCCAATGTTGTAATGGTTGGTGAGGTGTATGAATTAGAAACTATTTTCATTACTGACCAAAAGTTGCCTAAATTATTTGGTAATACATTATCATCAAATGATTTGGTTTTCTTTGGTTGGGTTAACCAAAAAGAAGCATTTAAGGAGTGTGTAGTCAATGGAAAAACGCTTTATATTGCATTTGGCATTCCAGATCCAGGTTCTAACTAAACTTTCCAGAGTTTTGTTCCCATAAAAAGGATTCATATATTTAGGTTATAAGATTTAAAAATAAGAGATGATTCGAAAAAAACAACCCCAACGTGAGATCATTATTGATTTAAATGGACCTGATGGTAATGCTTTTGCTTTGATAGGACATGCCATGAGGTTTGCTAAACAACTTGGCAAAGATGGTAAAGCCATTACTAATGAAATGATGTCAGGTGATTATGATAATCTCATTGAAGTGTTTGAGCGTGAATTTGGTGATTTTGTAATTTTGGAATTTTAAAAAATAAATCAAAATGGAACAAGGATTTGATCAACTCTGTGTTTGGCATGGAACCATTGTAGGAGAAGAACGTATTCAAGAGTTTGAAAAATATTTTCTTGATGAGTTTGGAGTTAAGGTTAAGTACCTAACTGAAATTGAAACCAATCCTGATTTGGATGGGAATGGGAAAGCAGTTCCTGACACTGGAGGTAGAAATGATTTGTTTTTCTATCTACATGATGATGATGTTGCTAGTTTTGCTATTCAACGGCTTCAAATGGGTATTCGGTGGTGGGAAGATGTTATTTACTACAATAGTGGTAACTCTCACCTCTACCCAGCTGAATTTATTGAAGCTCATCCCCCAACTTGGTAAGGAGGGGTATTTAGAATTTTGTTACGTGGGGTAGGATACATATATTTAGGTTATAAGATTTAAAAGATAAAAAAATGGCAACTCGAGCTTCAATCCGTTTTAGAGACAATGAAGGTAATTTTGTCGCTAACATCTACCATCACTATGATGGCTACCCAGGTTATCTTGGAAATAAACTAAAAGAAATTATTGATGGGGGACCAATTGAGAATGGAATTAGTGGTAGGCCTGTGTTAGGTGAATTTTTTAATGGGTTTGGTTGTCTTGTAGCATCAGTTATAGCTGAACTCAAAACCACTCCCGGTAATGTTTATTTGTATACTGAGAGAGAGTTTGGGAATGTCTTTGAGGATTATGTATATGATGTAGTCCAAAATGATGCAGAAGATGGTGTTCATATTTTTGTAAGTGATGATGGTGGGGAAGAATGGCATGACTTGGATGATGTATTGAGTGGGGATATTAATATCTAAGTTATTTAGAATTTTGTTCCCGATCATAAAAAGATAAGTTTATGAAAAAGGTAAAAGAAATGATCGAAACAGCACCATCAAAGAAAGAAGCTATGGATATGCTTGAGACATGGAGATTGTTTAATGGGTTGAGTGAATCACTGTATATGAGAGGAAGAGAATATATCCGAGAGGTTTGGAATTAAATTATAGTTTAGAATTTTGTTACGTGGGGTAGGATACATATATTTAGGTTATAAGATTTAAGAAAATGAATGTATTATTTAAAGACCAAGCCACCATTTATGCTGATCAAGAAGGCAACCATTATTTCTTCCATGGTGGAACCACTTGGTATTTGGAAGATTTTGTGAAAATAAACCCTAAAAACAATTTAGGATATAGTGCAGGGACTCACATTTCAAATACAGGTGGTATTTTGATCAATGTGAATGAGTCAGAAGAAAGTGTTGATTATGCAATTGTAACAATCTAAATTATGCTGAAGAAAGTTAAGTCCCAACTGTTGACTAAGTGGTTTGTTGAGTGGGTAAGTAATGAAAGTGATATTGAAACGCTTGAATTTACTCGCCAAATGATTGAGTTACGTCAAAATGAGATTGAACCTCAAATTAGGGTTATTGGATTTCAAATCCCTAATAAGTAATAAAAAAGGGCACTTAGGATTTTGTTCCCATAAGAAAAATTCATATCTTTAGGTTATAAGATTTAGAAAATAATATAAACAAAATGAACCAAAACACCCAAACCCCAGACCAAGGAGAAATAATTAGTTCAGACTCAATAGCTAAAGATATTAAAGTGATTCGCCAATGGGTTGTCTTTTTTGGATGGCTTACAGTTATTCTTATAGTAGCCCCATTATGTTTTTATTTAGGTACTCTCCTTTAAAAACTATAAAAAATAATACACACTTAGGATTTTGTTCCCATAAGAAAAATTCATATCTTTAGGTTATAAGATTTAAAGATAAAAAAGATGAGTATTAAAGAAACTCTTACTACAAAATTGAAGCTAACTGAAAAGGAATTCCTTATACTCGCTTCATATGGTTACGCTGACCAATACTCAGGTGGAGATGTTAAACAATTTCAACAACTAATGCTTGAGAGTATGATGGAGGAGGAAGGGATGGAAGATGAATATGGTCCAATATGGGAAGGAAATGATAAAAACATTTTGATCAACATTTTTAATAGATAAGAAATGCCAAACATGAGTTACTGCCGGTTCGAAAACACTTTCAATGATTTACTTGATTGTCTTCGAAACATTACTGAAGAGACTAATAGTAGGGATGAAATGTATCGTAAAAGAATGCTTGATCTTTTGGTCACTATGGTAGATAATTGTTCTAATGAGAGTGATTTGATGGATTATCTTGAAAATGAATTTTTTTAAAAATGTACTCATTAGATTGTAATTATTACAAAAAAGAATTTCATAGCATTGGTGAATTGATTAATGATGTTATGATTAGTGGAATGGATCCCAACTATGAAATTACTTTTAATGGGGTCTCAACTAATGAAATTCTTATTGATTATTTTGAATTTTAAAAAATGGATAAGTTAACTGCGTTTGAAAAAGCCCTTATTGATAAGGGTTTGGAAGAAATGATTGAAATCTTTAAAAAAATTGATGACAGGCTCATTAGTGAAGGTAAAATTCCTATGATTACTCATAAATTTATTACTCAAACTGTTGAGTCAATCAAAGATAAATTAGACCTTAACGATTACATCTAATAATATGAGACCAAAACGAATTTCAGTTACTGAGGCATTGGATGATTGGGGGTGTACCCTTGATGAAGTAGTATTTAGCTCTACAGTGCCTGCTTGTTGTGATGATTTATGTGAGGTTGAACCTGATGGTTACTGTGAACATGGTCATCCATCTGTACTTTTGATGAGTGGGTTAATTTAAGTTTGCTTAGAATTTTGCTACGTAGAGAAGGATTCGTATATTTAGGTTATAAGATTAAAAAAGATGAATAGGTCCAAAGTTAATTCCGTAAGCATTTTTGTTAATGTTTCATCACCATTTAGTGTGTTAAATGGTTTATGTACTGGTGTTGCTGAGATGCAAGTCATTGTTATTGAAGAATGTTTTAAAACATGGATGGTAGAAGACATTGAACTTTTGAGTATTGATGATATCAAATTCTCAGGAAATGAAGTTAAATTCCCAACCTACTCAGAGCAAAGGGACTGGATGAAACAGATTGATAGTATATTCCGTTGCCATCCCACCATCAAAGATGCTATCTATGAGGAAGCTAAAAAGAATATTGATTTGAGTAAGGTTGAGTACATGCTCTCACATGGTGACAAAATTTTCTTCCGTTAAGAAAGATTCATATATTTAGGTTATAAAATTAATAAATAAAAAAAAATGAGTAAGACCCAAATCAATTGTTTAAACATTTTTGTTAATGTTTCATCACCATTTAGTGTGTTAAATGGTTTATGTACTGGTGTTGCTGAGCTGCAAGTTATTTTAGGTGAAAACAACCGTGGAGGATTTTTTGTAGAAGAGATTGAACTCATGGATACCACTGACATCATATTCTCAGGAAATAAGATTGAACTCCCTAATTACAAAGAAACTAAAGCATGGGAGGATCAAATTAACAAATTGTTTAATTGTGATATTTCTGATCTTATGTTTGAAGATGCCAAAAAGAATATCGATTTGAGTGAGGTTGAATATAAGCTTTCATTTGGTCCTAGAATTTTGTCCCGTTAAGAAAGTTTCGTATATTTAGGTTATAAGATTTAAAAGATAAAAAAGATGAGTTCACTTGCAGGTTCAATCCGAGTTGCTAAAGCAGAATGTTTTAAGATTGGAAGTAAAGTTTATGTTCCATTCTACAAAGTAGCGACTCTATTTGAGAAGCGGAGCAACAAAAACATCCAAGAATTTGATAAGGATGATTTTATTGTTCACCCAACTAAGGGTAAGTTGGTTTGTTACCCCGGTCGTGTTGTAGTTGTAGCCTAACCTAAAAAAACATTAACATGGGACTCTTGAATCGTATGGTTTGTTATGATCGTTTCTTTGCCATTTCATTGATGGGAGAAAAAAACGCCTTTAATGTTGTTAATTCAATTAAAGACGCTGTGTTGATGGATGATGATGAGAGACGAATTGCTTCCATTATCCACCCAGATAATTGGATGTTTCAATTGAGTGAGGATCAACTCATGGAAGAAATTATGGGTGTAATGAAACAACTTAACTAAGAAATAAAATGGTAGTCCAACAAGTTATGGCAGGAGTAGCAGCGTTAGCTGTGATTAGTTTAGCGGTTGTTGTTATTAGTGGTGTATTTAAATTGGCTTTAGAATTACTTAATGATTTAGTGAAACGATGAATGAAGAAATATCAAGGGCTGAGATCCTTAAAGAAATATTGGATGGATTGAAACGGATTGAAAAGAAACTTGATGAAATCAATTCAATTGTTGACCGATCTTAATTTTTATCTTTTAACTTATACCTAAGAGGAGTGGATGTGAAAGCATCCACTCCTTCCCTTAGAGTTTTGTTACGTGGTAAAAAGATCATATATTTAGGAATAAGATTTAAAAATAAAAAAGATGAACGAGTATCAAAAACAAACCCTTATCAAAGCTATTGATAACTTTTTGATGAATGAGGACAAAATGTCTAAAGAAATTAGTCCAAGTTATGCTTTAGGTTTTGCCATTGGTATTATGAAGGTGATTAAAGAAGAATTGACTTACATGGAAACGGCATGAAGGAGATAGGTGTAAGTTGGTTTAACAAGAAAATGGAGAGACCAATCACCAAATGGGGATTCAGTAGCATTGAGGAGGCTGAGAAATGGATGGAAATAAGGAAACAACGTACCTCAGGAGGGCATTGGAGGGTAGTAGAACGAGACATTTTGGTACCGTAAAAAGGATTGTTATATTTAGTTCATAAGATTTAAAAATAAAAGATAATGTACCCAGACAAGAAATTAAACATTGGGGAGTTTTATGAGGAGATGGAGGTAATTACTGAGCAGTTTAATAGTATATTTAATGGTAATTGGGATAAGGATTTTAACGAGTTGAAGAAGGATGTGATTATGTTCATAGTAAAGCAGTTAGATTAAAAATAAAAGATAATGGTAACTAAGAGCGATGGCTTGTATGTAGTGGCTTGGGTCAATTTATTTGATAATACCCCAGGTGTCTATCCTAAGTTATACACTTCTTATGATGAAGCTAATGAGTGTGCTGAGGAACTTGGTAGTAATGATTTTTTTGTTAAAAGGATCTTTGTTTAATAAGTTTACTTAGGATTTTATTACCTAAAAATAGTTTGTTATATTTAGGTATAAGATTTAAAAAGAAATAATAATAATAATTAAAAAAACAAGTTAGTTTAGGATTTTAGAAACTAAAAAAGGTTTGTTATATTTAGGTAATAAGATTAAGAAATAAGAGTTAATAAAAAACACCAAAAACAAAAAAAAATGGAAAACGTTCAATTCAAAGCATCTGAGAAGCTGGTTCAAGAAGTAGGAAATGTTGAGTTTGGAGTAGTGAAGCGAGGACGTCCGGTAGGGAGTGGAGTGAATCCGGAATCAAAGCGTCAACGCCGTTTGGCTGAACTGAATGAGAAGCGAGCCAATGGAGAGTTGAAGCGAGGACGTCCGGTTGGAAGTGGTATCAATCCAAATTCAAAGCGTCAATTGCGAATTGCGGAATTGGAAGCAAAACGAGCCAATGGAACCTTGAAAGTAGGACGTCCGAAGGGTAGTGGAACCAAAACCGCCAAAACCGAGACTGTAGAAGTAGTAGTGGGATAAGAAATAAATAATAATACTCCCAGGGGTTTGATCGTTTACAACCACATAAGGTATCCGGGAATGGAAATCGGTGGCGTCCAGGAAAAATGATCCATAAAAACATAGTAGAAACATATTAGAAACATAGTGTGGGAGGGGGGAACCAGGAATGGTTCCTCCAATTTTCTAACATCCCTTTTAACATTGTTCTAACATTAGTAGTACTAACATTCCCTTCTAACATTGACTTTTCTAACATTCATCCTTCTAACATTAGTTCTTCTAACATCCCTTTTAACATTGTTCTAACATAGGTTCTAACATGAAAGGGTGACAAACAGAGAGGTAAGGGTAATATAAGAGACATAGTATTAAAGGGGTAGGTGACAAACAAGGGATGTATGGAGTCATGTCAAGTTATGTCCTGGTGCTTGCATTCACCCACACCTCCAAACCTCCTTTCAAAAAAAAATATATACTTTTCAAAAAAAATACCTGGGGGAATGGGGGGGCTCCCCCAACCCCCCTACGGGGAAGCTTGGCGATTTTGAAAAGGGATTGTATATTTATTACCGCAATAAAGCGTTATTACTCAATAGCTATTAAATATAACACCACCGCCAGACCCGCCAAAGTGCGTATATGAATGTCGATAGTGCATCGGTTCAAGTTAATTAAATAGCTACTAAAGATAACAAATTATTTGCTGCTTTTAAAACTCTAAATGTCCCGTAATGGAAATTTTCTACTTT
>Ga0315902_10005025_pt1 | contig 18808 bp, 12 predicted proteins | sample LakEriMetagenome_9_FD_203523 | JGI IMG/M metagenome (GOLD analysis project Ga0315902, IMG submission 203523) | Freshwater fungal communities from buoy surface, Lake Erie, Ohio, United States - Buoy 12 MA117 | ecosystem: Environmental > Aquatic > Freshwater > Lake > Lake biofilm | place: USA... | reverse complement strand
ACAGCAACAGCTGGAACAGTTTCTGCAACTGATGATCTGTACTTCTCACAGCAGACAGTTACAGAGGCTCGCACAATTGCTGCGACAGTTTCAGGTAACAACGTCATCGCAACTGTCAAGGATCGCTACGGCAACACAATCGAAGGTGTCACAGTTAACGCAACACGCGTTGGCACAGGCTTCTTCGGTACTGGTGCATCAACTGCAACAGGTGTAACTGACAAGACTGGTGTTATTGAGTTCCAGTACAACGGTGCAGGAACTGTAACCGTTGGCTTCTCAACAACAACATACGGTCAGTCATGTGCAGCAGCAGGAAAGACATCATGTGCAACAACTGCACTAGCTATCACAGCATCAGCAGCAGGTACAGCTTCAACAGATCAGACTGGCTTTGGAGCAGCACTTGCTCCAGCTGGTGTGAACTCAGTAGCAGTAGTTGTTGAAGCTGGCGTAAATGCAGCAGCAGATGCAGCAACTGCAGCAGCAGATGCAGCAGCAGAGGCAACTGATGCGGCAAATGCAGCAACTGATGCAGCAAATGCAGCAGCAGAGGCAGCGGACGCAGCAACAGCTGCAGCACAAGATGCAGCGGACGCTGTAGCTGCTCTATCAACATCTGTTACAGAAATGGTTAACGCTCTCAAGAAGCAGATCACTTCTCTAACAAACCTAGTAATCAAGATCCAGAAGAAGGTAAAGGCGTAAGCCCCAAGCTTCACTGATCTAATGTGTTAAGCCGGAGTTCGGTTCTTCATTGAATCGAACTCCGGTGCACAAAATCTAAAAATCCGTTTAGTTCCTTCGGGGGCTAGGCGGTTTTTAGTAACTATTTAATGACCAGTCGATATGTTTAGTCTAGTCATACAAATAGTTAGACATTCAAAGACCCAAACTGTCTTGAGATATTCACGGGAGTGCTTCATTATGTTTCTAGAGCTAACTCCTTTTGATTTCGAAACTGAAATGGAAAGGAGCAATAGTGTTATTTGAAAGTTTTGCGCTGCAAACGATCAATCATTTACCAATTCGTCAAAAGACTTTTGCTACTTACCATTCCTCGTTGCGCCTCCATATTTTCCCTACCCTTGCACACCGGGATATTCGAAAAATTACGCGTTTAGATATTCAAAGTGCTATTCATGGATTGCCACCTCAAACCTCTGCTACCGCATTGGCTGTAATGAAGACTGTTTTTAGAGAGGCGCTTGCCCAGGAGCTCATCCAGGCATCCCCAGCCCATGGAGTCTCTGGGCCCAAGATCATGGTTAAGCCGCGTGAGTTTCTAACGTGGGAAGAAGTTTCAGTCGGAGCCTTTGGTAAGTACTCCACACACATTAGGTTTTTAGCACTACATGGCTTGCGCTGGTCTGAAGCTGTTGCATTATCCGTGGAAGATATTCGGGATGATCGCGTGTGGATCAATAAATCTGTCCACGGGCAGACAAAGAGCAAGGCGGGGATTCGATCCGTGCCGCTGGTAAGTCCATTCAAAGTCTTTCCTAGGAGCCCTAAGACCCTGCGTAAGGTCTTAAAACCCTATGGCGTTGATATTCACTCGCTTCGTCACACATACGCGTATTTGCTAAAGCAGCAGGGAGTGCACGTAACCACTGCGCAGCGCTTACTTGGACACTCTGATCCGCGAGTGACCATGAATGTTTATACGCAGGTGCTCGACAACGAGATTGATGATGTTGGTTTGTTGCTGAGCAAGGCTGCTGGCTTTTAAGGTTTTGTTCCAGCAATCCACATATTTCCGAGCGGAACAATCACCTTAATTTTACTCAAAAGAGTTCCTAGAGAACTTTCAAGAACTTTCTTTCTGAAAGCACGAGATATTGGAATCAAGTGCAGAATATAGGCAAGCGAGTAGTGATTGTTATAAGCGCCAGATTTCACGTCCACAAACCCAATTTTTCGGAAAAGTGCCTCACCAGATTTGCGAGTGTAAAGATGCGTGTGTTCAACATCAATGATTGGAGACCTTTCCCCCATCAATCGAGCAGACCAAGCACGCTCATTATGCACAGCAACAATAAAAACGCCGCCAGGCTTCAATGCAGCAAAGCAATCATTTAAAGTTGAAACAGGATCCGTTAGGTGGTCCAAGGTATGAAACATAGTTCCAACTTCAAATGAATTATTTGGAAGTACACCAGGTTTCATCATGCTTGCAATCATGTGTGGCTTCACGTCGGTTCGAGCCGCCTTAATTGCTTCAGTACTTGGTTCAACACCCGCCACTGATTTGAATCCACCATCTTTAGCAGCTTCCAGGAAAAATCCATTTCCTCCACCTACTTCAAAGATGGAGGTACGAAGCTTTTTTCTTCCCAGTGCTTTCCTAACTAAGTTGAAATAGGTTTTCTTTAAGCCATCAACTTCAGTTGAATAATCAAAAGTCGATTCAACATAAAGCTTTTCAAGGTCGACATCTAAAACCGGATCGGAACGTAACAAAGTGCACGAGTTGCATCGCACCCACTGGTAATGACGTCGATCTGGAAGTCTGCGAGCAGAAAAAACCTCTGTTGAGAAACTCTTGTCATCGACGTTTGAGTTGTAGACGGGGACTGAGTTACCCAAAGTTTCACAGATGGGGCACTTCGTTGCGATTTCCATTTACTTCCGCTCCTTATTGACCAACGCGCACAGCAAAGTGACCACTGCGAACGCCAGGAATGTCTCGTTGAATATATGTATTGCACAGAGTTTTACCCTCAAACTGGAAAAGTGCTGCACCTTCATCGCTTGCCACAATAACATCAGGGTTGATTTTGGCTAAGTAATCACAAGAAACCTTGATTGTTTGCTGGCTCATTGCTAAATCAAAAGGTGAATTAAGTATAGAGAGACTTTGTACGCCAGTTTCTCTCTCAACATAGGCCGCAGATGCCCCGAAAAAACCAATCGTTAGATTGTTTGCTTTTGCAAATTCGGATGCCACTTTTGCATCAGCTACAGAAGCGATGATAGTTGGCTTTGGCCAACGTGGTGTTACAGAGCCCTCATTAATTCTTGCCATTTCAACCTTGGGATTTGGGGTTAGCAAGATCGTTGAAAAAGGTAGTGAGAAAATCAAGGCTAGAGGTAGCACCCAAAAGAAGTTCTTGTTTCTTCTTGCGCTTTGGGACAAAAGGAATCCGCTTGGCAGTTCAAGATCCGCAGACTTTAAAACGATACCTATCAGAGCTGCAAGGGAAATAGCAATTGATAAAAAGAGCACCTGCATTTGTCCGGAAGCGTAGGAACGATTTAGGAAATAAGTAAATCCTGCAAAAGACCAGACTGAAAATGCGAAACCAATCAAACTATTGAGATAGTTTGCGCTGCTTGAAGAATTCTTGAGCTTTGACTTGTACAGATAAGTACCGTGTGTAACTACGAGTAAGACAATTAAAGGCAAAATAACAACGACAGGCCCTAGGGTCCGAATTCGTTCAGCGCCAAAGCCAGAACCAAATTGTCGAGCAAAGAAGAGGAAGTATCCAAAGTCCACACTGTTTCCTGATACCGCTGCAATCACAGGATATGCAGAGAAACCAGGAACGAAACCAGCAATATATGAAAGTGTTGTCTTTATGTCTATCAACTGCGAGGAGCCTGCTAGAGCAATTACCAGAAATGCAGTGATCGCTGCTGCAATTCCAAAGTCCTGAGATTGCCAGGAAACTACTCCGGCCAAGAAGCCAATTAGTGCTATCCATAAGTAGCGTTGAAATTTAAGGCTATCTTTAAACTTCTTAAGCACTTGAACTACAAAAAACAACAGCAGCAATCCAGGGAAAACTCTAATTGAAAGGCCTGATAACAATGACGCTATCGAGCCCATGTAACCTTCTCTATTAGGAAACTGAGTAAGGGCGGTGAAGGGGACAATCAAACCTATAGCCAAAATCCAAGAGCGCTTATCTAGTGCTAGCCATGCTAAGCAAACACCCAAAGCAATTGTTAGATAGCTAATAAAAGTTAGGCCAATAAATGCAAGGCTTGATAACTGGGCAGCATCCATAGATCCTGCAAATGGTTTTAGTAGGAAACCATAGAACGTTTGGTATTGGGGAATAAAGCTTGAATAAGGCCATTGCCCTGTAAGTGGGGCAATCATTTCATTAATTACATATTCGGAGTGATCGGCGTCAATTACAGTTTTGGAACTTTGCCAAAAACTTGGAATTGCAAGCAAACTATTTACGGTTACCAATAAACCGATAGATGCTTTCCAAATCATTCCAAGAGATTTCCATTGGATTATTTTGAAAACAAAGCCTGAAATTAATAAGGCCAAAACGAGTACAAAAGGCCCAAACCCAAGCCACAATCGATTTGATAAGACCACACCATTGATTGGATCATGCTGCTCAATACCGAGAATTCCCAGAGACGTGATCAAGAGTGCGCTTGAACCAAAGAAATATTTTCCAGTAGCAAAGTTAGCTTTGCTTAATCCCATCAAAAGAAAAATCCCTGCTGTAATAATTGACAGGAAATAAATTGCTTTATCTGGTCCTTCAGACTGGCCTGGACCACGGGCCAATTGAATTGCTAAAATGATGAATCCAGTTACCGTGAATGCCTTTAATCCCAATGCAAGAGGTGATGGAAAAGAATCTACTAACTTAGGTGCAACATACTTTTGTTTCTTTTCTGACATGATGCTCCTAGAAATTAATTCGTTCGGTTTCAAACATTGGAGGTGTTCTGCGAACCTGGCCGTGAATACTCAGAATATACTCACCGATCAAGCCTAGAAAAAGAAGTTGCAAGCCACCCAACATGAAGATTCCTACGATGATTGTAGGAATACCAACTGGCGCGCTGCCATCAGACAACAAAACACTCAAGATTGTAAACATGGCAAAGCAGAAACCAAGAATTGACAGGAGGAAGCCTCCTAATAATGCCAGTCTTGCAGGCACCCGAGAGGTTGAAACAAAGCCGTTTATTGCCTGATCAATCAAGGAAATAAAATTGTTTTTTGACTTGCCTCGCTCGCGTTTGACCCAGGTATAGGGAACCGACGCGCTCTTAACGCCGGTTTGAGCGATAAGTCCACGGATATATGGATATTGATCATCAACTTCAAGTATCGAATCAATTACCTTTTTATCAGCAAGTAAAAACTCTCCAGAATTGAGAGGAATCACTGCTGCAGCGAACTTCTTAATAATTCGATAATACAAACCACGAGCCATACGCATCAAGAGCGACTCTTCACGATTTGCTCGAACACCGTAAGTCACAAGAAATCCGTTTTCCCAATTCCTTACTAATTCGGGAATCACTGTTGGAGGGTCTTGTAAATCTGCGGGTAGAAGTGGGACAACGGCGTCACCTGTCGCGCTCTTCATGGCATTCCACATATTTCTAAATGGCCCAACATTTCTGCTGTTAGAAATCACTTTGATATTCTTATCTTTGTCGGCTAATTGTCGCAATTTTTCAAGCGTTGCATCGGTTGAAGCGTTATCTGCGAATATGTGCTCGTAACTATAGTTTGGTAATGACTCTGACATCACTTTTTTAAGCTCGCTTGCACAGATTTCGACGTTGACTTCTTCGTTATAACAAGGCGTGATGACCGATAGTTTCTTCATCACTTCGCTCCAAAAAAGTCGTTAATCTGGTGATCCAATGCTTGAAGCGGCGCTGAATTCATGGATTCACGCTCCCAATCGATAGTCCAACGGATTGCCTCTTTGGCCTCAAATCTATTGCGCCAGCCTAACTCTTCAATTGCCAAGTTAGAAGAAAGCCACAGCAATCCTGACTCTGGAAGTGAATTCTTGTCCTCGATCAGGTCGATTCCGTGACTACCTTCCCATTGGGCGCAAGCATATTCGGCCATTTGTTGAACAGTCAGTTTTGATTCATCACCTGGTCCAAAATTAAAGGCAGATGAAATCTGTTTACTAGCGATCAGGGCGGAACCCACTGTCAAATAACCATTGAGTGGATCCAAAACGTGCTGCCAAGGTCTAATTGATTGCGGTGATCGGATTACTGTTTTTTGATCACTAAGAAATCCGCGAATCAAATCTGGGATCAATCTGTTTGCAGCAGTGTCTCCGCCACCGATCACATTTCCTGCTCGAACAGATACCACTTTGAATGTGGGATTTTGTAGCTCTCCCAAATTTTGCCATGCTGATACGACCATCTCAGTTGCCGCTTTACTTGCACTATACGGATCTTTCCCACCTAATGGTTCGTTTTCACTGTATCCATCCATTTTCTCAACATTTTTATAAACCTTATCTGTAGTTACAACAACAGCCCAAGGTGCGGATTTGTTAACCATGATTGAATGAAGCAGGTTCGCGGTTCCAATAACATTTGTCTCGAAAGTCTCAATAGGTTCGGAATATGACTTAATTACAAGGGGTTGAGCAGCAAGGTGAAAAACACCATCAAAAAGGTTTTCTTTAAAGTACTTCTCAAGTGCTAAACGATCTCGTATGTCTATGTATGAACTCTCATCGATTCCCAGATCGCTAATTTTTTTATAAAGGGAACCATCTTCTGGTGCCAGAGCCAATCCATAAACATGAGCACCCGCCAAAACTAAAATACGAGAAAGCCATGATCCTTTGAAGCCTGTATGGCCTGTGATGAGAATCTTTTTGCCACTGTAGTCACTCAACTGAGTAAGCATAAAAAACGACTACCAAATTTTCCATGGGGCTTGGTTCTTATCCCACAATTCATTAAGTTCTTGAGACTCACGGTAAGTGTCCATTGGCTGCCAAAATCCCTCGTGCTTGTAGGACTTAAGTTCACCTTTTTTGGCAAGCTTTTCGAGAGGACTCTTTTCAAGCACACATTCAGAATCTAGGTAATTAAAGATTTCGGGCTCAAAAACAAAATAGCCACCATTTACCCATTTTTCCGCCTTGGGTTTTTCGGCAAACTCAGTCACGGTATTTTGGTCATCAATTTGCATTGCACCAAAGCGATTGGTTGGTCGCACAGCTGTAACTGTTGCAGATTTACCGTGCGAACTGTGAAAATCAGTTAATGCTTTTAAGTTGATATCAGCCACACCATCGCCGTAGGTGCACAGGAATCTTTCTCCATCTACATATTTCTTGATCTTGTGGATTCGCCCACCCGTCATAGTTAAAAGGCCTGTATTTGCCAAAGTTACAGTCCAGTTTTCCTCTGAGCTTCTTGTGTGCTGGGTTGTACCTTCATTTTCACCCAACTTAACCGTAATGTCATGGGTGCGGGCTTCATAATTCATAAAGAAATCTTTAATGTAATCACCCTTGTATCCCAGGCAAATAACAAAATCATTGATTCCTTGGCTAGAAAGCGTTTTCATGATGTGCCACAAAATTGGACGCCCGCCAATTTCTACCATTGGCTTAGGGCGAAACTCTGTTTCTTCGCGAAGGCGAGTGCCCAATCCACCTGCAAGAATTACTGCTTTCATGGCAACACCTTTCGAATTCGACAATGCCTATATTAGCCGTCCCAGTGGTTTCGTGGCTAGAAAGAGGCTTTTTTTCACTATTTTTACTACTCTTTACTCACTAACCCGTCGTTTTTGAAAGGATGTTTAATGGAAAAAATCCAGACTCCTTTCACAAATGCGGCAGAGTTAGCATTAGCTGCTAGGCATGAAATTATCAAAATGACCAGCGTCGCAAAAGCGTCACATGTCGCTTCGGCACTTTCAGTTATCGACGTTCTAAGTGTTTTATACGCTGGATCGGCAAACATATCTCCTAAAAATTTAGAGGAAAAGACCCGAGATATAGTCATACTTTCTAAAGGCCATTCAGCATCAGCTCTCTATTCTGTACTTGCGCTACAAGGATTCTTCCCAATCCACTGGCTTGCTGATTATTGCAAAAATGATGCACCCCTTGGAGGGCATGTAACATCTAAGGGTGTCCCTGGTGTTGAACTTTCAACAGGATCACTTGGTCATGGCTTGCCTTATGGATTAGGCATAGCAATGTCTCGCAAACAAAACGGTGTCCCAGGGCGTGTGTTCGTTATTCTGTCAGATGGTGAATGTGATGAGGGAACCATTTGGGAATCGGCAATGATTGCCAACCATCATCATCTGGATAACTTGGTTGTAGTTGTTGACCGCAACAAAATTCAATCTCTCACCTTTACTGAAGAGACTTTGAAGTTAGAACCATTTGCAGATAAGTGGAAGGCCTTTGGTTGGCAGACTGAAGAAGTTGATGGTCATGATTATCGAGCTCTTCAAGATTCGTTAGCTACACAAAAAGCACCGAAATGCATTATTGCTGATACAACAAAGGGCAAAGGCGTTGATTTCATGGAGAACTCAGTTCTTTGGCACTATAAGTCACCAAGTTCAGATGATATGACTAACGCATTCAAGCAGCTAGGTGAGAACTACTGATGCGCGATACCTTCGTTAAAACTCTTTTAGCCGAAGCTAAAAAAGACCCAAACATTATTCTCATGACAGGAGATTTGGGATTTGGGGTTCTTGATCAGTTTCAAAAAGAACTACCCGGTCAGTTTATTAATTCAGGAGTAAACGAGCAGGCCATGATGGGCTTGGCCGCTGGATATGCCTCAACTGGAAAGCGAGTCTTCGTTTACAGTATTGGTAATTTCCCTACATTGCGATGTTTAGAGCAGATACGTAACGATGTTTGCCTCATGAATAACTCGGTGGTTGTTGTTTCCGTAGGCGCTGGATATGCATACGGAAGTCAAGGCTATACGCATCATGCACTAGAAGATATCGCCGTACTTCGTGCATTGCCAAATATGGATGTAATTGTCCCGGCTGATCCACATGAAACAGTCGGAATTACCCAACTTTTAGCCTCAGCAAAGAACCCTTCCTACCTCCGGTTAGGTAAAAGTAATGAGCCGATGATCCATGAAAAGGAAGTTTCAATCACCCCTGGGAAAATAAATGAATTAATAAATGGAAACGATGGAACCATAATTTTTTCTGGCTCTGTTGGTGTTATTGCACTTCAGGCTGCCAAAGAGCTTGCTTCTGAATCTGTAAATGTCTCCGTTGCATCCATGCCCTTTATATCAAGGATTGATTTAGATTATTTGAAATCTGCTGCAAAAAAGGGTCCTATAGTTGTTGTGGAAGAGCATTCATATCGTGGTGGAGTTGGTAGCGCAGTTCTTGAAATTCTGTCAACGCACGGAATTAGCGCACGTATTGCCTTAGTTGCATCAGCCCAAAATAATCTCTCTCAAATAGGAGATCAAGAATTTCTACGCAATGTAAATGGAATCAATAGTGAAAGTATTATTTCTAAATTTAAGGCCTTAACGGCAAATTAAAGTTTGTGGTATCCCCTGAAATCATTTTCAATTGATTTGATGATTCGCGCTTAAGCCATGCGATGGTCTGTGCAATACCGTCTCTGAAGGAAACTTGAGGACTCCATCCGGCCTGGCTCAATTTTTCACATAATGGCTTTAGTTTCATGACTTGATCTGGACGATATTCGACCGCTCCAAATTCAAGTAGTTGTTGGCCTTCAAGTATTTGAGCAATTTCTACAATAGCTTCTTTCAAATTTATAGTATGCGGGTTCCCGACGTTAACCACTCCTTCGATAGAGCTATTTTCTAACACAATCTGAAATGCCTTGGCTAAGTCGAATGCATGCAGATAGCTCCACTCTTGCTCACCTTTAGTAAGTTTCATAACCTCGCCTCGAAGTAATGAATCTACTGTTTGAGGTATCAGCCAACTTCCAGTATCCATAGGTCCATATGTGGAGAAAATTCTCATCCAAACGAAGCGAGTGTCAGATTTCTGAAAGATATCTGTCAATTTTAGTCGTGCTTCTGCTTTAGCAATTCCGTATTTAGTTGTGGGGTTATCAGGTAAGTCTTCAGTAATAACATTTGAAATAGGTCCCAGTTCCGCTTGACTACCAACCCCAATAACGGTCTTTATCCCAGATTGTTCAGCCGCAGATGCTAAAGAGATCACACGTTCAACATTTTCAAACTGTTTCGGATCATTTCTTTCTAGATTTCCAACACCCCACCAATCAGCCAGAACAAGAGCATCTGTTTTTGATTGTGAAATATACGAGGGCCAATCTTTGGGATTGATTGGCATTACAGTTAGGTTATTTACTCCAGAGAGACGAAATAAATCTGAGGTAGGACGCACTAGCGCTACGACATCGTGTGATTGGGCCAGAACGCGGCAGATCCACGAGCCAAGAAAACCCGAAGAACCAGTGACTACTACCTTCATGTATTTGGCTTTAGGAGTGGATTCCCACCAATAAAGCGTTCTGGAATTTCGAAGCGAGCCTGACCTACGGCATCCATTGAGGCAAAGTAGCGCTCCTTTGGTGCTAGTGCAGCAAATTGCTCAGTGCTAATTGGCGACTCAAAAACTCTGAAGCCAAATTTATTCAAAGAAGGGACTATGAGTTCTTGAGTCTTTGGCGCACACGCACCATCTCCAGCAAAACAGATGATGCGCATTTCGTTCTTCATGCGTGACTCGAGTCGTTGATCATTTGGCGCTTTGGAAACCCAATGTACGTCACCTACAAATCCAAGGACATTGCTAAGAGCTCTATATGTTGTTAAATAGTTGTATTTTTCTAATTCCGACTGTGCTTCATCATTATTGAGAATCTGAATCATGGATGCAGGAAATGAAAATTCAGATTTCTTGGAAAGGCTGGGGTTGGCATTCACCACAGACAGAAGCATGATTCCCACAAAAAACACTGGTGTGATCATACGCAGGGCAAAAGGCGTGTCATTTTTAGCGTTCTTTGCTCGGCCCCGATGTAGATTTTCTGACATACGCTCACCAATAATTAGTAGGAAAATTGGAGTAACGTAAGTAGCGACTTTTACATATGAGTAATTACTTCCAAGGCTAGTTTGACTTGCCCATAGAGCAATCAACCCACACACCAATAGAATTGAAAGACCTAATAGAGAGACAGAACGATCCCATAGATTTTTTGATGGAAGTCCACGGACTATTGTGGTGACGATTGCTGCTGAAAAGAGAATTCCTAGGAATAGAACAAGCGGATCTCTGGACTTTCCAACCTCTCCAGTCCAAATATTGATTAATCCCAACATTTCGGAGGGTAACGGCCAGTAGTTGAAGAGAATTCCAGTTCCTGATGCTAACCGCAAACGAATAGACATTGTAGATATCGCTGCGAATGTGTATGGAGCAACTATGAGCGCAGCGAGTAAGCCTCCATAGAATGTTGTCTTTGCTAAAGAGATACTCAGATCTTTTTTTGTGAAAAAGGCAAGAAAAATAATTGAAACCAGGAAAACAGCAGCCAAAGTCATGCTTGAATCAATGTAAGTGACGGCATTGCCCAGCCATCCAAAACAGGAAAGAGCTACTAAGCCCCTAAAGGCAATGGGAGTCAATTCGGACTTAGTCTTGAGCATTAGAGTCAGTAAGAATGTAAATGAAAGTAAGCCAAGTCCAGGTAGAGCCCACGCTTGGGCCATTCCGCCATTAAATATCTGGACTGCAAGAGGGGCGGAAGAAACCGAGGCAACCAAAAGTAAGTAAGAGAGTGAAAAACGAACGAAAACTAAACGGGAAAATGCATACATAACAAGTGCGAGTGCTGCCAATCCAACAGAAATTGTCATAGCTTGCTGGATTAACAGAAAAGATGGATCGACCCGTAGAACTTGTGCAAACGGAATGCTGAGGCCCCAACGTGTTCCATACACCAGATAGTCATAGCCTGCCTGTTGTTGCATAGATGGCAACTGATAAAGGTGATAAATAGCTTCACCAAGATTTTTGTCACCCAAAGTAGTTAGGAAGTTATCTTTAGCTTCAAACCAAGTTGACCCAATCTTTGGTTGGGAAAGAACTGTCATTAAATTCTGAGGGATATCAGGTCCACCGCCAGCTGCCAATTTAATCTTGGTCATACCATCCCAGTAAGGCTTACTTAAGAAAGCCGTCAATAGGGGTAGAGCAACTAGAAAACCATCAAGCCTAAAAAACTCTTTCCACACTGACAACGAACTGCGTATATATGAGTTGCTGAGTAGCGCTAACGACAAAAGGAAAAGAAATACAACAACAAAGATGTAACTATCGGCACCGATGATGCCAAAGGACCACGATGCAGCAATCGCAGATATTGCAAAACCTATTCCAACCGAAATTCCAAGGGCAACTGGGCCTCTATTTTTCGATGTACCAGAAACAGCCTTTGTAATCGCAGCACCTGGAATTGCGCCTAGCACTGCTGCGAAAAGGATTACGCCAAAAGTGATCGCTACAAGTGTTAACACGGATTCCCCAATCCCTTACTTCAATGACTGCATCTTAAATGAAAGAGGCCATAAATAGCCGAAACCCGGCCCCCCTTGCGAGAGAACCGGGCTTCGGACTAGAGCTAACTCCTATATTAAGTTGTTTTTCTTAAAGGCTTACGCCTTTACCTTCTTCTGGATCTTGATTACTAGGTTTGTAAGAGCTGTGATCTGCTTCTTAAGAGCATCCACCATCTCTGATACCTGAGTAGATAGAGCAGCTACTGCGTCCGCTGCATCTTGTGCTGCAGCTGTTGCTGCATCTGCTGCCTCTGCTGCTGCATTTGCTGCATCAGTTGCTGCATTTGCCGCATCAGTTGCCTCTGCTGCTGCATCTGCTGCTGCAGTTGCTGCGTTCTCTGCTGCGTTCTCTTGAGCTGCAACTGTTACTGCAACTGAGTTCACACCAGCTGGAGCAAGTGCTGCGCCAAGACCAGTCTGATTGGTTGAAGCAGTTCCTGCAGCTGATGCAGTTACCGCTGTTGTTCCAACCTTTGCTGCTGCAGATGATGACTGACCGTATGTTGTTGTTGAGAATGCAACAGTGATTGTTCCTGCACCGTTGTATTGGAACTCAATAACACCATTGGCATCTGTCACACCTGTTGCAGTTGATGCACCAGTACCAAAGAAGCCTGTGCCAACGCGTGTTGCGTTAACTGTGACACCCTCGATTGTGTTGCCGTAGCGATCCTTCACAGTTGCAACAACATTGTTACCTGAAACTGTCGCAGCAATTGTGCGAGCCTCAGTCAATGTCTGCTGTGAGAAGTAAACATCATCTGTTGCTGTAATTGTTCCAGCTGTTGCTGTAACAGTTGCCTTACCAGCTGCATATGATGAAATGCTTGACACAGCTGTACCTGTTGAATCTGTGTAAACAGTTGCCTTAGTGGTGTGAACTTCTGCACCTACTAGACCAGTTACAACAAATGTCACAGGAGTACCAACGATGATCACACCGTTTGCATCCTTAACAAGTGCTGATGCTGTTGCAGATGTGCCTGTGGCACCTGCTGCTGCAGCTGAGATATCAGTCTTTGTAGTACCAGCGATTGTATCTGTATCACCAGTTGATGTAAGAACTAGAGTTCCAACTGTTGTTGCAATCCATGTGATGGTTGCAGTAGATGTTGATGATGCTGATCCATAAACAGCAGTTGCTGTGACTGTATCTGCTGTAGCAGTTGCAGTTGAAAGCGCTGTGTCTGTGTATGAAAGTGCGATCTGGCCATTTGCATCTGTGAAGCCAACCTTTTGAGTTGCTGCAGTTGATGTATTACGACCTGACCATGTCAAAGTCACAGTTGCGTTTGGCAGTGCGTTAGCAAACTGATCTGAGATTGTCAGAATGAAGCTTGCTGTGCCTGCTGGTGCAATGCGAAGTGATGAAACGTTAAATGCCACAGTATCTGTGATCAAAGCATTTGGTGTAACACTTGGATCAATAACTGCTGCTGTGATCACGTTTGGAGTTGTTCCAAATGCTGTTGAAGTATTTCCACCAGTATCTGCAACATCTGACATTGTGTAAACAGCACCTGCTGCTGCAAATGTTCCACCGATTGTTACGGTTGAACCAACAACAGAGTTAACTGCTACGTCATAGCGACCGTACTTAAGGCCTGACAACTTACCCTTGTCATCTTCAACTGTGAATCCACCGTAAAGAGTAGATGTTGAACCTACTGCAACTCCACCTGCTGTTGAGTAAGTAATTGATGAGACTAGAGGTGTTGTGTAAGCATCAGCAGATCCTGCCCAACCTGCGGCAAGAGCTGATGGCTCAAGTGTGATTGCTGTTGTTGTCTTTGAACGGAATAGCAGTGATGTTGATGCTGTCACGCTTGAGTTTGAAGACAATGCAGCAACGAGTGAAACAGTCTCTGCTGTTGCGTCTGTGATGTTTACGAATGCAACGCCACCGACGAAGTTAGATGCTGCAAGGCTATATGCCGCACCAGCTGCTGCTGATGTTGCTGTATTTCCGCCAGCAAATGTTGCTGAACCTGTACCTACAGAGTAGTAAGCAACAGTTCCGTCACCAGTTGGGTCGATTGAGATTGACTCGCCTGCACCAAGTGCTGCTGCATTTCCAGCAGCATCCTTGATTTCAACCTTAACCAATGAACCGTATGTTGCATCTTCAACTGAAGTTGCGTTGACTGGAGTCAAAGCAATTGTTGAAACGCCTGCTGATACGTTGATTGTGAAGGTCTGGTATGACTCAGAGCCTGAAAGTGAAGCAGTTCCTGATGTCGATGCCTCATTCCATACAGTTACGCGGTAAGTACCCACATGTGTTGGAGTGAAACTCAAAGTGGCAACATTGAAAGCCGTACTTTGCACTGCAACATCAACACCTGAAGCGGCTGTCGTTGTGTATGCGATAGAAGCCGATGCAGTTGAATCTGCAGTCGATGTTCGAGCAACACTTGCTGAGACAGCAAGGGTACTTCCAGCGGAAATACTCTTAGTCGCATCAAAGCGAGCCAGAACTGAGGCTAATGCTGCCGAACCTGCCGTTAGGACAGGCTGAACACTAGATTCTGATGGTTGACTTGAGATTGCCGCAGCAACACGAAGCTGTGGACGTAGGCCCGTTGATCCAACAAATGCAGCAGTTGTAACACTGACAGGCACTGAAACAAGGTTGTTCACACGGCCTGCAATTGTTGAAGAACTTGGAAGAGTTGCAGTAATTGCCGAATCAGTTGGGTTAGCAATTATGACTCTCACTACGAATGTGGTTGCCGCTCTGGCCGTTGCATTCACTGCCAGCGTGACGTAAAGATAGTGTGTTCCCAATAAAAGTGCAGAATCGGTGGCAGTGGTATCTCCATTTAAGTCGTCTGTATAAGTGGCGTACGTTCCACCAGCTACAACTGCCCCAAGGTCATTCGGAATGACATCTGTGAAACTTGCGGTGGCTGCAGATACTGTGACTGTAGCGCGGTTTGTAATTGTATTGGTACCAGTCACCAAATCTGGAGAGAAAATGATTCCATAGGTATCCTCATTCGTGTCAGTGGTGGTAACAGTTAACTGCAGGTCAGCAGGACGCACAGAGGTTTTGTCAGTGTAAATTGTGACTCCACTCTGCTGTGCGACGCCACCAAAAGAACCTGTTGCAACGACTACGAGCGATGAATCACCCGGAGAGGAGACTGCTGCAAGAGTCACACCAGTCAAATTTGTTAAGGTCGCATTCGCCGGAACTGTTGACAGCAGGCCAAAGCCCATCGATGCAACAGCTACCAGCGCAATGCGCTTTCGTAGTGTCTTTGTAGACATATTTTTCCTTTCGATGAGTCGAAGTAGGGAATTTCCCTGCCTTCGGCTTGTGATCCAAAGGGACTTAGCTATTGCCCCACTGCATCACTTTCTGCAAGCCACATGGGTGACCTCCAGAAACTTGGTGTGTAAGGGGATCTACCTTGAGCAATTTCTTGCTTCTAAAGGGATCCACGCCTTGATGAAAGCTATGAAGTTGTTTTACTGATAAACCCTGAAAAACCTGGCTCCCGATTTCTCGGGAGCCAGGCTCATTTTCAGAATTTAGATCTGAAGATGATTAGGGCTTACGCCTTTACCTTCTTCTGGATCTTGATTACTAGGTTTGTAAGAGCTGTGATCTGCTTCTTAAGAGCATCCACCATCTCTGATACCTGAGTAGATAGAGCAGCTACTGCGTCCGCTGCATCTTGTGCTGCAGCTGTTGCTGCATCTGCTGCCTCTGCTGCTGCATTTGCTGCATCAGTTGCTGCATTTGCCGCATCAGTTGCCTCTGCTGCTGCATCTGCTGCTGCAGTTGCTGCGTTCTCTGCTGCGTTCTCTTGAGCTGCAACTGTTACTGCAACTGAGTTCACACCAGCTGGAGCAAGTGCTGCGCCAAGACCAGTCTGATTGGTTGAAGCAGTTCCTGCAGCTGATGCAGTTACCGCTGTTGTTCCAACCTTTGCTGCTGCAGATGATGACTGACCGTATGTTGTTGTTGAGAATGCAACAGTGATTGTTCCTGCACCGTTGTATTGGAACTCAATAACACCATTGGCATCTGTCACACCTGTTGCAGTTGATGCACCAGTACCAAAGAAGCCTGTGCCAACGCGTGTTGCGTTAACTGTGACACCCTCGATTGTGTTGCCGTAGCGATCCTTCACAGTTGCAACAACATTGTTACCTGAAACTGTCGCAGCAATTGTGCGAGCCTCAGTCAATGTCTGCTGTGAGAAGTAAACATCATCTGTTGCTGTAATTGTTCCAGCTGTTGCTGTAACAGTTGCCTTACCAGCTGCATATGATGAAATGCTTGACACAGCTGTACCTGTTGAATCTGTGTAAACAGTTGCCTTAGTGGTGTGAACTTCTGCACCTACTAGACCAGTTACAACAAATGTCACAGGAGTACCAACGATGATCACACCGTTTGCATCCTTAACAAGTGCTGATGCTGTTGCAGATGTGCCTGTGGCACCTGCTGCTGCAGCTGAGATATCAGTCTTTGTAGTACCAGCGATTGTATCTGTATCACCAGTTGATGTAAGAACTAGAGTTCCAACTGTTGTTGCAATCCATGTGATGGTTGCAGTAGATGTTGATGATGCTGATCCATAAACAGCAGTTGCTGTGACTGTATCTGCTGTAGCAGTTGCAGTTGAAAGCGCTGTGTCTGTGTATGAAAGTGCGATCTGGCCATTTGCATCTGTGAAGCCAACCTTTTGAGTTGCTGCAGTTGATGTATTACGACCTGACCATGTCAAAGTCACAGTTGCGTTTGGCAGTGCGTTAGCAAACTGATCTGAGATTGTCAGAATGAAGCTTGCTGTGCCTGCTGGTGCAATGCGAAGTGATGAAACGTTAAATGCCACAGTATCTGTGATCAAAGCATTTGGTGTAACACTTGGATCAATAACTGCTGCTGTGATCACGTTTGGAGTTGTTCCAAATGCTGTTGAAGTATTTCCACCAGTATCTGCAACATCTGACATTGTGTAAACAGCACCTGCTGCTGCAAATGTTCCACCGATTGTTACGGTTGAACCAACAACAGAGTTAACTGCTACGTCATAGCGACCGTACTTAAGGCCTGACAACTTACCCTTGTCATCTTCAACTGTGAATCCACCGTAAAGAGTAGATGTTGAACCTACTGCAACTCCACCTGCTGTTGAGTAAGTAATTGATGAGACTAGAGGTGTTGTGTAAGCATCAGCAGATCCTGCCCAACCTGCGGCAAGAGCTGATGGCTCAAGTGTGATTGCTGTTGTTGTCTTTGAACGGAATAGCAGTGATGTTGATGCTGTCACGCTTGAGTTTGAAGACAATGCAGCAACGAGTGAAACAGTCTCTGCTGTTGCGTCTGTGATGTTTACGAATGCAACGCCACCGACGAAGTTAGATGCTGCAAGGCTATATGCCGCACCAGCTGCTGCTGATGTTGCTGTATTTCCGCCAGCAAATGTTGCTGAACCTGTACCTACAGAGTAGTAAGCAACAGTTCCGTCACCAGTTGGGTCGATTGAGATTGACTCGCCTGCACCAAGTGCTGCTGCATTTCCAGCAGCATCGGTAATAGTTACCTTAACAAGTGAACCGTATGTTGCATCTTCAACTGAAGTTGCGTTGACTGGTGCCAAAGCAATTGTTGAAACGCCTGCTGATACGTTGATTGTGAAGGTGATGTATTGCTCTGATCCTGAGAGCGATGCAGCAAGTCCATCTTCTGCCGTTCCATCTGTGGCGATCGCGGCGTTGATAGCACCAGTTTCATTCCATACAACTACCTTGTAAGTTCCAACATGAGTTGGAGTGAAAGTAACTGTTCCGACAGTGGCCCCAGTTGTTTTCCATTCTGTGGCACTGTCTGCAGCGTTGTAGTTAATCTGTGCTGGGCGAGCTGAAGTCTGGGTGTCATTAATTCCTGACATAGCCTGATTTGTATCCCAAGAAAGACCAGCTGCCGCATAGTCCATGGTGCCTGAAGGATCAGCAGCAGTTAACTTAGCAAGAACTGCAGAAGATGTTGGCTGTTCCGTTAAAGCAGCGGCAATGGTTAGTCCCAAACCGGTGCCTGCAGCAGGTGCTGCTGCGGATCCGGCTGCTGTAACAGCGATGCTTACTTCATTGTTCACACGAGCTGCGATCGTTGTCGCGGAATTAGTGAATGAAGAAATCGCTGCCATTGTGACATTTGAGTTTCCGAATGCAGCCTGTGAAGGTGCAGTGCCAAAAACACCAAAGCCCAAAGCTGCAACAGTCACAAGCGCGATGCGCTTGAAAGTTGTCTTTGTAGACATTTGTTTCCTTTCGATTAGTCGAGTTCGGGAATTTCCCGACCTCGGCTTTGGGTAAAAAATGCCTTCTCATATGTCATGAGAGGGTCTTTTTCACCCGATTCGATGAATCGCACGTGCTGATTCACCAAATTCCCCACCGTGTATCCGGACGCGGCGAGGAAACCTATTTATTTGTTTTTCACCTGCACCGCTTGCGC
>Ga0315902_10005023_pt1 | contig 18810 bp, 16 predicted proteins | sample LakEriMetagenome_9_FD_203523 | JGI IMG/M metagenome (GOLD analysis project Ga0315902, IMG submission 203523) | Freshwater fungal communities from buoy surface, Lake Erie, Ohio, United States - Buoy 12 MA117 | ecosystem: Environmental > Aquatic > Freshwater > Lake > Lake biofilm | place: USA... | reverse complement strand
TTGACGCGCGCGGCAAGGAATGCGCCGCACATGCGGACGATGAGCCCGGGATGGTCCCATCCGCAGAGCAGAACCTCGCTGTGGCCTTGTTCGGGATGGTGCATCCACTTGACCGCGGGGCAGACGCCGCTGGTGCCTTCTTTGCTCTGCGTGGCGAAGAATTTGCGGAAGAGGCGGACGTGTCCGGCGATTTCCGAGGCGCTGAACGTTCGAAAGTAGCGCTCGGGCATGTGGGCGAAGTGCGCCGCGGCGTCGTCACCGTAATCCGAGGCGAGCTTGCGCAGGACTTCGTTTTTCAATCCCTCGAAATCGACGCGACGTTTCTCGAAGAACGCGGCGCCTTCCTCCAGGTAGGATTTGGACGAGCGGTAAAGTTGCCAGACGAGACCCTCCTTCCAGTCCGACCAACTCGTATCGCTCGTGCCTTGTCCGTCGGCCAGCGTGACGAGCATGAGTGCGTCGAGGTCCTCGACGGACTGGATCATGTCGGTGAAATGCTCGACGGTCGCGGGGTCGTCGAGATTGCGCGATTGGGCGGTCTTGGAAAGTAGTCCGTGGTTGTCGACGAGAAGGATCAGCGCCCGGCGCTGGGTGGACGAAAGTTGCAGCCGCTTGGCCACACGCGTGGCCAGCATGGCGCTGGCTTCCTCGTGGTGGCGGCGGTGCTCGGCCTTGCCGGTGTCGTGCATGAGTAGCGCGAGGTAGAGGGTCGCGGGGTCGTCATTTTCCTGGAAAAGGTCACGGTAACCGGTGAATTTCGGATCCTCGCTGGTGATGAGCTGGTCGAGTTTGTCGATGCAGACCAGCGTGTGCTCGTCGGCCGTGTAGCGGTGGAAAAATTCGTGCTGCACGAGGCAGGTGAGGCGTCCGAATTCCGGCAGGTAGCGCCCGAGGAAATCCGTCTCGTGCATGAGCCGCAGGATACGTCCGACCTGGCCCTTGCGTGAGAGGATGGAGAGGAACACTTCGCGGGCGCCGCGCGAGTATTGGAAAGTGCGGTCGACGAGCGCGAGCCGGCGCCGCACGAGGTCGCGCAGTTCGGGCGAGAGGTCGAGTCCGCGCACCTGCGCGTGCTGGAAGAGGCGCATGAGGCGCTGCGGGTCCTGGGTGAAGACGGACGGCGAGTCGGCGTAGAGGAGTCCGTTCTTCGCGTGGAAGCCGTCGAATTTTTCGGTGCGCGGTTTTTTTGCGCCGAGAACGCCGAAGAGGTTGCGGTAGGCGGGGACGGGTTCGAGTTCCGGCACCATGCGGTGCACGGCGGTCTCGGTGACGCGTTGGATGTTGCGCGTGTGCTGGTAGTAATCGCGCATGAAGGCCTCGACGCGGCCGAGCATGTGTTTCTGCGGGTAGCCGAGGCGGGTGGCGACCTGTCCCTGCAGGTAGAGCGTGAGATTGTCGATCGGGCGCTTGTTGATGAAATGCATCTCGGTGCGCACGCGCAGGAGGAAATCGTAGGCTTTCTCGATCAGGCGGCGCTCGCTCTCGGTGAGGACCTTTTTCTCGACCAGCTTCGAGGTGGAAGCGGCGCGCGCGTGGAAGTAGCTGTTCCACACGAGGTTCTGGTAATCGCGGAGTCCGCCGGCGCCGTGTTTAACGTTCGGTTCCTGCATCGAAACGATGCGTCCGTATTGCTCGTGGAGTTCCTTCTGGTTGACCAGGCGCCACGCGATGTAGGCGGCTTCCTGACCCTTGACGCACTTGCGTTCGAATTCGTCGCGGAACTTCGTGACCAGCTCGCGGTCGCCGGCCAGCCAGCGGGATTCGAGCATGGAGGTCTTCGTTTGCAGGTCGGCGTTGGCCTGCGCAATAGCTTCACGCAAGGAGCGGACGGAATGGCCGACTTTGAATCCGGTGTCCCAGAGGAGGCGGATGATTTCCTGCACGGCGGCGGTTTCTTTCGCGTCGGGTTTGTTGCGCGCGTGGAGAAACATGATGTCCACATCGCTGAACGGATTCATTTCCCGGCGTCCGTAGCCACCGAACGCGACGACCGCGAGGCCTTCGGGTTTCGGTTTTCCGAATTGCTCTGTGCAGACCTGCGCGAAGATGCGGCGGAAGAGTATGTCGACGAGGTCGCTGCGCTGGCGCACGACCTCGCGTCCGCCCGCACCGCTCGAAATGCGCAAACGAAGTCGGTGTTCCTCGAGGCGGCGGAAACGGCGGTAGGCTTCGAGGGCCTCGGTGGCGGTTTTGCCTTTCGTGCCGCGCTCGAGGTCGTCGGAAGCGCGCTCGAGGACTTTTTCCAGATCGTAACTCATGGGCCGCGGGCGACGCTGCTTTTAGCGTCCGCCGTCGGCGCGGAGAATGACAATCTCGACCCGGCGGTTGAGTTGTTGTTCTTCAACCGTGCCAGCAACGGGTGCGAGCGGGCGCGTGCTGCCGAGTCCGCGGGTGTCGATACGCGCGGGGTCGATGGACATGGTTTCGGCCAGCCAGCGCTTGACCGAATCGGCGCGGGCCAGGCTGAGTTGCGCGTTGTAGTCCGCGCCGCCGAACGAATCGGTGTGACCTTCGATGCGGAAGCGGGCTTCGGGATTGCGCCTGATGAGTTCGCCGAGTTTTTCCAAACTGGTGATGGCTTCGGGGCGGAGGAAAGATTCGTCGTAGCCGAAGAGTACGTCGGAGGGCATGAAGATGGGACCGGCCGAGGCGGTGAGTCCGCCGGTTTGGGCGAGTAGGTCGTCGAGATCGCTGTATCCGGCGGGAACACCTTCGTTGCCCGTGGCTCCGCTGCGGCCGGCCGCGGCAGCGAGTTCGATGGCGGGTTGGGAGGCGGAAGAGGGCGTGTCGGCGAGGAGAGCCTCGCGCATCGAGGCGAGATCTTCCTCGAGTGCGGCTGCGGTGGCGGCCTCAAGGTTCAATGCAGCTTCGCTCGCGGCAATGCCGATCTGCGGCGCGGGTTCGGCGTCGAGACCGAGTTGGCCGGGACGCGCCGGAGCAGCGCGGACTTCGGCTTTTTCGGCCGCGATATCCTCGTCCGGCAAATCCACCGGTGCAGGCGCGGATGTTTGCGCCGTCTCCTTTTCGGCGGCCGCATTCTCGTCGAGCAGGCGAGAGTCGATCTCCACGCGGTCCACTTTGAAAGCGCGCGGCACGATGCTGTCGTAGAAAGCATCGCTGAAAGCGGGAACATCGTAAGACCGCGCCCACCAGATGAAGGCGAGATGCCCTGCGAGCGAGAGGATAAAGGCGAGGAGGATCCAGCGCCCGCGCCCGTCGCGGCGGGGAGGTTCCTGCTCCAGATCGTCGAGCACAGGGGAGCGATTCATCCAGGGCCGAACATTAGGTCGGCTCGCCCCTGATGCAAACCCGCAGCGGCGGAAGATCTTGACCGCGCGGATGCCTCTTCTACGTTCGGCCGACCGACTCATGAACGAAAACCGCCTCAGACTCGGCCTGCCTTCCGGCAGCCTGATGGAGCAAACCTTGGCTCTCTTCGCCAAGGCGGGCTTCACCGTGTCCGGGGCCAGCCGTTCCTACCGTCCGACGGTCGACGATCCGGAGTTGGTCATCCGCCTGCTCCGCGCGCAGGAAATCAGTCGCTATGTCGAACAGGGCTTCCTCGACTGCGGCATCACCGGGCGGGATTGGGTGGCGGAAAACGCCTCCGATGTCGCCTCGCTCTGCGATTTGCCCTACAGCAAAGCGACTGCCGCGCCGACGCGCTGGGTCGTTGTCGTTCCCGAAGATTCGCCGGTCAAAAAAGTCGAAGACCTCACCGGCAAACGCGTGGCCACCGAGGCGGTCGGTCTGACCAAGGAATTTTTCCGCCGCCGCGGCGTGAACGCGGATGTCGAGTTCAGTTGGGGCGCGACCGAGGTGAAGGTTCCTGATTTGGTCGATGCCATCGTCGACATCACCGAGACCGGTTCCTCGCTCCGCGCCAACAAGCTCCGCATCGTCGAGACGATCATGGAATCCTATCCGGTTTTCATCGCCAACCGTGCCGCCTACTCGGACGAATGGAAGCGCGGCAAGATGGACCGCATTGTTTTGCTGCTCCAAGGAGCCCTCGCTGCCCGGGACAAGGTCGGCCTCAAAATGAACCTGCCGCAGGCCAGCTTGGAGAATTTGCTTGAGGACCTGCCCGCTCTCCGGAATCCTACCGTTTCGCCTTTGGCGCATGATGGCTGGGTCGCCGTCGAGACAGTCATCGATGAGAAGGTTGTCCGCGAGATCATCCCGCAACTCAAAGCGCTCGGGGCCGAGGGGATCATAGAATATCCCCTCAACAAGCTGGTTTACTGACGCAACACATGGGATCCATCAAAAAGAGGCGGAAGGCGAAAATCGCCAAGCACAAGCGCCGCAAGCGCATGAAGCTTAACCGCCACAAGAAGCGTTTGCGCTACAAGAGCTAAAGGCTATCTTTGGCCCCATGTTCGCGCGTTTCCGGTTGCGCCCTGCCGCCGCCTATTCGCTGCTGTCCGTTGCGCTCCTTGCCGGGCCGCCCCGCTCTTTTGCTCTTGTGGCCGATGCCGGGTGGAACGAAGCCGCCGCCGGGCGTCCGGCCAGTTTGTCCGCTCCGGCCGAGAAGCGCGCCGAGTCGATGGCGCGCGTAGCCACCGGTTTTCTTTCCGCTGGGGACGACCCCGACGCATCGTTCCGCCACTACCGGAGCGCGCTCGACATCGATCCTGGGAATGTTGCGTTGGCCGAGGAGATTTCGCGCGTCCACCTGCAGCGCGACGAAGTTCCCGAAGCGCTCGGCGTGCTCAAAGACGCGCTCAAGCTCAACCCCGGATCCTCCGCCTTGGCCCTGCGCATCGCCGGCATCTACATCGTCAGCCTGCGCAAGTTCGAGCCGGCCGAGAGGTATGCGCGCCAAGCGCTCGAGTTGTCACCTGACGACATCGAGACCTACCAGATGCTTTACAGCATCCATCGCGCGAGCGGGCGCCCCGAACAGGCCGCCGCCATTCTCAAACGTGCTGCGCAACGTTCCAACAAAAGCGCTGAATTCTGGGCGGGGCTCGGCGATCTCTCCGTGCGCCAGTTGGTCATGGAGGGGAAACTGCGCGATCCAGCCAAGGTAAGTGTCGCCCTCGGCCACTACCGTCGCGCTGTGGAATACGGACGCCAGGATTCCGCCGTCTTGCTGCGCGCGCTCAATTTTTTCTTCGCCGGCAACCACCTCGAGGACGCCGTCGCCACTGCACGTCGCTTGCTCGTGCTGCAGCCTTCGGACGGCCAATCCCGCGAGAAACTCGCGCTGGCCCTCGCCGCGCTGGGGCGGGAAGACGAGGCGCAGACCGAACTCGAAAAGGTCACCGCCGAAAATCCGGCCAGTCTTCTTGCCTACCGCGCGCACGGCGAAATTCTGCTCAAGCGCGGCGACACGGCGGGGGCGCTCGACAAGTTGGAGAAAGCTCTGCTCCTGCACGATGAAGACCCGCGTCTTTACCTCGAAATCGTCGATCTCTGCATGAAGACGGAGAATCCCGAGCGCGCAGCATCGTGGCTCGCGCGGGCGCGGGAGAAATTCAGCAATCTTCCCGACCTGCCTTTTTACGAGGCGCAGCTGCTCGGACATCTCAAACGCTGGCAGGAGGCCCTCAATGCCATGGATGTCGCCGCCGCGCTGGCCGCACGTTACCAGCCCTCTTTTCTCGGCGCCGATTTCTATTTCCAGCACGGCGTTGTCGCGGAACGCACCGGCAAACATGAGGATGCGGTGAAACACTTCCTTTCGTGTCTCGAAATGGACGGCCGGCATGCCGCCGCGCTCAATTACCTCGGTTACATGTGGGCGGAGCGCGGGGAGAATCTGGCCGATGCGGAGAAATTTATCCGCCGCGCCCTCGAGTCCGAACCGGACAACGCCGCCTACTTGGACAGTCTCGGCTGGGCGCTTTACCAGCAGGGCCGCTTCCATGAAGCACTCGGCCCTCTCGAGCGAGCGTCGAAACTCTCTTCCGCTGATCCCGATCCCACGATCGAGGAGCACCTCGGCGATGTCTTGGAAAAACTCGGCCGTCGCAAAGAAGCGGTGGCGGCGTGGGAGCGCGCCGCCGCGCTCGAAGGCGCCTCCGAAGGACTCGGCGCCAAACTCCAAGCGGCCCGCGGCGGCGATGCCACGCCATCCGAGGAAGCGAAAGCCACCAAACCCTGATTTTCCTTGAGCGGGATTGCTGCCCGCCGCATCTTCTCCCTCCCGCGCGAGCGACGCATCCGTAGCTCAATGGTAGAGCAGTTGACTCTTAATCAATTGGTTGTAGGTTCGAGTCCTACCGGGTGCACGCGACGCTGACTGCGACCCCGATGAAAATTCCCATCCGTCACATTCGTGATGTTACGGTCATTCTCGACGCCGATCTGGCTGTGATTTACGGAGTGCCGACCAAGCGGCTCAATGAACAGGTCAAAAGGAACAGGGATCGTTTTCCTGCGGATTTCGTCTTCAAACTGACTTCCGAAGAGGCGCGAAGTATTGATGCTTCAAGGTCGCAAATTGCGACTTTGAACAAGGGTCAGAATATTAAGCATTTACCGTATGCTTTCACTGAGCACGGCGCACTCATGGCGGCCAATGTCCTGCGTAGCGCGGCGGCCGCGAAAATGAGTGTGTTCATCGTGCGCGCTTTTGTTCGGCAGCGCGAGGCGTTGGCTGGCAACGACGCAGTTCTCCGCCGCTTGGCTGAGATCGACAAAACTCTGCTTCTGCACGACCGCGGGTTGCGTGACCTTTACCAGAAACTCCTGCCGCTTTTACAAACGCCGCCCGATCCACCGAAGCGCGAATTGGGTTTCCATGTGCGCGAGCGAACCGCAACCTACCGGGTCAAACGCCGCCACCCATGACCAATATTCATCCGGAAACGCGCCGCTTTCTTGATCGCGCAGCCAAAGAGCAGTTGTTGCATCAAAAAGGCGTGGTGCTTTGGCTCTACGGACTTTCCGGCTCGGGTAAATCGACCATAGCCAACGAAGTCGAGCGCGTGTTGCACGGCGACGGGCGCATGACCGTCATTCTGGATGGCGACAATCTTCGCACGGGGTTGAACAGCAACCTCGGATTTTCCGAAGAAGACCGCACCGAAAACGTCCGCCGCGTGGCCGAGGCGGCCAAACTTCTTGCGGGGCAGGGAATCATCGTTTTCGTTTCCGTCATCACTCCGCTGCGCAAGCATCGTGCTGCGGCCAAGGAAATCATCGGGCCGGATTTCCACGAAATCTATGTGAAGGCGGATTTCGACACTTGTGCGGGGCGCGATCCGAAAGGTCTCTACGCTAAGGCCAAGGAGGGGAAAATCGGTCAGTTCACCGGCAAGGACAGTGGGTTCGAGGAACCCGAGAATCCGGCGCTTGTCCTTGACACACAGGCCCGTTCCGCCGATCAGTGTGCGACCGATTTGCTCGGGTATTGGCGGTCCGTCGCGGACGGCCGCCGGGGGGAGTAATCTACCGGAAGAGCCCGGGCCATAGGCCCTGTCCCATGCCGCATTATCAGCTAGACCATCTCGACCAAATCGAGGCCGAAGCGATTTTTGTCCTGCGCGAGACTGCCGCGCAGTTTCAAAATCCCGCGCTGCTTTTCTCGGGCGGTAAGGACTCGATCGTCATGGCCCATCTCGCGGCCAAGGCGTTCTGGCCGGCCAAAATTCCTTTCCCGCTCCTCCACATCGACACGGGCCACAACTTCGAGGAGACGATCGCTTACCGTGACAGCTTTGCGGAAAAACTCGGCGCCCGGCTCGTTGTCGGTCATGTGCAGGACTCGATCGACAAGGGTCGCGTCAAAGAGGAGAAAGGCCCCTATGCGTCCCGCAATGCACTGCAGTCCGTGACGCTGCTCGACACGATCGAGGAACACAAATTCACCGCATGCCTCGGCGGCGGACGGCGCGACGAAGAAAAAGCCCGCGCCAAGGAGCGCTTCTTCTCCCACCGCGACGACTTCGGTCAGTGGGATCCGAAGAACCAACGTCCCGAGTTGTGGAATCTTTTCAACGGACGCCATCATCCCGGCGAACACTTCCGTGTTTTCCCGCTGTCCAATTTCACCGAGATGGACATTTGGATGTATCTCCAGCGCGAGGAGATTGAATTGCCCTCACTTTACTTCGCCCACGATCGCGACGTTTTCGCCCGCAACGGCTCGCTTCTCGCTGTCTCGCCGCACATCACCATGCTCGAGACGGAAAAGCCGGAGCGCAAAGTGGTCCGCTTCCGCACCATCGGCGACGTCACTTGCACCGGTGCGGTCGAATCCAAAGCCGCCACACTCGATGAGGTGATTGCCGAGGTGGCCGCCGCGCGCCAGACCGAGCGCGGCACACGTGCCGACGACAAACGTTCCGAAACCGCGATGGAAGACCGCAAGAAGGAGGGATATTTCTGATGGATCTTCTTCGTTTCGCCACTGCCGGATCCGTCGATGACGGCAAGTCGACGCTCATTGGACGTCTGCTCTACGACTCGAAAAGCATTTTCGAGGACCAGCTTAGCGCCGTGGAGGAAAGCTCCCGCCGCCGCGGTGATGCGGTGGTCAATCTTGCTCTGCTCACCGACGGCCTTCGCGCCGAGCGCGAGCAAGGCATCACCATCGACGTGGCCTACCGTTATTTCGCCACGCCGCGCCGAAAATTCATCATCGCGGACACGCCCGGACACATCCAATACACGCGCAACATGGTGACCGGCGCCTCAACCGCCGACTTGGCCATCATCCTCATCGACGCGCGTAAAGGTGTGATCGAGCAGACCAAACGTCATTCGTTTGTGGCCAACCTCCTCAAGATCCGGCATCTCGCGGTTGCCGTGAACAAGATGGATCTCGTGGATTACAGCGAGTCCGTCTTCCACCGCATCGTGCAGGATTTCCACCAGTTCGCCTCGCGTCTCGACGACATTGCCGAAATCACCGCCATCCCGCTCTCCGCCCTCAACGGCGACAACGTGGTTGAGAAGTCGGACAAGATGCCGTGGTTCAAAGGTCCTTCGCTACTTTATCACTTGGAGACCGTCTACACCGGCGGCACGGAAAACCATGTCGATGCGCGCTTCCCGGTGCAGTGGATCATTCGCCCGCAGTCGAAAGAGCACCACGACTTCCGCGGCTATGCTGGACGCGTCGCCGGTGGCGTCTTCAAACCGGGTGATACGGTCAGCGTCATGCCTTCGGGTTTCTCCACCACCATCGATAAAATCCATCTGCCTGGAGGCAAAGAAATCTCCGAAGCCTTTGCCCCGCAATCGGTGGTCATGACGCTGAAGGACGAGATCGATATCTCGCGCGGAGACATGCTGGTCAAAGCGAACAATCCGCCGAGCGTCGGGCAGGATGTCGAGGCCATGGTCTGCTGGTTTTCCCAAAAACCGATGGAGCCGCGCGGTAAATATCTTCTGCGTCACACGACCAAAGAAACGAAGGCCATCGTGCAGGAGCTGCGCTATCAGGTGGACATCGAAACGCTGCACAAAAAAGAAGGCGTGCCTACTCTCGGAATGAACGACATCGGCCGCGTTTCCCTGCGCACGGCGACCCCGCTCTTCCATGACAGTTATCGCCGTAACCGGCTGACCGGCTCGTTCGTCTTGGTCGATCCCGGCACGCACGAAACCGTGGCGGCCGGCATGATCGTCTGATGTCTGGCGCGCGGGACGCGCGCGGTGAAACCTGCTAACCGTCGCGCATGGACAGGGCGCATACATCTGCCGACAAACTAGCGTCCGCTCGCCTCGGGCTTATGCAACTCGTCGGCCAATGCTTTTGCATCGGGCCGCTCATTGATGTCGCCTTGTTTCTCGGCATTGTCGCCTCGCTCGCCGGTGCCGTGGGGCCGTTGGCCGTCTTGCTTGCCTCGTTCGGCATGGTGGCGTTTGCCCTGGTGGTTGCCTTCTATGCCTCGGAGACGGGAGGGGCCGGTGCGATGGGCGACTACATTGCGCGGGCTTGGGGTCGCACCGCCGGCCTCGGGGCGCTCGGCGTCTATGTGATTTCGTTGCTTTTTGCCGGTGCGGCCGGTTTCACCATTGCGGTCGGTGATCTGGCTTCGCGTTTTGCCCTCCTTTCTTTCGGCGTCGATTTCCCATGGTGGGCCGGCGCACTGCTCGTCTGCGCTGCTGCGTGGTGGATTAATGTCCGGGGCGCTTCGATCGCGACCCAAGTTCAGCTGTGCATCGTCGGGATCTCCGTGATTCCGTTCCTGCTGACCGGCGTGGCGGCCATTATCCACGCGGGGCCGGCCAACACGTGGGCGGTTTTCTCTTGGAGCAATCCGCATGGCGGTGATCTCTTCGCCGCGCTGCTTTTTTGCATTCTTCTTTTCGGTGGTTTCGAAACTGCGGGATCCCTGGCCGAGGAAACGGGCAATCCGCGTCGCACCATCCCGCTGGCTCTGGTCGGAACAGTGGCTGCCGCCGCGGTCTTGCTTATCTTCTGCTCGTATGCCGGAACGGTTTTCTACGGACCTGATCGCGTGGCGAAGTCGTGGGGTGACGCGATCGATGGTTTTGCGGTCATGGGCGACCAGTTGCTCGGCGCATGGGCCGGCTTTTGGATCCGTCTCGCCGTGCTCGTGGATTTCACCGCCACTTGCATCGGCTTCACCGTGGCCGCGCTGCGCGGCATTTACGCTTTGGCGCGTGATGGGCGCCTGCCTTCTTGGCTGGCAGCGACCAACCGCCACGGCGCGCCGCACCATGCGGCGGCCCTTGTTCTCGGCTGTGCGATCCTCGTCATTGCGGTCGGGTCGTTCGTTCCGCCAGCCGATCGCTTCCAGACTTTGTTCGTCACGGCCACAGCTCAGGCCCTGCTGCTTGTTTTGGTGTATACGGCGTTGGCGATCGGTGCTCTCCGCTTGATGTGGCGCGATATGGGTAGCCAACCTTGGTGGCGATGGATTGTTTTCCCGTTGGCTGCGGTCGTTCCCGCCTTGGCCCTCTATGGGACCTTCGTGCCGTTTCCGGGGTATCCCGAGCGCTTCGGGCTATTCGCCGGAGTGGCGGCGCTGGCGATCGTGCTTGTCTGGGCCTGGAAGGTGAGGGTCGCCCCCGCGAATCCGGAAGTGAAATAGCCAGAGGTTCCGTCTAGAGTGAGTAATTCATGGCCCGCGCCGATCTTCATCTTCACACGCGTCACAGCGCGCGGGCCACGGACTGGCTGCTGCGCAAGGTGGATTTTCCGGCGAGTTGTTCTGAGCCGAAGGAGATCTACCGCTCGCTGCGGGAGAAAGGCTTCGATTTTGTTACCTTCACCGATCACGACACGATCGATGGGTGCTTGGAGATCGCAGGTGAGCTGGGGGCATTCATCAGCGAGGAAGTCACCGCGTTTTTTCCCGAGGACGATGTCAAAGTGCACCTGCTCGCTTGGGGCATCACTGAAGCAGAGCATGCGGAAATCCAGCAGCTGCGCCGCGATATCTATGACTTGGCCCGCTACCTCAAGGTGCAGGAGATTGCGCACGCCGTGGCCCATCCGTTCTGGCCGGTAGATGAGCGTCTCTCCGTTAGCCACTGGGAACGGTTGGTTTTACTTTTCCGCCATTTTGAAACGGTCAACGGGCTGCGCGATCCGCTGCTCGGACAGACGGCGGAGTTTGCGCTGTCGCGTCTGACGCCATCCGACATCGAACGATTCGCTACGGAGAGAAAACTCGCGCCGTTGTGGGACGAGCCGTGGAAAAAGGCCTTCACCGGCGGATCGGATGACAAAGGCGGGATTTATCTGGGACGGGCCTGGACTGAAGCCGGAGGTGGGACGGCGCAGGAGTTTTTGTCCGCGTTGCGCGAAGGAAAATGCCGTCCGGGCGGTGAGGGGGGTGGTCCGTTGGTCGTGGCGCACAGTCTTTACAGTGTGATCTTCGATTTCGTCGGCCAGCGTCTGGCGCAGGGATCGCAAAAACCGGCCGCCGCCCTGCTGGAAAAAATGGCCGGGCGTTTCATGGAGGGCAAGGACCCCACGCGGTTCACCCTGAGGGAAAAACTCGGCTTCCTCGCCCAGGGCATCGCCACGGGAAAAATCTGGGAGGTCGCGTTACCCGGCAATGCTTCCTTGTGGAAGGAACTGGCCGATGCGGTGGGCAAGCCCGGCATGCGTTCGTCGATCGAAAAAGCGACAGAGGGAGTGGCCGAGCCCGAGCGCCGCGCCTTCCTCACAGCCAACCTGCTGGTCAACCAGCTGGCCTTCCGCTTCTTTTCGCAATTCATCGCGCAACTGCAGGCCGGGCGCCTCATCGAGAGCCTGCAGTTCGTCGGCTCGCTCGTCCCGCTGGCTCTCGGACTCGCCCCGTATTTCTACGCTTTCCGTTCGCCGGGGCGCGCGGAGTTGCGTCCGCTTTGTCAGAGCACTTGCGGCGAAGTCCCGGAAAACCTGCGCAACCACAAGCGCATCTGGTTCACCGACACGCTGGAGGACGTCAACGGTGTCTCCACCACCATCCGGAAAATGACCGCCGCGGCGCGGGCCGAAGGCTTCGATCTCACCGTGGCCACCTCGCGCGGCGAAGTGGCGCCGAGCAATATCCCGATCAAAAACTTCCAGCCGGTCGGCGAGTTCGAATTGCCCGAATACGAATTGCAGAAGCTGAGTTTCCCGCCCGTGCTCGAGATCATCGATTACGTGCAGCGCGGGGGATTCACCGAGGTGATCATCAGCACGCCGGGCCCGATCGGATTGTGCGCCCTGCTCGCGGCGAAGATTCTCGGGATCAAGACGAGCGGCATTTACCACACCGACTTCCCGCAATACGTGCGCATCCTGACCGATGATTCGTGGATGGAGACGCTGACGTGGAATTACATGCAGTGGTTCTACGAGCAGATGGATATCGTTTATGTCAATTCGGGCGACTACCGCAAGGCACTCGAGGCACGCGGGATCAAAGCCGACCGCATCCACATCCTTCCGCGCGGCTTGGACACGGGACTGTTCACTCCGGCGCGCCGCGACGTCGATTTTTGGAAGAAACGTGGATTGCAGGACGGCGAGATCGGGCTGCTTTACGCGGGCCGCGTGTCGAAGGAGAAAAAATTGGATCTCTTCGCCGCCGCGGTGCGCAAACTCAAGGACGAAGGTTTGCCGGTGCGCGGGCTGGTCATCGGTCATGGTCCGTATTCCGCCGAATTCGAAAAATCTTTCCCCGAGGGAATTTTCACCGGCTATCTGAGCGGGGAAGAGTTGGCCACGGCCTATGCTTCGGCCGATGCATTCGTCTTTCCCAGCACGACGGACACGTTCGGCAATGTCATCCTTGAAGCGCAGGCTGCGGGTTTGCCTTGCGTGGTGTCCGACCAGGGTGGTCCGCGCGAATTGGTCACGGATGGCGAAGACGGCTTCATCACGCGCGGCGGGGACCTCGCTGAACTCTGCGCGGCAACGCGCAAGCTATGCGTAGATGCCGGCATGCGCCGGGCCATGGGGGCGGCAGCACGCAAGCGGGTGGAAGACCGCAGTTGGCCGAATGCGGCGCGGCGGTTTTGGGAGATAAGTGCCTAGTTTCTACTTTTGCTCCGCGACAAGTTGCCGTATCAGCGACTCATAGCCTTGGCGCGCATTGAGAGTGCGGAGGCGTCCTTCTTTGTCGAAAACAAATGCGGTGGGCAGCGCGTTGATGCCGAGTCGCCGGACGAGAGGATCCTCCCAGCCTGCACCGGAACACGCGGTCGGCCAGGCGGAGAGACCGAGCTTTGTCATTGTCTCGCCAGCATTGCCGATCTGTTTATCGAGACTGACCGTGGCCACGGAAACGCGTCCCTCGGGAAGACTGCGGGCGAGTTTGGCGAATTCAGCCAGCCATGCGACCGAGGGCGGTGACCAACCCGCCCAGAAAATCACCGCGGTGACCCGTCCGCGCTGTTCGGCGAGCGACCAGCGTTCACCTTGCAGCGTCTCGAATGAGAGATCCATGTCTTGGCCGAGCAGGGCGAGGCGGGTGAGATCGTCTTTGATGCGCGACTTGGTCGCGTTGTCGCGGGACAGACTCTCCGCCTGCTCGAGGACTTTGCGTTTGCGCGAGGGTTGGTCGTCGAGAAGGGTTGCCGCTTCGGCGAGCAAGCGCGCGGCACGGCGGTCGTCGGGATAATTGCCGGCGAAATTCTGTGCCGATTCGACAATGGTGTTCTTGGCGCGGGCGGTTTCGCCCGGGCGCGCAGCCGCAGCAAGGTTGACCGTTTGCATCGTGGTGGTGATGCGCTGGAATGCGGCATCGGCACGGACCTTGGACGGCAGGGACTTAATGCGCTCCAGAGCGGCGAGTCTCTGCAGCGATTTGTCTACGCGCAAACGGTCGGAGAGCGAGGCGCCCAACGTCGATAGGATGCCCGCGTATTCGATCTCCGCCTCGTAGCGCCGCGGGTCGTCCGGATAGCGCGTGATGAATTCACCGAGGGCACGCTCCTGCGCGGCCAAATGCGCGCGCATACGTTGCACGACTTCTTCCGGAGCTTCGGCAGTCGGCTGCCCCGGACCTTGGCGCAGCCTCTCGATGGTGGCCCATGCGGTGTCGGCGTCCGAGGCGAGCGCGGACACGGGGAGGATCAGGGCGAGGAGGAGAATTTTCATCGGGCGACAGGTCGCGGCAGGCGCAGGCTGAGGATCATGGGGCGATGATCGCTCGCTTCAAACCAGTTTTTATCGCGATGGAGACCGGTGTCGCGTCGCAGCACGAGGCGGCGAAGGATCTGGTTCACCATGATGTAATCGATGCGGGAATACTCGTCAGTCTCGTCGCGTCGGTGAGTCCACTGGTCGCCGAGCCGGTCGGCGAGCGGGAGAATGGTGAGCGACTTGCGAGATCCGGCTCGTCCGGCTACTCCCTTGACCACCGGTGAATTTTTGGTGTCGTTGAAGTCGCCGAAGACGATCAACGGCTGCGCGGATTCCTCGCCGAGGATCTCTTCTATGCGGTTGCGCAAGACGAGTGACTCGGCGCGCCGAAAAGCTGCTTGGTCGTATTCGGGGACGACACGGGCGGATTTGAGATGCACCCCGAGGATGCGCAGCGGGAAATCCGGGCGGATCTGCACAGTGACGTCGAGGATTCCGCGGCGAACGCGCTGGGAAATTCCGTCGAGCGGGAAAGTGGTCCGCGTATCGTGCTGCATCTCGAGGGGAAAGCGGCTGAGCAAGGCAAGATGTCGCTCGCGATCGGGTCCGTCGACCCACGTTTTATGAGGCAAGGAAATTCCCGCCCTCTGCAATCTTCGCTGCAGGTCGGCGAGATCGCTCCGACTGCCGATCTCGCAAAGTCCGACGATATCGGGCCGGATCCGGCGTAGCGTTTCCACCACGTCGGCGATGGACTCGGGGGATTTGGCCGGCGTGAGCGTGCGTCCCTCGTCGTTTTTGACCGGGCGCAGCATGTAGTTGCGCACGTTCCACGCGGCAAAGACAATTTTGTCCGAACTCTCCGCCGCAGCGTGGTGCGGGGCAAACAGGCAGGCCAGCGCGGCCGCGAGGATGGCGCGCGGCGCAAGCACGGAAGGTCAGGCCGGTTTGTGCGGCTCTTTGTCGGGAGCTTCTTTGACCTCGAGCGAGGCCGCGGTCTTTTTCACTTCGCGGTCCAGTTCTTCACGCGCTTTGCGGAATTCGTTGATGCTTTGACCGAGGCCCTTGGCCAGCTCCGGTAGACGTTTTGCACCGAAAAGGACGAGGATGATGAGGAGAATGAACAAAATCTCCGGCCATCCGGGAGCACTAAAGGCGAGCGGAAGGTTCATTGGATTACGCTATGCGCCCTTCCAGCGCTGCGCAACCGCGAATGTGATCACTTCTCGTAAAGGGTGACCAACCGGGCGAGCAACACCGCGGGGTAAAGCTGGCCGACCAGCGCCTCGAAAGTCGCCATCGAGCGGGCCATTGGATGGACGGGCACAATGTCGCCGAGGCCCAGGGTGGTCAGAGTGCTGAAGCTGAAATAGATCAGTTCGGAAATCGGCGGCTCGCTGCACTGCGTGGCGGGATCGAAGTAAAAAGATGCGGGCTCGACAAGGTAGATCAGGATGTAGATTTCTCCCCACAAAATTCCGAGAAGGAGATAGACGGCTATGGCCCCGTAAATGCGGTAAATGTTGATGTCGCCCCCGCGGAAAACGCGCGCGATGATCAGCCACGACAGCGCGAAGAAGAAGAGCGCAGAGGCCGCGGCCGCAATGATGTGAACCGCGTGTTCGCGGATGAAAAAATGCAGCCAGTGCGAGGTGAAGGCCAGACCGGCCAGCACGACCATGCCGAACCGCGCTCCTTTGTGCTTGGTTGTGGCCAGCACGCCGAGCACCAGCACGATGGAAAATGACGAGGCAGCCAGTGCGTCCGTTTTGCCGTCCTTGCCGGCCAGCGGGTAGATGACGAATCCGTAGAGGACAAGGAAGAAGAGGAGCGCGGCGAGGCTGTTGTCGGAATCGACCCAGTGGTGCCATCCCTGCCGCGCCTTGGTGACGTGTTTGTGGATCATGCCGCCGGTTCGCTCTCGCGTTTCGGGTCGCGGGCCAGCAGGCGCATCAATCCGTCGCGCGGGGAAAGATTGTCAAAAAGCACGGCATGCACGGTGTCGAGCAGCGGGGTGTCGAGCCCGAGCTTGCGGGCCTCCTCGTAAGCACTGCGCGCCGTGGGCACGCCTTCGGCGACCATGACCATCGACTTCTGGATGTCGGCCAGGGATTCGCCCTTGCCTAGACGTTCACCGAGTCCGCGGTTGCGGCTGTGCACGCTGAAGCACGTGACGATGAGGTCGCCGAGTCCACTCAGTCCGTAGAAGGTTTCCGCTTTGCCGCCCAGCTTGGTGCCGAGGCGGATCAACTCGGCCAGCGAGCGTGTGACCAAAGCCGACTTGGCATTGTCGCCCAGACCAAGGCCATCGGAAATCCCCGCGGCGATGGCGTAGATGTTTTTCAGCGCGCCGCCGAGTTCCACCCCGGCGACATCGTCGCTCGAGTAAGCGCGGAAATTTCCAGTGCAGAAAAATTCACGCAATTGGTCGGCGAGCTTGTGGTCGTCGGCTGCCACCACCGCGGCAGCGGGCGTGCCGCGGGCGACCTCCTCGGCATGGTTCGGACCGGACAGCGCGGCAACCGGATTCGCCGGGAAGCAGGCGCCAAGCACTTGGGTCATGAGGCGTCCGGTGTGGTGTTCTAAGCCTTTGGTGCAGCAGACGAGCGGAACACCGGGCTTAACGCCCGCGCGCGACAGTTGCTCGCTTACGCCTTTGAGGAACTGCGAAGGCGGAACGACGATGATGAGATCACCACGCGCGGCAAGGGCCATGTCCGCCGTCGCGGTGATGCCGGAATGCAACGTCACACCGGGCAAGAATTGACGGTTGGTATGTGACGCGTTGATTTCCTCCACTTGGGCCGGATCATGCGCCCAGAGAGTCACAGGCAAGCCGTGACCGGAAAGAAGTTGAGCCAGTGCGCTGCCCCAGCCACCGGCACCGATGACGGAGATGCTTTGCGGATTCATCATGGGGAAGGTTTGCGGTCGAAACGGTGCTCTGTGCCGGCCATCAAGCGTTCGATGTTGGAGCGGTGCCGCCAGATGGCAAGCGCGGCGATGAGCACGGAGAATCCGAGAAGCGGAGCGCTGCCGCCGCATCCGTAGAACCACAGAGCGCCCACGGCCGCCGGCAAGGCGGCCGCAGCGCTGGTCGAGGCGAGCGACACGTAACGCGTGGCGAAGAAGACGGCGAACCAGACAAGCGCGATGGCCAGCACGGCCCAGGGCATGAGGGCGATGAGCACGCCGGCTGATGTGGCGATGCCCTTGCCCCCTTTGAAGCCGAGCCACGGCGTGTAGTTATGCCCGGCGATGGCAGCCACCGCCGCGATGATACCCGACCAATCCGATCCGCCGCCGAAGCGGGAGGCCAACCAGACAGCGGCAAAACCTTTGAGCGCATCGACGACAAAAACCAGAATACCGAGCGGCTTGCCCAGCGTGCGGAAGACATTGGTTGCGCCGATGTTGCCGCTACCGTGTTGGCGGATATCGATACCCTTTGCCCGGGCTACGAGGTAGCCAGTCGGGACTGAGCCGAGGAGGAAAGCGCCGAGGGCGATGATGAAGAGATTCATAGTCTCAGGCGCGGAACTTCTGTGCGATGGGGACGCGGCGGCCGATGCCGAAGGCTTTCGAGGTCACTTTGATGCCCGGTGCGGCCTGTTGGCGCTTGTATTCGTTGGTATCGACCTTGTGTGCCACCCAGCGGACGGTATCCGCATCGAATCCCTTGGTCGCGATCTCCGCGGTGGTCAGTTGCTCTTCGACATACATTCGCAGGATTTCGTCAAGGATGTCATAGGGAGGCAGCGTATCTTGGTCCGTCTGGTTGGCGCGCAATTCCGCGCTCGGGGCCTTGTCGATCGTGCTGCGCGGGATGATTTCGCCGTGGCGGTTGATGTAGCGGGCGACGGCATAGACCATTGTCTTCGGCACATCGGAAAGAAGAGCAAGTCCGCCTGCCATGTCGCCGTAGATGGTGCAATAACCAACGGCCATTTCGCTTTTGTTGCCGGTGGAAATTACCATGCGGTTGAATTTGTTCGAGATGACCATGAGGGTGAGTCCGCGCAAGCGAGCCTGCAGATTTTCTTCCGTGATGTCGGGTGATTTCCCGGCAAACACGTCCGCCATTTGCTTCTCCATGGCCTCGTAACCGCCACCGATCGGCACGGTGTGGCAGGTGATGCCGAGGTTGCGGGCCAAGGCGATGGAATCGTCGATGCTGCCTTTGGACGAAAATGGTCCGGGCATGGTCACGCCGAGGACATTCTCTTTGCCCAGAGCGGCCACGGCCAGAGCGGCAGTCACAGCGGAGTCGATCCCTCCGCTGAGTCCGATGACCACTTGTTTGAATCCGCATTTGCTCA
>Ga0315902_10005020_pt1 | contig 18814 bp, 25 predicted proteins | sample LakEriMetagenome_9_FD_203523 | JGI IMG/M metagenome (GOLD analysis project Ga0315902, IMG submission 203523) | Freshwater fungal communities from buoy surface, Lake Erie, Ohio, United States - Buoy 12 MA117 | ecosystem: Environmental > Aquatic > Freshwater > Lake > Lake biofilm | place: USA... | reverse complement strand
AGACTGGTGCTTAACGTGGGAGGCTTTATATACCTTATCCTCGCGCTCATCAGGTAGTAACCAGCGTTGAATATTTCTATCCAACCTGGTCTTACCTTGATATTGCTGTCCGTCTAAAATACGATGCGCGGTAGACATTAACTGCGCATATTCAACTATCATCTTAACGACATGCTTGTCTATGTGCCATTGAGCACATATCTTCGGGTCGTTAGAAAAATAGAAAATGTTCATATTATTCGTCGTTAGCGTCTCGATATACGAACGTAGTTCTAATACGAGCTGGCTTGAAGAACTTTTCTACAAGACCTACAACCTTATCGATGCTGAAGTCCTTGCAAGAAAAAACATCAATATAAGTATTACCATCTTCGTTGCAGAAGTGAGCGCAGATATTAGATGTCTCAATAAGCTGTACAAGAGTAAATCCTGCCTTATTACCGCTACCGAAATTAACGATTTGCGGTTCACCGAAAGCAACCATTTCGATATCTTCTACAAGCTGCTTGGCAAACTTATAGACGTTATCATAATCCATGATTGAGGGAATATCACATGCCTTGCAGTCTAGCATTAGATGGTATCCCCATGAACGAATCTGTTCCATTTACTGTTCACCTCTTTCTATGAAATCTACTTTTGAATAGCTACTTTCGAAAAACAAATCAAGCGCTTTTAACGTATCACGTGGATCACAAGTACCACACATGAATACGTCAATTGCACAATAGTTTTTCTCAGGCCAGGTATGGATGGACATATGACTTTCGGATAGAATTACAACTCCTGTAATTCCACACCCATCTCCGAAATGATGAAAATGACTACTTAATACAGTAGCGCCGGCACTTGTTGCACTCTCGCGAAAGACTCTATCTACATCTTCGCAGGAAATAAGTTTGGAAGGATCTACCCCCCAGTAATCGACAATTAAATGTCGACCGCCAGCCTTAATCATTTCATCTAAACTCTCTTACAGGTTAAGACGTTTATTTATTACCTATAATATCGATAGCTACGATAATAAGGATAAGGCCTGTAATAATATACAGGAGGTGGAGCATAATATACTGGTGGTGGAGGTACATACACCGGTCTTGTATCGTAATAATATACCTTAGTCGGCGGCGTATAAGAATACGTATTAACAGCACAACCTGTTAAACTAAGTGCGAATAATAAGATAGCCGCTATTCTCATTTGCTTTTACCGCATGACGTTTACTATAATATTTATTTAGAAAGTAAAGTCTAGCAGCGTCTTCTTTATAATACAAAAAGACTTTACGTTCTCTTTCTGGCATGTTATCAAACCATTCCCAAAAAGCCTTATCAAAGGCTTCGGTAAACATTACTGACTCTTCTATTTGCATTTTCATATTTATAGAATTGGCCTGCCCGGAGGGATTCGAACCCCCGACCTACGGATTAGAAGTCCGTTGCTCTATCCAGCTGAGCTACGGGCAGAATTCTTTACCCCCTACGTGAACGTGCACCTACAGTAGATAGGTCTTCGTTCTTGGAAGCTAACTGCAGACCACCCTTATTAAAGAGCGGCATAACTCGAGATTGCAATTCGCGTACTTTACGCTGCACATGCTCAGGTTCATTATGAAGATTAGCTAGAATACCCTTAACCTTGCCAGTATTCTGATATGCAGAAAAATCCTCTAGCCATACCTTCTCATCAACTACCTTCGAAGGCTTACGACGAGAACCATAGTAATTACCCATTTTCTTCCTCTCTTTAAGCTGATCGGGATTAACACCCATCTTCGTCAGGAATTTATGATGCTCTTCACGAGCACGAGCAAGGCGCTTATTCATAAGTTACATATTATACTGTATATCAATTAACTGCAACTCATTTTTAGGTATTCGTAAATTAAAAATCAAAACCAGGTGTCATATCACTATATAATATGTTGCTATAAACACCAAGTGAGGTTGTAATGGAAATTAAAATTAGTCTTGAGGAATTACGTAAGCGTAAGCTATTCGTAGCTACTCCAATGTATGGCGGTCAGTGTGCTGGTATGTTTACCAGATCTATTGCTGATCTAACCGGGCTCTGTGTTAAGTACGGTATTGAACTAAGACACTACTTCTTATTCAATGAATCTCTTATCACACGTGCGAGAAACTATTGCTGCGATGAATTCCTCCGTAGTGATTGTACACATATGATGTTTATCGATAGTGATATTGGATTTAATCCTAATGATATCATCACTCTTATGGCTCTGCAGTCAGATGATTCACCATATGATGTAATTGGCGGGCCTTATCCTAAGAAGTGTATCTCATGGGAGAAGGTAAAACAGGCTGTTGATAAAGGTATGGCGGATGAAGATCCTAACGTACTAGACAAGTATGTTGGTGATTACGTATTCAATCCCGTATCAGGTAATGGTGCTATTCCTATTGGTGAGCCTGCAGAAGTGCTCGAGCTAGGAACTGGCTTTATGATGATTCGTCGTCGTGCGTTCGAACTTTATGAAGAGAAGTATCCCGAGCAGAAATACAGGCCGGATCATATTCGTACTCAGCACTTTGACGGGTCTAGGGAGATTATGGCCTATTTTGACTGTATTATCGACCCTGATTCCAAGCGCTATCTTTCCGAAGATTACATGTTTTGTCAACACCTTAGAAGGGCCGGCGGTAAAATTTGGCTTTGCCCCTGGATGCAAACCCAACATGTCGGTATGATGATCTTCGGCGGATCGCTAGCTGACCTGGCTAGTATCGGAGCCTCAGCAACTGCAGATGCAGCTAAGCTTGGGAGTAAGAAGTAATGAAGTTAAGTCAGAAGACTCTTGAAATTCTAAAGAGCTTCAATAATATCAATCCTTCCATGGCATTTAAGCCAGGGAATGTAATTTCTACGATTGATAAAGACCATACTATGCTAGCATTGGCAAATATCGAGGAAGAAATTCCTCGTGACTTTGCTATCTATGAACTCAGCAAGTTCATTGGAGCTTTGTCGGCGATGCCGAACTGCGATATTGAACTTGGTGATAAGCAACTAGTCATTAAGACAAATAACAGTAAGATCAATTATACTTACGCAGAACTATCGATGATTAAAGCATCCCCCTATAAGGAACTTCCTGTAGATGATGTGCTTGCTGAGTTCATGCTAGAATATAACGTACTAAGTAACGTCATTAAGGTAGCTAGTATTCTAGAACTATCAGATATCACTATCAAGTCCGAAGAAGGTGAGGATGATATTCTCATCTATGCTAGTAATGAAGCAAACTCCACTTCTGATAATTATCAGATTAAGGTAGGAGAAACGTCCAACTCCTTTAAGATCTCTTTTAAGCTAGAGCACTTTAAGCTTCTTAATAGAGATTATGTAGTGACGGTATCCGAGAATCCATTCGTAAGGTTTAAGGCATCCGACATTACATATTGGATTGCGTCTAAAGCGTCTTGATCTTTTTCTCACTATACACGATATTGACAATACAGCGTATGTGCTGTGAACCTAGAAAGGAAATATATTATGACTGCATCTACTCGTCTACTTAACGCTCTTCGCTCTGGTGAAGAACTTACTGCTCGTCAGATCGAAGCTCGCTATTCTGTTGCTAGCGGTCGTGGTCTTGTTCGTGCTCTTCGTGAGCAAGGCTATGCGATTTATCTGAATCGTCGCGTAAATTCAAAGGGTGAAACCACGAATAAGTATCGCCTCGGTACTCCTACTCGTTCTATGGTAGCTGCTGCCTTCGCTATGCTTGGTGCTGAGACCCTCGGCATGACTACGGCTGCCTAAATTAAGTAAAATTGGTCAGTAGCTCAGTCGGCAGAGCAGGTGACTGTTAATCACCGGGTCGCAGGTTCGAGCCCTGCCTGGCCAGCCAAAATCCTCCTGATAGGGAGGTAAGTCTGAGTCTGGTTTCTACCCTGGATTCAAGGCTCAAGCCGCAAGGCTTGCTAGTGGTAGTAATACGATCGTGCTGCTTGGGGGTACGGTAAGAGATTAAACTGTTCGTCGTAGATGTGCAGTTAGCCCAAGCCAAATGCTTGCTTCCTTAGCTCAGCTGGTAGAGCAGGGTGTTGATAACGCTCAGGTCGGTGGGTCAGAACCATCAGGAAGCATCGCCCGTATAGCACAGTGGTAGTGCAATCGCCTTGTAAGCGATAGGCCGGGAGTTCAAATCTCTCTGCGGGCACCATTGGAAAGGTGGCCGAGTGGTTTAAGGCACCGGTCTTGAAAACCGGCGATCCGCAAGGATCCGTGAGTTCGAATCTCACCCTTTCCGCCATTTTTTATATTATGATGAGGTGAAAAGTGAAAGAGTTTCTATGGGTAGAGAAGTATAGGCCTAAGACTGTACAAGATTGTGTTATACCCAGCAATCTTAAGAAAGCATTCCAACAATTTGTAGATAATAAAGAAGTACCTAATCTACTACTCTGTGGTACAGCAGGTACTGGTAAAACGTCCGTTGCTCGAGCTATGCTTGAGGAAATTGGATGTGATTATATTATCATTAACGGTTCTATGAATGGTAATATTGATACACTAAGAACTGATATTAAGAATTTTGCTTCTACTGTCTCGTTTACTAATTCTCGTAAGTATGTTATTCTTGACGAGGCTGATTATCTAAACGCAAATTCAACTCAACCTGCTCTCCGTAACTTTATGGAAGAGTTTAGTAAGAATTGTGGTTTTATTCTTACTTGTAATTTCAAGAATCGAATTATTGAACCTCTACATTCTAGGTGTTCGGTTGTTGAGTTTAAGATTACTAAGGAAGAGAAGCCGAAAATTGCAGCATGCTTTTTTAAGCGGGTGTGTAATGTACTTAAGTCTGAAAATGTTGAGTATGAAGAAAAGGTAGTTGCAGAAGTTGTAACTAAGCACTTCCCGGACTTCAGGCGAGTACTTAATGAACTGCAGCGCTATAGTGCTGTAGGTAAAATTGATTCGGGTATTTTAGCTAATCGATTCGATAGTAATATCAAGTCTTTATTCACTTCCATGAAGAGTAAGAACTTCAAGGAAGTGAGGTCATGGGTTAACGAAAATAGTGATATTGACGCAAGTACGTTCTTTAGAGCTATTTACGACAATGCAAGTGAGGCTGTTAGACCTCAATCACTTCCGCAATTAATCGTAACACTTGCTGACTATCAGTATAAGAATGCTTTTGTTGCAGATCAGGAAATTAATATTATGGCTTGCCTGATCGAGATTATGAGTGAAGCGGAGTTCAAGTAATGACTCCGTTTGACTTTGTTAATTCAATATCATATAATAAGAAGAATCTATTCAACGAAGAACCCGAACAATCTCAAAAAGACTATGCACCTTATATTGTTAATAAGGCACTAACTCTATATCCTGATTGTTTGTTCTATGCAAATGAGATGAATAGGCTGCATCATCTAGATCCTAAGCTCCAGTTTGAATATTATCTAAATAGTATTCGTCCAATGAAGCGTTATGCGAAATGGGTGAAGAGAGTGGATGATGAGAATTTAGAAATTGTTAAGCAGTATTATGGCTACAGTAATAAGAAAGCAAAACAAGCTCTATCAATTCTATCTAAATCTCAAATAAACATAATAAAACAGAGATTGCAAAAGGGTGGATAGATGAATGCTAAAGTTGACGGGCTTGTTGAGATAACACTAAAAAATAACGAAGATTTTCTTAAGGTAAAAGAAACTCTTACTAGAATTGGTGTAGCTTCTAAGAAAGAAAAAGTAGTTTTTCAATCTTGCCATATTCTTCACAAGCAAGGTAAATACTACCTTGTACATTTTAAAGAACTATTTAAACTTGATGGTCGCCCTGCTGACTTCGATGAGAAGGATTTAGCAAGGCGAAATACTATTGCTAATCTTCTGCAGGAATGGGGTCTTATTAAGATTATGGAACCTCAAATAACTGTAGAGCCTATCGCACCTCTAAGTCAAATTAAAGTACTTTCATATAAAGAAAAAGCTGATTGGCAGCTAGTACCTAAGTATAATATTGGTCGCAATGTAAGGAATTAAAATGAAAACCAACTTTGATAAAGTCCGTGATTTTATGGAAGCATGTGATCAGGACATTGAGACTAGCCCTAAATTTCCGCTTGACCCAGACGTTACGTTTCTTAGAGTAAAACTTATTAGAGAAGAGCTGCAAGAGCTTGAAGAAGCAATTGCATATAATGATATTGTAGAAGTAGCAGACGCGTTAACAGATTTGCTATATGTAGTATATGGAGCAGGGCATACATTTGGAGTTAAACTAGATGCCTGCTTTGACGAGGTTCATTCCTCAAATATGACAAAACTCGGACCTGATGGCAAAGCCATTAAAAACTCTTATGGTAAGGTTATGAAGGGTCCTAACTATAGAGAGCCTGAATTGAAAAGGGTTCTTTTTCCAAAGGAGAAATAAAATGGATGTTTTAATTACACTAGCGGTTTTGGCTGCGGCGTGCTATGGTGTTTACTGGTATGCCAAGAAAAACAAGAATTCTGTAGACTCTGCAAAGAAGGTAGTTGATGAACTAGAGAAGGATCTAGTTGAGACTGCCAAGAAGGTCGAGCAGGCTGCACAAGAAGTTGTAGTTATTGCAAAGCAGGAAGTTAAAGAAGCTGCTGCTGCAGTAGAGACTAAGGTTGCTGAAGTGAAGCAAGAAGCCAAGAAGAAAGTAGCAGTTGCTGAAGAAAAGGCAAAGGCTGCTGTCAAAGGTCGCAAGCCCAAAAAGTAAGTTGCCTCAAAAGCAAGGTTAATATATAAATACTATGCAAGCGCCATAATGGGCTTGTAATATTAACCTTGCTTTAAGGAGGCTAACATGACTCAATTACTACCTAATTGGACCCCGTTTGCTGTTGGGTTCGAAGATACATTCAAGCGCTTTTCAGATATTGCTAATAATACTCTAAAAGTAGCTAACTATCCCCCATACGACATTGTAAAAGTAGACGAAAACAAGTACGTAATCGAAATGGCTGTTGCTGGTTTCGGCAAGCAGAATATTGAGATTGAACTTGTTGATGGCAAGCTAGTCGTCTCTGGTAAGCTTGATAGTGACGAAAAGAACCTAGCCAATATTCTATACAAGGGTATTGCTAATCGTTCATTCCAGCGTGCTTTCACTCTTGCTGATACTATTGAAGTAGAGGGTGCAGAGATGGTTAATGGCATTCTAAAGATCTGGCTCGAAAATATTATCCCAGATCATAAGAAGCCACGTAAGGTAGATATTAAGGACTCTGCTGAACCAAAGAGCGAAAAGCAGGTTCTTAAGGGCTAAGATGTCTACTATAATTAATAAGATAAGAGGCTTTTTCGAAGCCAGAGCCGGGTATGAGCGTTTTATTGATTCAGCTAACACAGTTAAGGAATCAGAAGATAGAATGCGACACCTTGGTACACTTAATATGAACTTGCTCTATATGAGTAAGTGCTGATAAGAGGGGCGAAAGCCCCTCTTTTTTTATTGATATTTTTTGCTATGTGTTATATAATGTACTATAAATGGAGGGTTTAATGAGATTCTATACTAACGTAGCTAGGCATTTCGATCATATTCTTGTACGAGGGTACGAGAATGGCCAGAAGATTACTAGAAAGGTAAAGTATGAACCCTACCTATTTGTGACGTCAAAGACTAAACAAAGCGACTATCGCACTCTTGATGGTAAGATAGTAGATCGTATTGACTTCGATTCAATGTCTGAATGCAATCAATTCATTAAGCGTTATAGGGATGTTAGTGGTTTTCAATTCTACGGACTAACTAACTTTCAGTACGCATTCATCAATGATGAATACTCTGAAGATATTACGTTTGATAAGAATATCGTATCTGTAGTGACTATCGATATCGAGGTTGATTCGCAAGGTGGATTTCCAAATATCGAGACTGCTGATAGATTTGTAACTGCTATTACTCTCCGTAAGAACGATGAGATTATCGTTATGGGCTTGAAACCATATAACGTTACAGATAAGCGCGTTACTTACTATCACTGTGAATCTGAACATCACCTACTCTTTAAATTTATTGAGACGTGGAATAAGTTTCAACCTGATATTGTAACTGGTTGGAACGTAGAATTCTTCGATATTCCTTACATGGTTAACAGGATCAAAAGAATCCTAGGCGAAGATCAAGCCCAGAAACTATCCCCCTGGAGTATTCTTGAAAATCGTAAACTGTTCGTACAAGGTAGAGAATATACAATCTATACCCCTGTAGGTGTAACTGTACTTGATTACTTGCAGCTGTATAGGAAGTTCTCTTATAAGATGCAGGAGAGTTACAGACTTGATTATATCGCACACGTAGAACTGGGTGAGAAGAAACTAGACTATTCTGAGTATAGTTCCTTGCATCAACTATACGAAAATGACTTTCAAAAGTATATCGATTATAATATTAAGGACGTAGATCTCGTACATGCTCTTGATGAGAAGATGAAGTTCATCGAGCAGGTAATGGCGATTGCTTATAGTGGTAAGGTAAACTATCCCGATACATTTACTACTGTAAGAATGTGGGATATTATTATTCATAACTATCTACTTAAACAGAACATTGTTGTACCTCAGAATAAGTCTACTGAAAAAGAAGAGCAGATTGTAGGTGCTTATGTAAAAGATCCTCTCGTGGGAATGCATAACTGGGTAGCATCATTCGACGTTAACTCCTTGTATCCTATGCTTATTATTCAGTATAATATTAGTCCCGAAACGATTACTGGCAAGTCCAAGAAGACATACACTATTGACGATGTTCTAGATGGATACTATAACAAAGAAACGTTTGGACGCACACGCATTAGTGAATCTATTAAGGAGAATAATGCAACGATTGCGGCTAACGGTGTTCTGTTTGATCGCGATCGACAAGGTTTCTTACCTAAGTTGATGAGTACGCTTTATGATGAGCGTGTTTTGTTTAAGGATAAGATGATTGAAGCCAAGAAGACTCTCGAAAAGGTAGAGAGTGGTCAGTATACTGAATCAGGTTTATCTAAAGCTGAGTTGAAGAAAAAGTATACTGCATTAGTTGCACAGTACAATAATAATCAGATGGCTCGTAAAATTATTCTGAACTCAGGCTATGGTGCTTTGTCAAATGCAGGGTTTAGGTATTACGATGACGATCTTGCTGAGGCAATTACCATGTCCGGTCAGCTCTCTATTCGTTGGATTGAGAATACACTTAACAAGTATATGAATAAGGTACTTAAGACAGAGAAGAAAGATTATATCATCGCGGTTGATACTGATAGTAACTATTTGAATCTCGGTCCTCTAGTAGATCATCTGTTTACTAAGGAAGAGCAGAAAGATACTAATAAGATAATTGACTTTATGGATAAGCTTTGCAAGGAGAAGATTGAACCGCTTATCGATAATGCATTTGCTGAACTTGCAGAATATGTAAATGCATATGATCAGAAGATGAAAATGAAGCGAGAAAATCTCGCTGATAAAGCTATCTGGGTAGCCAAGAAACGTTATATTATGAACGTATGGGATAGTGAAGGTGTAAGGTATAAAGAACCCAAGTTAAAGATGATGGGTATTGAAGCTGTAAAAACTTCTACTCCATCTGCTTGTAGAGATATGATTAAATCCACTCTCAAGTTAGTTATGTCGACTGACGAAAAGACCGTAATCAAGCATATTGCGGATTTTAAAAAGCAGTTTGAGAAGTTACCGTTTGAAGACATTGCATTTCCTCGTGGCTGTAAGGAAATGAGCAAGTGGATGGACTCTACTTCTGTATATAAGAAAGCAACTCCTATTCATGTTAAGGGTTCTCTTCTTTATAATCATATGCTACGTAAGCATAAGCTAGTGAATTATCCCGAAATTAACGAAGGTGAGAAGATTAAGTTTTGTTATCTTAAAATGCCTAACCCAGTACAAGATACTGTTATTGCTTCTACTGGTGGACTTCCACCTGAGTTTGGATTAGAGAGGTATCTTGATTTTAATAAGCAGTTTGAAAAGAGTTTCTTGGAGCCGATTAAGTCTATCCTAGATAAGATAGGATGGAAAACAGAACAAAAGAACACACTTGACGCATTTTTCTAGGAGATTGTTATGTCGTTAAAAGAAAAACTATTGAAGAATTCTACTATTAAGCTAACTTCTATGATAGCTGATAGTGCACTGTATAAGGCGAAGGATATGATTCCTACCCCTGTACCTATGATTAACGTTGCATTATCTGGTCGTATTGATGGTGGTCTAACACCTGGTGTAACGATGCTTGCCGGTCCTTCGAAGCATTTTAAGACTGGTTATGCATTACTACTTGCTGCTTCTTTCTTGAAGAAGTATAATGATGGTATTATTCTATTCTACGATTCAGAGTTTGGTACGCCGCAGAAGTATTTTGAGACGTTTGGTATTGATCTAGGAGCTGTAGTTCATACCCCTGTTACTGATGTAGAAGAACTCAAGCACGATATTTCTGTTCAGTTGCAGAATCTAGAACGTACCGATAAGGTAATGATTATTATTGACTCTATCGGTAACTTAGCTTCGAAGAAAGAGACTGATGACGCTATTGAAGGTAAGACCGTAGCTGATATGTCTCGTGCCAAGGCTATTAAGTCACTGTTTAGAATTGTAACTGCAAAGCTTACACTTAAAGATATTCCTATGGTTGTTATCAATCATACCTATAAAGAAATTGGTATGTTTCCAAAGGACATTGTAGGTGGCGGTACTGGTTCTTACTATGGTGCAGATAATATCTGGATTATTGGTAGGCAGCAAGAAAAAGAAGATGGTGAAATTGCAGGTTATCACTTTGTAATTAATGTTGAGAAGTCCCGTTATGTTAGAGAGAAGAGTAAGATTCCAATTACTCTAACTTATGAGAATGGTATCAATAAGTGGTCAGGTCTTCTTGACATTGCCATGGAAGGTGGTTATATTGTAAAGCCCAAGAATGGCTGGTATGCAAGAGTAAATAAAGAGACTGGTGAGCTCGGTACTAATATGCGTGCGGGTGACTTTATAGATAATTCAGAATTCTGGACTACGCTATTAAAAGAAACAGACCTTGCATCTTTTATTGAAAACAAGTATACTCTGGCTATGGGTAGCATTATTGATGAAGAGGTAATTGAGTGAAAGAAGAATTAATTCTTTCGAGTCTTGTTTATAATGAAGACTATGCGAGAAAAGTTGTACCGTTTCTTAAATCAGAATACTTTCAAGACTCCAACGTCAAGGAAGTATATTCTGTCGTAGATAACTTTATTAAGAAATATAATAAGCAGCCAACTAAGGCAGCTATTAGAGTAGAGTTAGAGAGTCAGACAAATCTCAATGAGGTTAGATTTAAAGAAGTAACTAGCCTTGTTGAGAGTCTAGCTCCTGTTAATGAGCATTTAGATTGGCTTGTTGAGAAGACTGAAAACTATTGTAAGGATAGAGCAGTAGTAAATGCTCTATATCAGTCTATTCAAATCGTAGATGGTAAAGATGGGAAGTTTAGTAAGAATGCAATTCCTGGTATACTTACTGATGCTCTGGCAGTTAGTTTTGATAGCAGCATTGGTCATAATTTTCTAGATGATAGTGAATCTCGTTATGATTTCTATCACCTAAAAGAACAAAAGATACCCTTTGATCTAGAATATTTCAATAAAATCACTAGAGGTGGCCTCGCTCAAAAGTCTTTGAATATTATTCTTGCTGGTACTGGCGTGGGTAAGACTATGTTCATGTGTCACTGCGCTGCTACTAATCTTATGCAGGGACATAACGTACTTTATATTACTATGGAAATGGCAGAAGAGCGTATTGCTGAACGCATAGATGCTAATCTTCTTAATGTTACTACTGAAGAGTTAGCTATTTTACCCAAGGATGTATACCTCAAGAAGGTTGATAGAGTAAAAGGTAAGACCTCTGGTAAATTAATTATTAAAGAATATCCGACTGCATCAGCGGGTAGTATTCACTTTAGAACTCTTATTGAAGATCTTAAGATCAAGAAGAACTTTAGCCCTAATGTAATTTACATTGATTACTTAAATATTTGTATGAGTTCCAGACTTAAGTTAGGTGCAAGTGTAAACTCGTATACTTACATTAAGGCTATTGCTGAAGAGTTAAGAGGTCTAGCTGTCGAGTATAAAGTTCCTATCGTAAGCGCTACTCAGACTACGCGTAGTGGTTATACTAATACCGATCTAGGACTTGAGGATACTTCTGAATCGTTTGGTTTGCCTGCTACAGCTGATTTTATGTTTGCTCTTATTAATACTGAAGAGCTTGCAGGTATGAATCAGGTAATGGTGAAGCAGTTAAAAAATAGATATAGTGATCCTAATATGGATAAGCGTTTTGTAATTGGTGTTGATAGGCCGAAGATGAGGTTTTACGATACTGAACAACATAGTCAAGCTGATATCTTGGATGGGCCTGTTATGGATAGTACTCATTTCGGTGAGAGAAATCGTGAAGAGGTAGAGTTAGGTAGAGTTAAGAAAAAGCGTAAAACAGTAGGGGGGTTTAATTTTTAATGGTTAAGTATAGGGTAATCCAAGAAGGTCAAGATTTCTATATTAAAGAGATTAAGACCGATCAACTTATAATGGTATTAGATAGTAAAGAAGAAGCATATAGAACAGCTTCTCATCTGAACCTAGGAGGGGGATTTGACGGTCTCACTCCAAAGTTCTTTCTAACTGAGGGTTAATATAAATAAACCTGCATGTTTGAGCTAATATAGCTTCAAGAGGCAAGAGCACGGTTGTGCCCGGAAGTGACTGTGTCGCCTTTAAAAGGCAGGTGGGGTTCCTACAGTCCATGCAAAAGGAGTCAGCTAGTCTGACTCCTTTTCTTTTTTACTAAATATCGTAATAATTTTTACTAAGTGGAAGTTACTATGGGTCCAGATTTCTTTAAATTAGTATCAGAGGTTGGCTTTCCTATTGCTGCAGCTATTGCAGCAGCTTACTTCGTATTTTTAACTCTAAAATTTATTCTTGCAGGCGTCACTAGTTCTGTTAAAGGTATGAGTGGTATCATTACTGCTCTGGATAATAGAGTTAAGACCATGAACCATGATATTATTCGTATCGATGCTCTTATGAGTACAGCACTAGAAGTAAAGCCAGACCTAGAGCGTATTGCCCGCGCTGATGGTAAGAACGATGCGAGGAAAGACTAATGGACGTTGTAGAATTAATTAATAAGTATGGATTTCCCATCGTTGCTGCAGGCGGTATGGGATACTTTATTTACTATGTTTGGGGATGGGTAACAACTGATATCAAACCAGTTCTATCAGAAGCAAACAAGGTATTGATCGACTTAATTGATCGCATAAGAATGCTCGATAACGACCTTATTCGTTTGAATCAGAAGATTAATATCGTATTGATGCTACGCGAAAAGTATGAGATGCGTTCTACTTTGAAGTCGCTCGATAAACAGTATCCCATTCAGGACCAGGATCGTTCTGCTTCAGTTCCTGACAGCGCTCAATCCACATCTGATAATATACCTGAAGCTGTCCCCCAAAAGAAGAAGTAAGAGTTTTACACATAGCGATAGCTTGATCCCAAGATCTACCCCTGTAGTAGCTTAACATCTTGGTATGGAGCTCTCGCTCTGTAAATAATTTACTTCTTAGCATATCAGTCTCATCTATTACAGTATAGATGCGAATACCTTCTTTCTTACCTTTTACAGCAATGTAGTCAAGCTCGACAGTGAAGTAGGTATCTTTTACTTGTTCGTTAGTTGTTTGACCTATGACTAGCTTAACTCCATAAGGTTTAGATTGACCCTCAAGTCGTGAAGCAAGGTTGACGCTATCACCCAAACATGTATAATCAAATCGCTGATCGCTACCCATGTTGCCAACAACAACACTGCCAGTGTTAATGCCCAAGCCCATCCCAAAAGCAGGTATACCATCTTTAGCAATTTCATTATTAAAGCTCTCCAAATCTCCAAGCATTTGTAACGCTGTTTTAACAGCATTTATAGCATGATGTTTATCGTCTAATGGTGCATTCCAGAATGCCATTTGTGCATCACCGATATATTTGTCTAAGGTACCATTATTTGCAAGTATTTTAGCAGTCATGGCAGTCATATACCTATTCATAATCTTAGTAAGACCTTGGACGTCAGCTCCGTAATGTTCACTAATAGCGGTAAAGCCTCTTACATCAGTAAACATAATAGAAAGCTCTCTAGTCTCGCCACCAAGTTTAAGAAGATCTGGATTCTCCTGTAGCTTCTCAACCATAGCAGGAGATAGGTAAGTACCGAACTGCTTCTTAATCTGCTGTTTAAGTCTAAACTCTTCAAGTGCTCTAGAGAACGCAGCAGTACCTGTAACTACTAGTATTGTCAGTACTGGAGTAACAGCGTCGAACAGAATAAAGAGATTTTCTCTTAGATAAAATGTGACATATACAGCACCCGCCGCGGCTAGTAGAGCAGCGACACCTGCAATTACTAGTTTAAATTTAATAACTAATAGTAATAATATAACTGACACTAGCAATATACTTACAAGTTCTATTAAATCGGCAATATCTATTCTAGTTACAAATGCTTCGTTTAAGATAGATGATAATTCAGTAGCTATTACCATGTTAGGTAGCATTTCACCATGACTAGTAGCTACTGGATTACTAAACCCTTCTGCTGTGATGGACAGAATAACAATCTTACCTTTAAGATCATTAGGTAAATTTGTAGATGAATAAGATTGATAATTAAAGCTTCTTACAGGCCAGATTCTACTATTTACATCTGTGTATATCAAAGGCAGTCCAGGTATTCTTACTATCTCGACCCCTCCTTCGTTAGATCTCACCTGAAAGCTTTGCTCACCGGCTATTACTCTCATTGCCTCAAGCGTAATGGAGGGGTAAAATCGATCCCCTACAGCAACTAGCATAGGAGATCTGCGAACTACTCCATCTGGTTCAGGTACTGTCGCAATCATTCCTACACCAGCAGCTGCTGATGCTATCTCTCTAATAGGAGGAAGAGCACCAGGCCAAGCCGGTAGTATGTCAGATATGTTAGGGCCTATTAAAGCTGATCCTCGCGGCCTTGCATAAGGCTCATTTACTTGGATGGTAGGTACTTGCGCAAGAATAACATTATTACTGGTAGTAAGAGTATCAACTAGATCCCTATCTTTACCGGCTCTATCTCTCTCGGAAAAGACGATAGGGGCTATAATGACAGCTGCTTCTCTCTGGTTTAGTTGGGTAATGAGGTTAGCAATAATATCTCTAGGCCACGGCCATTGGCCGTTTTGGCGTAATGATTGTTCGTCAATATTTACTAAGACTATTGAATCATCAAATAATTGTTCTTGTCTACGCTCCAAAAAGTCAAAATACTTTAGCCTTGCTACTTCAGTTAACCATGGATCAAAGAATCTTAATGTTAACATTAATACTAAAACTAAAATAGCAAGGATGTATTTTTTCATTTAACGTCTCTGATTAATAATTACAGTATTTGTTCCTGAACCGACAGTTTCTGTAGCAACAGATCCATCGTGAATGATAGTAACTCTAGTATTTCCACCTCTCATATTTACATTTGCTCTGTGAGCGGCGGAATCTCTAGAGGCATTTATAGTCTGGCCTTCTTCGGTGATAATTAGCTCGCCAGGACTTGGAATTCGTCGAAGCCGCCTATTTTCAGTAGGAATTACTTGTTGAGTAGCTGTTTGTTGGGACACTTCTTGCTGCTGTTGTTGATTTTGAGTTTCTTGTAGAATAGCAATAATAGCAGGAGGTCTAACTATTATGAGATTATTATTAATATCACTAATTGATATGTTCAGCTGAACAGGAGGTGTAGGAGGTGATGATGTTTGCGCAACAAATGTAGCCATGAACGGTTGATTAATATCAACTGTACCTGCATCGTTAGTAACAGTAATTTGACCTGTATAGCAATTGCCTTGAGCATTACAACTAGGCACTAACACTACTAGACTTCTACCCGACTCATCTACAGTCATAAAGAAATCGGTACCTCTAACACCTATTACAGCAGTAGGTGTTTGAACTCTAACGTTCTGCTGGTTAGTGCGGGCTATCTGTCCACTGACGTACCTTACTGTGCCCATAGCGACTCTAACGTTAAGTCTTCCCGCTCCGCGGTTAGGGTCATATACAAATTCGTCAATAACAAATCTACTATTCTCAGTCACCTTAACATCAGTATCATCTTGAAATTTAATTTCTAATGAAGATAGCCCTGTCACTACAGCGTCGTTCTGATTAACACCAGCATTCACTCCACCCGGAAGAGTATCATTTCCGCGCTGTATCTGAACAGAGTTTCCTCTCTGGACTACAATAGTGCCAATGTTAGCCCATGCATTGAACGGCAATAATATCAGTAATAATAAAGCATAAAACATTAATTACTCTGATTAACTGTTAGACTATTACCACTACCAGTAGTATTAATCGATAGAGTATTAGCTACAGAACCAGATTGAGATATACTGTACGTATTAGTATTACCCGTAACAGATAGATTCAATGTATGCCCTACAGCACCTGACTGACTAGCTGTAACCGCATTGGAATTACCAGTAAGTGATATTGTCTGAGATCCATTTGAATTATTCTGCGTAGTAGTTACGTTATTATTATCACCAGCTACAGTTAATGTATTAGTAATAGTAGAACCTACTACAGTCGATGTTACTGTATTATTATTACCTGTTATTGCCTGGGTAATAGTAGAATCAGAGCATGTAGTCTGATTTGTGCCGCAGTTCAATGTCATGGTATTGTTATCTCCAGTATTAACTACAGTAACGGTATTATTAGAACCGTTTATGCTGTAGTCCATGGCATTAACATCACCCGTCTGAGTAATATCGACGGAGTTACCAGACCCTGTCACGGTACTAGGTACAAGACTGGTACCTATCCTATTACCTGAACCTGCTTGAGTTATTGATATAGTATTTGTCGAACCAACTTGGTCGATATAAACACTATTGGTTTGCGAGATTGCAGCTGTATTAAAAAGTACAGCAAACAATACTAATAGAAACTTTAACATTTTACTCCTCTACTGTTAGTTTCTGAAATCCCAAAGACCTTTATTAACGCCCTGTTCAATCATTTCACGCACAGCAGATTGTATACCAAGTTGAATTGCTAGATTAATGCTGTCATTAGCAGAACTTCCTATTTCACCTTCCATAGAAACAGTTCCTGCTTCTACGAACCTCAACATTCCTAATCTATCCATGTAACTGTATATTCTTTTCGTTACAGTTACTGATACTAAAATTTCTCCCGTACTTACAGAAACAGCTCTTAGGTTAATAGTAACTAGGTCAGCTCTATATTCTGTAGATGCTCCGAAGCCGAACGCGCGTGCACCTGCACCACCTGTTACGATATTGGTATCGTATCCGATTATTCCACCATCTATAATCATACCAGCAAATAGAAGAGGTGCGATTGGTCTAGCGCCAGGACCTTCATGAATCTCTCTCATCTGCCTGATTATCTGACGTTCCTTTATCAGATTATCAATACCGACACGTTCAACGACTCTAAACCAGGAACCTCTTCCTACCGTCTGTAGAGCCTGAATAAGATAAGCATCGGCGCCTTGTGTAACTGCAGAACTAAGAGAAGCAATTCGTTCGGAGTGCCTTCTCTGCCCGGTTCTATCGGCGAACTGATAAACAGCTACCGTTATCACGCCATCCCTTGGAGGTCGCAACTCGTCCTGTTTAGGTGTTACAACTTGTGGTTCAGATTCAAGCAATCCAACTTGGCTTAATAGAGAACATCCTGTAGTCATTAATAACAGCATACACAAAAGCAGCCGTTTTAGAATGAAAATGCTCCTATAGGTACAGTAATTGTAGTTGTAGAACCTGTTGCTGTATCATTAATAGCCATTACTACTTCCTGTCCGTTTCTAGTCCAGTTTATAGTAACGTTATTGAAACTAAGAGTGCCTGCATTACTTGGATTCTCTCCAAATAGCTGGTCAGAAAGATTCTTGGCTAACTGCGTATAAACAAGAGATTGGAAGGACTGAATAAACTGATTTACAGGGCTATTAGCAGCAGCTCTGTCTAGTTGCAGCTGTTCTTGTCTTCTTCTATCTTCTTGACGCTGCTTAGCAGCATTCTCTAACTGGTATATGGATAGCACATGAGAGCTATATCCAACTCCGTTAAAAGACGGCGAGTTAAAGCTGAAGCCTAACTCACTCGCATAACTCGTTGATGTTAAAAAAAGTAATACTAGTAATATACGCATGGTTCTCTCCATACGTATTTATGGCGGAAGAGGTAGGATTCGAACCCACGGTAGCATTTATACTACTTCCGATTAGTAATCGGACGCCTTAAACCACTCGGCCACTCTTCCTAATAGGCGGCTTACGCTGCCATGGCATAATCCTTGGCAGTCTGCAGAGCATCAAGCTTACGCTTCTGATTGATACCGTACCAAGCAGAATGCAAACGAGAACCCGTGGAACGACCCACAACGTGATCAGTCATATAGGTCACCGCGTTATAGGCCTGCCACCAAGAGCCAGCAGCAAGCTCAGCTCCGGGTTGCTTTTCGATAAGAGAGAAGGCCAATTCAGAGTTACGAGAAGACTCATCTTCCTCGCCGCCAATCTTGGGGAATACTTCGTTGAAGTACTCGATAAGGGAGTTCTTGGAATAGCGCTTGGAAGCCAAAAACTCAGCGATATCCTTATACTGATTAAGGTAGCGATTAGCAATACCAAGGGTTTCCTTAACCTTCTCGGCATCGAACTTACGACT
>Ga0315902_10005018_pt1 | contig 18815 bp, 11 predicted proteins | sample LakEriMetagenome_9_FD_203523 | JGI IMG/M metagenome (GOLD analysis project Ga0315902, IMG submission 203523) | Freshwater fungal communities from buoy surface, Lake Erie, Ohio, United States - Buoy 12 MA117 | ecosystem: Environmental > Aquatic > Freshwater > Lake > Lake biofilm | place: USA... | reverse complement strand
AGTATGATAAGGTGCAGCCAGTATTTTTGTTGAGTATCATTCATCATCAGATCAAAAAAGATCCAAACAGCTGGATGCATCGATTCGCCTTGAGGGACGAAAAAGAGCCTAATCATCAAATTCAAGGAATACATCTTATTTTCATTGAGCTTGAAAAAAGAAAAAAATTGGGTAATTTTAATTTGGAAAATCCAATTGATAGGTGGTTGATGTTTCTGACTGAACCTGATAAATTAATTGATATGCACAAGTTTGACGTTTCAGTTTACCCAAATCTATTAAAGGCAGTTGAATTACTTGATGAATCAAACTATACTGAGGCGCAGTTGTATGCTTATGATAAGCATCTGTTAGCCGTGGCAGACATCAATCAGGCATATATGGAGAGCTATGACAGAGGGTACGATCAGGGTAAAGAGGAAACAACATCAACTGTATTAGCTGTTTTGAAAGCCTTAAAAGAAAATAATCACTCTCATGATATTATAGCGCAAACATATAATGTTGATTTACCTTTTATTGAAGAATTAGCCAAGTTAATCTGAAGATTGCGATATCCATCCTTTTCCACTTTGTACCTCTTTTCAATTATAGCTTACTGCCAGGATATTTTGCCAGACGCTTGAATATGCTCCATTAGCGCTTTTTTTAAAAGCTGTCCTTCTGGAGAATTCTTTGGATCCATTGGATTTTTCTCAAGAGGATCCTTTGACAGATCATACAATACAAAGGGTTCAAAGGGTTGGTTCTGCAGGATTTTGATATTTCCCTTGCGGGCTGCATAATATGATTGTCCGTTATAGCTGCCGCCTTCTCTTCGAACCCAGAACAATGTCCTTTCTTGATTCAATTCTTTTTGTCGTATGAAAGGCATAAGACTGATGCCATCAGGTTGCTGATCAATTTTTGCCCCTGCGATTTCTGCTAAGGTGGGAAAAATATCCATCATGATAGCGAGCTGATCACGCTTACATCCTTCCTTGATTTGATCTTTCCAAAACATGAACAAGGGCACTTTGATGCCGCCTTCCAACATGTCTTGTTTTCCTCCGTTAAGATTTCCATTGCTCTGTGCATGGGGAAGTGACCCCCCGTTATCTGAGCTGAAAATGATCAGTGTATTCGAAAGTTGTCCGTTTTCCCTAAGGGTCTTCAATATCTGACCTATATTATAATCCATATGCTCTACCAGCGCAATATTCATGGCTCTTTTTTCATCAATACCAGAAATTCTTGCTTTTACTTTTTCAAGGTATTCTGAGGGAGGTTGAATCGGAAAATGCGGAGCGTTGAAGGCCAGATAAAGAAAGAAAGGGGAAGATTGGTTTTTTCTCTCGTTCAGATACTCAACCGTCCATTGTGTAAAAATGTCGGTAGCATGACCAGAAGGATCAATTGTTGATTCATTATGTCGCATCCAGTTGATGCCTCCGCGGCGATGGGTATAGTAATCATCCATCATATCTCCCAGAAAACCCTTGAAGAACTGAAACCCTTTGTCATTGGGCAGGTTTGGGCGCTGATATCCAAGATGCCATTTACCAATGAGCGCAGTATGATAACTCTGCTTATTCAGAATGGCAGGTAAGAGTTCAACACTTTCATTGAGGTATCCCCATGAATCTTTTTTTTCTTGTCTGATCACTCCCGGCACTCCTACCATGTCGGGATATTTACCACTCAGCAGCGATGCCCTGCTTGGTGAGCAGACAGTTGAGTTGGCATAAAAATTTCTGAATTGCAATCCGCTATTGGCGATCTGATCAATATTGGGGGTATAGACATCTTTTCCACCCAGACAACTCAAATCGCCATATCCAAGATCATCTGCAAGAATCAACAGGATATTGGGTTTGTTTTTTTCCTGCGCATTCAAGAATGAAAATGACAAAAAAAGTAATGCAGCAAAGTGTGATACTGTTTTGACAAGTTTCATTCCAAACCCTTTGAAGAAAGCAGATACATTCTGGTGGAGGAAATATAAGGACCTTCGGCACCTTTGTATTTGAAGTCGACATAGAAGGCTTTATATCCCTCTTTGGGCAGGTCTACTTCAATCTGGTTTTCGGCTGTTCCTTTTCCGATGGATTGGGCACTCCATTTTTCTTTTCGAAAATCCATATCTGTTGAATTCGAACTCCAGAGCGATACCTCCTGCAGTTCATCCGTATTAGCAGAAACCAATAATTTCAATTTTCCATTCTCCACGCGCGAATTGTTCTTTAGGATGGGATAGGACTTGTTCTGCAGCATCTTGCCATAGAAGGCATTGAGCGTCTGCAGGGCCTGCACACCTCCTCCAAGATCATGACCAGCATTGGGTACATAGTGGATCATGGTTTGTCCTGGCAGGTCATTGATGTACCACTTGATGGCATCCACTGTCCAGTACTCATCATTGGTTCCGATGAAGATCAGTTTGGGTACAGTTAGTTTTTCCTTGTAGCTGAACGGATCGATCATGGTGGTTACTTCCTTTCCTTTTTTACTGCCTGTGGATTGAGGGATTTCCAGTTTGACATAATCCTCGATTTGTTCACTATAGCCGCCATATGCCTTGAGTTGTGCATTGAGTGAAACGGACATGTTCAGCATGTCGATCACCATCGGCGCGATGGCTTTCACTCTCTTGTCTCCGGCTGCTGCAGTGAGCCAGGTGGTCCATCCTCTTTTGGAAGCACCGGCCACCAAAAATTCTTCTACTGGCAATGTGGATCTCTTTGCAGCAAAATCCTGAATGGCATCCATGGAACGAATGGCTGACTTCACCATGGGGAACAACAGGGGCCATTCATAGTCCCCGTCATTTTTATATTGTTGTAAAGTATAGGAGATCAATCCGTCTTCTTTCCTTCCTTCCATCAGGGGTTGATTAGGAGTTTGTTTCAAGATGGCCACGATAGAACGATTGGTTTCTGCCATCTGTGCGGCAGGTGTCCACAGTCCATCACGCGTAGACCAATTGGGTTGCTCATTGGTATTGCCGCCTCCGGAAATGATCAGCAAAGATCCTTTGTGCTGTAACTTTGAAGGTATCATCACCGTCAGCTGATGGCGCCATGTGATACCTCTCCATTTTTGTGAAGTGAGCAGAAGCTGATAGGTTTTCGTGTTTCCGATCTTGCCAGAATCTTTTAACTCATAGGAGTAGTTATTGTCGCCATTGCTCAAATATTTTTGAAGGGCATTGGCAGGGGTTGTTTTCTTCTGTGCCAGCAAAATAGTTGGCAACAGTAAAATAACAAGCAATTTTTTCATTGTATGGAAATATTAAGGATGATTATCTCCCTGAAATTAATTTAAAAAACGAGTTCCTGACAAACCCTTTTGTCTTTTTTTTGTTTCTATTCCATGATCAGGATCTGCTTCTTGTTGTTTTTGCTGCTCATCGTCCAATTAGGACGTTCACAGGAGATTTATTTTACACCACTTGAATCTGGAAATGAGAAGGGGATGAATTATGATATCATAGGTCGCCTTGGCAGAAACATCATGATTTACAGGTCATTTAAAAGTGATCATTCTATTTCGATATACAACGATTCAATGTTGCCGGTAAGAAGAGTTGACTTGACTTTTTTGCCTCGGCAGCTTGTCAAAGTTGATTTTATCAATACGAATGAACTTGTGTATCTCTTCTATCAACATGTTCAGAATAATACCCTGTATTGCTCTGTGGCAAAGTTCAATGCAGATATTAAATTGGTAAGCGAGCCTGCTATCCTTGATTCTATGATTGTTGAAAATTCCCGAGAATTGAATGTTTTCAACCTCATCGCGAATGCTGCTAAAAGTCATATCATGACTTTTAGCAAATCGGTTGAAAATGAGCAGGTAGTAAAGATCAGTACTAATTTATATGATAAGAAGATGAGTTTGGTTGACAATGCTGATATGCTGATCGTATCGCCAAGTGGTACAGATATGCTGCGAGAATTTCAATTGGACAATAACGGGAATCTTATTTTTTTTCGGGGTATTCTAAATGAGGAAACAGGGGTACTCACCAGGGCAGATGTACTCATCAAACCAGTTTCTCAGGATACAGTCAAGTTTACCACAATCAGGGTCAATGACCTTTTCGTTCGTGAAATGCGATTGCAAACCGATAATGCAAATAACACGATCATAGCAGCAGCTTTGTTTGGTTCTGGTCCCAAAATGGATGTATCCGGAGTTTTCACCATCACGATTGATATGCTGAATAATAGTATTCTTGGTGGTAAGCCTTTGTTTTTTTCAGATAGCTTGAGAAAGGAATGTAAACTTCCTACCGTTCCCAATCGTTCCACTTTTAATGATTTTGTAATTGATGAGATCATTCCCTACACATATGGAGGATACGCTTTGCTGATTGAGAGAAGAGTCTCAGAAGGCAGTCGCTATCCTGGAACAGGGGTTAGGTTTTTTTCTGACAATCTACTTTCTCCTTCCATGGTGTTCAATGGCATCAGCGGGTATGCGCCTTTGTTCTCAACTATAGGTGGCCTGAATGATCCATTCCGCCAAGCCATTGATCAAAAATCATTCATAAAAAATACGAGCGGAAATTTGCTTATGGTTTCGTTGAACGAAGAAGGTGAGCTGGGAGAATTGCAGATGTTACGAAAGGAGCAAGTGGAAGAGAACAGCTCCGATCTGATCTCCTACACTACCATTAGAACAGCTTCCGGATTGAGAATCCTATTCAATGAAAAAGAAAGAGGCGGACTTCTTCCAAACCTGGTTGCCTATGTTCCGGGTAATCGTTTAAGGCGATTGCCATCATTCAAAAATCTTGTTCCCAATTTTCGATTCATGATGCGAAAAGGAATTCAAACCGGACCTGCTGAAACCATTCTGCCTTGCATCAGCGGCAACTATATCAGTTTTGTAAAAGTGAAATTCTGAGTTAACTTCGTCAACAACCTTGTTGACATGAAACTTCTGTATGCTATTCTATTTTTCCTCTTTGCCCAGAATATTTCGGTTGCCCAAACCATCACACTTTCCAATCCTTCCGTGTTTCCCAGAAAGGGAGAAGTCGTGGAAGTACCCTGGGCAACAGTAAAGGCAAAAATACCTACTCTTGACACAGCCAATTTTAAACTGGTCAATGCTGTTACCAAAAAAGAGATTCCAGTGCAGTTTGAAACAAAAGGCGGAACAAAGATCCTGAACCTTTTATTACAAACGGATTTCACGGCACTTGGTACTGTAAAGCTGTCGGTGGTGACTGGCAAACGCATCACCTATCCTATCAGAACCTATGGACGCTATGTGCCGGAGAGGAAGGACGACTTTGCCTGGGAGAATGACAAGATCGCATTTCGCATGTATGGCAAGGAACTCGAGAAGACTCCGAAGGAAATGGCCTATGGTACGGATGTATGGGTAAAGAGTACCGATCGCATGGTCATCAACGAACGTTACAAACGTGGCAAGTATCATGAGAACCAAGGCGATGGCATGGATTATTATCATGTGGGACTAACCCTTGGCGCAGGGAATATTGCACCATACGTGAAAGACACGATCAGGTATGACGGTACTTATGCAACATGGAAGATGCTGGATAGCGGACCACTCCGCACAACCTTTCAGCTGAGCTACAATGAATGGAATGCCGGTAGTTTGAAATTGAAGGCAACCAAAACGATATCACTGGATGCAGGATCCAATTTTAATAAGATTGAGGTAAGTTATTCAGGACAGGTAAATGCTGAGTTGCCGGTGGTGATGGGTATTGTGAAAAGGAATGAACAAGGTGTCATGGTGCTGGATGAACAACGCTCTGTGATGGCTTACTGGGAACCCCTGCACGGAGCCGATGGCATCACCGGTGTGGGTGTCTTCACAGCAACACCGATTACGAAGATGAATGTTTCTGAACAACAGTTGCTGATGCATGCCAAGATTCCGGCAGGATCAGCATCATTTGTGTATTACAATGGTGCTTGCTGGAACATGGCCGGTGAATTCACCGATGCGGCACTTTGGTTCAATCATGTTCAGATTAACCGGTCTAGGATAACAGAAAAGATCCGCGTAACCATCCAATAATTTTCAACTCAATACCATGTCATACGTTCCTGCTTCAGATCGCTATAGTAAAATTCCTTACCGCCGCTGTGGGAACAGCGGACTGGTGCTGCCCGCCATCTCTTTGGGGTTGTGGCAAAATTTTGGGCATGTTGATCTCCGTTCAAATTTTGAAAATATTCTGTACACTGCTTTTGATCTGGGTATTACCCATTTCGATCTGGCAAATAATTATGGTCCACCCCCCGGCAGTGCAGAATCCAATTTTGGTGATATACTCCAAAAAGGATTTGGCGCCTACCGTGATGAGATGATCATCTCCACCAAAGCCGGATTCACCATGTGGGATGGCCCTTATGGCGATTGGGGAAGTAAGAAATATCTGGTGGCGAGCTTGAACCAAAGCCTCAAACGTATGCAGCTGGATTATGTCGATATTTTTTATCATCATCGTCCCGATCCCAATACGCCATTGGAAGAAACAATGGCAGCATTGGATCTTATTGTACGGCAGGGGAAAGCGCTGTATGCAGGTATCTCCAACTATCCCGCTGATCTCGCACAGAAAGCGATAGATATGCTCAAGCAGATGGGTACACCCTGTTTGATCCACCAACCCAAGTATTCCATGTTCGTGCGAACGCCAGAAGAAGGATTGCTGGATGTGCTAGGAAGAAATCAGGTGGGATGCATCGCCTTCTCACCGCTCGCACAGGGATTGTTGACCGACAAATATTTGAATGGCATTCCTGAGCAGTCGAGAGCCGCTCGTCATCCATCACTCAATCCTACCCAGATCACACCGAAGATGATTTCTGTGATTGGACAGTTGAATGATCTTGCCCAAAGACGCGGACAAAAACTGGCGGAGATGGCTGTGGCCTGGTTGCTGCGTGATGATCGGGTAACCTCTGTTTTGATTGGCGCCAGTAAGGTGCAACATATATTGGATGCATACAATGCCTTGAACAACATCCAATTTTCAGGAGCTGAACGAGAAGAAATAGACAGCATCCTTTCCGGATTGAATTAGAGATTCATCTTCTTGAGCTCACTCACAGCATGGTCAACTGCTCTTGCTGTAAGTGCCATATAGGTGAGCGAAGGATTGATGCAATTGCTGGAAGCCATGCAAGAGCCATCGGTGATATAAAGATTTTTAACAGCATGCACCTGGTTCCATTTGTTGAGCACAGAAGTTTTTTCATCATGCCCCATTCTGGCCGTTCCCATTTCGTGGTTGGCATTGCCCGGTGCTGAAATGCTGCCGGCCTGCTTCACATTTTTCAAGCCGATATTGCTGAACATTTCCAGCATGGTGGCTCCAGCATCCTTGTTGATGGCTTTTTCATTATCCTTGAAGGAACAATCAATGGTAAGTCCCGGTCTGCCAAAAATATCCTTGATGTCATGGTTCAACATGACCCTGTTCTCTGCATAGGGCAAGGTTTCGCCATAATAACCAACGCTGATCCTCCATTTACCCGGTTCAGTACTGCTATCTTTCAATGATGCACCAATCTCTTCCGATTTGATACCTCTTTCTCTTGAAGCGCTTCCCTGAAAATAGTATCCACGGATGAAGTTGGGATCCTGATCGTGTATGTTTTTGAACCTCGGGATATAGATGCCTGTCGGCCTTTTGCCGTAATAATATTTGTCGTCCAGTCCCTCTATCTCTCCACTCACATTGATGCCTTTATGGTGATCCATCAAGTGTCTGCCCACCATATCATAATCGTTTCCAATGCCATGCTGAAAACGGCTGCTGGTGGAGCTGAGCAGAATGTGTGCTGTTCCAATGGTGGAGGCATTCAGGAATACCAGTTTTGCTTTGTACACATAAGTTTTCAGTGTCTCTCTGTCGATGACCTCAACCCCCGTTGCCCTTTGCGTTTTGTCGTCATAGATTATCCTGTTTACCACAGCGCCGGTGCGAATGGTCAGGTTACCTGTCTTAGCTGCCGCCGGAAGGGTAGACGATTGGGTACTGAAGTAGGCACCAAACGGACAACCGCGGTGGCAGAGGTTTCGTGCCTGACAACTGGAGCGACCATCCAAAGGTTGGGTGATGTTGGCAGAGCGGGTGGGGATCAGTTTAACGTGCGGGTATTTGCTTTCCAGTTTTTCCTTGACCAGTTGTTCACCGCAGTTGAGTCCGAATGAAGGTTGAAAGATACCATCAGGCAATACTTCCAGTCCTTCGCGACTGCCATTGACACCAATAAATTTTTCAACGTAGTCATACCAGGGCGCAATTTCCTTGTATCGTATTGGCCAATCCACGCCGTGCCCGTCTTTAGCATTGGCACCAAAATCGAGATCGCCCCATCTTACCGAAATTCTTCCCCAGAGCAATGATCTACCGCCGAACACGTCCGCCCTGACCCAGTCATAGCGCTGATTCTCTTTATAGGGATGATCGATATCCCGTACATAATAGTGCTTGTTGTCTTCTCCTATTGAATAGTGTCGCGACTGTATATGATAGATCTTTTTCTCTTCTTCGGTTAACCTGTTGCGATGCTCCAGCTCCCATGGATTGAGGTTGGCGGTTGTATAATCTTTCACATGTTCCACCATGCTGCCTCTTTCGAGAATGATCGTTTTCAATCCTTTTTCACAAAGCTCCTTGGCAGCCCAGCCACCGCTGATGCCAGAGCCAATAACAATCGCATCAAATTCAAAATTTTCCGCCATGTTGATTATCTGATAGGAGAGAAACAAATTTAATGATTCATGTGGGTTTTGTTCTATTTTAGATGTCATATTCAATTCAAATCAGCGGAATAATGAAAATAAAAGTTTTGGTAGTAGGATGTGGTAACATGGGTGCTTCCCATGCAAAAGCATTTACCCTGCTCGATGGTGCGGAAATCTGCGGTATTGTGTCAACCGGCAAGAGCAAGGAGGTCCTGAATGAGAAGCTTGGCGGAGGATATCCTCTGTTCAGTGATTATGCAGAGGCATTGAACGCCACATCACCTGATGCTGTATGCATTTCCACCTATCCGGATACCCATGAGGCTTTTGCCGTGATGGCTTTTGAGAAAGGATGTCATGTGTTCATGGAGAAGCCCATTGCTGATTCTGTTGCCGGTGCTGAAAGGGTTGCAGCAGCTGCGAAGCAATCGGGTAAGAAACTGGTGGTCGGTTACATTCTCCGTCATCATCCATCGTGGATCAAATTTATCGACATAGCCCAGCAGTTGGGAAAGCCATTGGTGATGCGCATGAACCTGAACCAGCAGAGCCATGGTTATATGTGGGATGTACACCGCAACCTGATGAAAAGTTTGAGTCCGATCGTTGACTGCGGCGTACACTATATCGATGTCATGTGCCAGATGGTGCGTTCAAAACCTGTTCAGGTGAGTGCCATCGGTGCCAGGCTGACCAATGACATTCCGGAAGGCAATTACAATTACGGACAACTCCAGATCCGTTTTGAAGATGGATCGGTGGGTTGGTATGAAGCAGGGTGGGGACCGATGATGAGTGAGACTGCTTTTTTTGTGAAAGATGTGGTGGGTCCGAAGGGATGTGTTTCGATTGTAGCCAAAGATGCAGGCGGAGCAGGGAAGTCGGATTCCGTGGATGCGCATACCAAAACAGAATCATTGCGTTGGCATCATGCTGATATCGATGATAAGAATGAGTTCATCAAAAAGGACGATTGGATCGATCTGACGGATGAACCCGATCATCAGGAATTGTGCAACCGCGAGCAGGCATATTTTCTAAAGGCTATTCGTGAAAATATTGATCTTACCGATCATGTGGAAGATGCCGTAAACAGTCTCCGCATTGCCTTTGCCTGTGATGACAGTGTTAGAACGGGCGAAGTAATCAAGTTATGATTTAGTTGCGATAACATCGCTTTTGAAAAAATTTAACAGGGAGTTCAGCAACAGCGTATTGTTCGGTGATTCCCTTTCTTAATTTTGCTCCATGAACATCGAACTCATCAAGAACAGATCTGATATTGGAGCCGGGACCCGTGGTTCTGATCTTGGGGTTGATGCCATGGAGATTGCTGCAATCAACGCCGGTAATGATTATTTTCATCGTCATCCTTATGTGGATGTGGAGACCCATAATGAGACCATTTACCAAAAGACCACCTTCACCTTTGCCAAAAGGATTGAACACGTATATGATCAGTGTGCAAGGGTATGCAAGGCCGTTAAACAATCCCTTGTCAACGGAAGTTTTCCTATCGTATTATCAGGTGATCATTCCTCAGCACTGGGAACCATCAGTGGCATAAAAGCAGCCTTTCCCGATAAAACACTTGGTGTTATCTGGCTTGATGCACATGCCGACATCCATTCACCCTATACTTCACCTTCAGGAAATATCCATGGCATGCCACTGGCAGCTGTTTTAGGGTTGGACAATCTGGAGAACCGCATCAATCATACCGAAGAAGGAACCGTTACCTATTGGAACAGTATGAAAGACCTGGGTGTGACAGGTACCAAATGCGATCCCAATCATCTTGTTTATTTCGGACTCCGCGATTTCGAAGAGGAAGAGATGCGCACGATCCAGCGTCTTAACATACCCGTCTATCGCGTTGAAGAGGTTCGCTATCGCGGCATCGCCACATGTGTTCAGGAATGTTTGGAAGAACTGAATGCTTGCGACATGATCTATATCTCTTTTGATGTGGACTCCATGGATTGCGATAGTATTTCCTATGGTACCGGAACGCCTGTTCCAACCGGATTTCAACCCAATGAGATCAGTGGAATCATCGAAGCCTTCTGGGATAGCGGAAAAGTGGTTTGCATGGAATGGACGGAGATCAATCCACTGCTCGACAACAAAGGCAACCTCATGGCAGAAACCGCTTTTGCATTACTCGACAAGATCTCCGAAAAGATCAGTATGGCCTAGTATACAATTAATGTTTGTTGGGGTCTGACAATTGCCCAAAATAGCCGAATTTTAAGGCCATGTTTGAGGAACTGAAGAAAATTTTTTCAGGAGAGATTTTTTCGGGAGATCAGGGTGTTGACGCAGCCATGCGTACCATCTATTCAACCGATGCTTCCGAGTACCAGGAGCGCCCCATCGGTGTGGCCATCCCAAAAACGGTTTCCGATCTTCAGGAATTGGTAAAATTCGCAACTGAAAATAATATCACCCTGATACCCCGTGCGGCAGGTACATCCTTAGCGGGACAAGTAGTGGGTAGTGGGTTGGTAGTGGACATCTCCGTACATTTTAATCAGATCCTGGAATTGAATGTTGAAGAGAAATGGGTGAGGGTTCAACCCGGGGTTATCAGGGATGATCTCAATGCCTATCTGAAACCATTCGGACTCCTTTTCGGTCCGGAAACCTCTACCGCCAATCGTGCCATGATCGGGGGAATGATCGGAAACAATTCTTGTGGATTGCATTCTATCATCTGGGGCAATACCCGAGATCATCTGCAGGAAGCAAAAGTTATTCTATCTGATGGGAAGGAAGTTTGCTTTCATAAAGCCACACGCGATGAATGGAACAAGAAATCAGAGCAGGATAATGCAGAAGGTCAAATCTACCATGCATTGGGAACACTGTTGGGTGATACTGAAAACAGAAAGAATATTGCGGAAGGTTTTCCCAGAAAAGATATCAAACGAAGAAATACCGGTTATGCACTTGACATCCTGAGTAATGCATTGGAAGCAAAGGAAAATCTCAATATTTGTCAACTGATCGCTGGTGCAGAAGGTACCCTCTGTATCATTACCGAAGCAAAGCTGCAATTGATTGATCTTCCTCCCGCACATGTTGGGATGGTGGCTGTGCATACGCAATCCATTCAGGATGCCATGATGGCCAATATTGTGGCGCTGGACCATCAATGTTCGGCCTCAGAACTTGTGGATGATTTCATTTTGCAATTCACAGTGTCGCATCCTGATTTGTCGGCCAAAAGATCTTTTATTGAAGGAGCACCCAAGGCTATCCTGATGGTGGAGTTTTTTGCAGAGGATCAGCATACATTGATCCAACGCTGTGAAGCTCTGGCTACTGCATTGAAAGAAAAAAATCTTGGATATGCATGGCCCATCCTTCAGGGAGAAGCTTGTCAGTCGGCCTGGGAGGTTCGCAAAGCGGGACTCGGTCTTCTGCGCAACCTACCCGGTGATGCCAGACCTGTAAACCTCATTGAGGATTGCGCCGTACATCCGCAGGATCTCCCAAATTATATCGCGGATCTTGAAAAGCTTTTGCAGCGCCATGGTGTGCAATATTCCATGTATGCCCATGCCGGTGCCGGAGAATTGCATGTAGAACCCATTTTGAATCTGAAAACAGCGGAGGGGGTTAAGCTATTCAGACAAATATTATCAGATACTGTTTTGCTGGTAAAAACATATAGGGGTTCACTTTCAGGTGAACACGGTGATGGTAGACTTCGCGGTGAGTTCATACCACAGGTGATGGGCGAAAAAGTCTATGCCCTATTCAGGGAAGTGAAGCAGATCTTCGATCCGAATGGTATCTTCAACAAAGGCAAGATCGTGGATACGCCCGCGATGGATAGCCATTTGCGATATGGTTTCAACAGTCAATCTTTGACTGAAACAAAAACGGTCTTTGATTTTTCTGCTCAGGAAGGATACCTGAAGCTGACAGAAAAATGCAGTGGCTCTGGTGATTGCCGCAAATCCCATATCAGTGGTGGTACGATGTGTCCCAGTTATATGGCCACCCGCAACGAAAAAGATACCACCCGTGCAAGGGCCAATGTATTGCGACAATATCTGACTGGTGATCAGAGCAACCGTATTGACCGGGAAGAGGTGAAGGAGATCATGGATCTCTGTCTTTCCTGCAAGGCTTGCAAAACGGAGTGTCCGAGTAGTGTTGATGTTTCCAAGCTCAAGGGTGAATTCATGCAATCCTATTATGATGTGAAGGGAGTTCCGTTTCGGACCAACATCATCGCCAGATTCAGCCAGCAGATGAAGCTGGCATCTCAGCTTGCTGGCATCTACAATGCGATGGTATCGACCCCCACCATCAGAAAAACGATGAACAAGATGGTGGGCTTTCATCCCAAAAGATCATTGCCATTGGTAGCAAACGAGACCTTGTGGAAATGGTATCAGAAAAGAAAAAAAAGTAGTCAAGTAAAAAGAAACGGTAACACCAATGGAAGCGTCTATTTGTTCTGCGATGAATTCACCAACTATCAGGATGCGGAAATAGGAAAGAAGGCTGTTCTGCTGATCGAGGCACTCGGTTATGAAGTGCTGATGGTGAAGCATCCCGACAGTGCCCGTACTTATTTATCAAAGGGATTGATCAGAGAGGCCAAGAAATTGGTCAATGAACAGATCAAGATATTTGGCGGATTGATTAATGAAGAATTGCCGTTGGTGGGTATCGAGCCTTCGGCCATATTGGGATTTAGGGATGAATTTCTTTCCTTGGTTGATCCATCCCTGAAAACTTCAGCAGCGCGCATTGCAAAACAGGCTTTTCTTTTTGAGGAATGGTTCATGCAGGAAGTTGACAAAGGGAAGATCAGCAAGGATGTTTTTACCAATGAAAAAAAGAAACTCAAGATCCATGGGCACTGTCATCAGAAGTCGATCGCTTCCATGACACCGACCAAGCGAGCACTTTCATTTCCGGAAAATTTCGAAGCCCGTTTGATCCCTTCCGGATGCTGCGGCATGGCAGGTTCTTTTGGGTATGAAGCAGAGCATTACGATGTTTCCATGAACATCGGAGAACTGGTTCTGTTCAAGTCGGTCAGGGAGCTTGATGAAGAAGTCGAAGTAGCCGCCTCAGGCACCAGTTGCAGGCATCAAATCAAAGACGGAACTGGCAGAAAAAGTTTTCATCCGGTGGAAATTCTTTATACTGCCTTAAAGCAGTAGTAATTCCTTTTTTGATTCGGATGGCATGGGGTAATGTTGTAAATTGTTGCCTCATTATTCTATTGCTTTATGCCGTCTTTCTTGCTCCGTATTTTTTTGGCACTTGTCTGGCTATTTTCCTTTAGCGGACAACCTTATGCTCCAGTTGATCGCAGTTCGGATGCTGATGTGATCATTTATGGAGGCACAGCTGCTGCAGTTGTAGCTGCTGTTCAGATCAAGTCTATGGGCAAGTCGGTCATCGTGGTCTCTCCAGATACCCATTTGGGCGGTATGTCTTCCGGCGGATTGGGATTTACGGATACCGGTAATAAAACGGTCATTGGTGGACTGGCAAGGGATTTTTATCACAGGTTGTTTATGCATTACAATGATGAAAAGAACTGGCAATGGGAGAAGAAGAGTGAATATGGGAATGTGGGACAAGCTACAGTAGCACTAGATAGTACTTACAAGACAATGTGGATTTTTGAACCGCATGCAGCCGAGGAAGTATTCGAACAATATGTAAAGGAAAACAAGCTTGATGTTCGAAGAGATGAGTGGCTGGATAGAAAAGCCGGAGGGGTCATCACGCGAAAAGGTAAGATCATTTCACTTCGGACGTTGAGCGGTAAGGTATTCAAGGGGAAGATGTTCATTGATGCAACTTATGAAGGTGACCTGATGGCAGCAGCAGGTGTGAACTATACCGTAGGAAGGGAGGGGAACGATGTGTATGGCGAACAATGGAATGGCGTGCAGACAGGTGTGTTCCAGCACCGCCATTATTTTATGCAGAAAGTTGATCCGTATAAAATTCCAGGTATATCATCGAGCGGATTGCTTCCGGAGATCAGTGCCAATCCTCCCGGAGCAAAAGGGAGTGGCGATAAAAAATTACAGGCTTATTGTTTCAGGCTTTGCATGAGTAACCATCCTGACAATCGTGTTCCCTTCCCCAAACCAGAAGGATATGATCGTTCACGATATGAATTGCTGTCCAGAGCTTTCGCAGCAGGATGGGGTGATGTAAAGGAAGTATTCTCAAAATTTGATACCATTCCCAATCGTAAAACAGATACGAATAATCATGGCCCAATGAGCACAGATTATATCGGGGGAAACTATGATTATCCTGAAGCAAGTTATGAACGGAGAAGAGAGATCATCAAATCGCACGAACTCTACCAGAAAGGGTATCTGTATTTTTTAGCCAATGATACAGCTGTTCCTGCTGCCGTTAGAAAGGAGATGGCCAATTTCGGACTTGCCAAAGATGAGTTTAAGGATAATGGAAACTGGCCGCACCAGTTGTATATCCGTGAAGCTCGAAGGATGATTGGAGATTTCATCATGAAAGAGGCCGATGCGCTGGGAAAAACAAATATTGTACGCCCCATCGGCATGGGTTCCTATGCATTGGATGCACACAATGCACAGCGATATGTTACACCGGAAGGATATGTGCAGAATGAAGGTGATATTGGTGTAAAACCTGCAAGGCCCTATAGCATTGATTATGGCACAATCTTGCCAAAAGAAAAAGAATGCAGCAATTTGCTGGTGCCGGTAGCAGTATCCAGTTCACACATTGCCTATGGCTCCATCAGGATGGAACCGGTTTTCATGATCCTCGGACAAAGTGCAGCGATCGCAGCCGTGATGTCTATGGATCGTCAAACAACGCCACAGCAGCTGGATTATGCGGAGCTGGAAAAAGAATTGTTGAAAGCAGAACAGGTATTGACGGTTCCCATAAAAAATAAGAAATAAGTGAAGCAGCGGAACACATTTATACTGAAGTTGATTTTTTTCATTTTAGTTTTCAGCTCCTCTGTTCATCTTTTTGCGCAGGGTACCGGAACCATCACCGGAAGGGTAGTAGATGTTGCTGATACCCTTTCCAAATCCGGTTTGAAAGGCGCTTCAGTTGTTTTGCTCACCATGCCAGACTCAGTATCATTTAAATCAGTTGTTACAGATGCAACTGGAAATCTCTCTCTGAATGAAGTACCCTTTGGTAAGTATTTCTTGAGGATTAGTTTTTCGGGGTTTGTCGCGTTTGGTAAATCCATTATTGTTGACGAATCAAATTCAACCATCAATCTGGGTGTTTTGGGTATGCAGCGATTTGCCAATCTCTTGGAAAGTATCATCATCCGTAGTTCCACCATGGCCATCATGGGCGATACCACGGAGTTCAATGCTGCACAATTCAAAACACTGCCCAATGCTTCCACGGAAGATCTGTTGAAAAAAGTACCGGGACTTGAAGTGGATCGGGATGGTTCTATTAAAAATCAAGGTGAACCGGTGACCAGAATTCTGGTGGATGGTAAACCCTTCTATGGCAACGATCCCAAGCTAGCCACCCGCAACTTGCCTGCTGATATCATTGAAAAGATCCAGGTGATCGATGCCATGAGTGACCAGAGCCAGTTCAGTGGCTTTGATGATGGCAACAGGATCCGAACCATCAACATCATCACCAAAAAAGACAGAAAGAAAGGAGTGTTTGGTAAGTCAAGTATTGCCTATGGAACTGATAACAGAACCGCCAATGCCATTAGTGCCAACCGGATCAATGGCGAGAGGAAGATCTCTTTCATCGCCCAATACAACAACATCAACAACCAGAATTTCTCTGTACAGGATTTTCTGGGTAATATGAATCCGGGTGATAAAGCGGCAACCGGCGGTTCAAATATTTATAACGGGAATGCCAATGGAATTTCCACTACGTTGGGTGGCGGTCTCAACTACAATGAAGAGTTCAATAAAAAAACCAAAGTAGCTGCAAATGTCTTTTACAGTGATATCGACATCACCAATAACCGTGATCGTTATCGTGAGACGTTTGTGGTGAATGATTCATCATTCTTTAATACAGCAAAGATCTTTTCTGGTAATACCAATCTCAATCTGAGAGGTGGATTGGAGGTCGATCACATGTTCGACAGTGCGCATACACTGCTGATCAAATCTGATTATAGTCGGCAGTCATCTGATTATTATACCGATAGCAAATCCTTTACTACAAAAGGTGTATTCACTCCCTTCAGCGAATTGAAATCGATCAGCAATTCCGGAAACAAAGGATACAATTGGAACAGCAGTATTCTCTACCGACATCGTTTTAACAAGAGAGGCCGCACCATGAGTATTAATCTCTCGCATGGCATCAATACAAGTGACAGGGATGGGCTGACCCTTAGTTTTAATGATCGATATGCAAGAGGTAAAGATACACTGGATCAGACCAGTACAACTTTTATAGATGGTAACCGATGGGGTGCAACAGTCTCCTATACAGAGCCCATTACTCAAAAAGATCAACTCGAAGTATTTTATACAAAGTCCCAGAATGACAATGGATCCGATCAGGATACTTATCGACGGGATAGATTGACAGGTCTTTATAGCATATTGGTGAGCAGCCTTACCAATACGTTTGCGAATGATAATTTTTACGACAGAGGTGGGATGAATTATCGTCATCAGTTGAATCGATACTGGAGTTTTGGTACTGGATTATATCTTCAGCAAGCCCGACTGGTAAGCGATAATATTACGAAAGGAACCAGTATCAGCAGCCCCTTCGTGAACTGGTTACCCAATGCGAGTTTACAGTATCGAAAAGGGAAGTCTACTTATATGCGAATGAATTACCGTACCTGGACGCAACAACCTTATATCACCCAATTACAGGATGTGGTCAACAACAGCAGTCTGCTCTATGTAAGGGCAGGCAATCCTGACCTTAAGCAGGAATTTTACAATAATGTAACGCTCTATTATAATCGTGTCATCAATCATAACAATAGTAATTTGACCATCAACTTAAATGCGTCATCTATTTCAAACAGAATTGCCAATACGGTCACCTTCAACAGCGGAACAACTCCATTGATTGTTGATGGTTTCTCTTTAATTCCCGGAGGGCAGTATGCAAAGCCTCAGAATCTCGATGGTGCGTATGATGTATCAGTCAATGCCAATTACAGCAGAACTTTTAGGGATCCCAAAGCCAACGTATCTTTGTATGTTTATTTCAGGGATATCAGGGATGTGAATCTGTTTAATGATGTGAAGTTTTTTACTGATCGCTATCTGACAGGGGGAACCATACGTGCAACATTGAATCTTGCTGATTATTTTGATTTGGTGCTTTCCAATTCAACAGGTCTCAATTTCACGCGCTACACCAATTCCACAAGAGAAAATGTAAATTTCTTTACAGAACGATTATCGGTTGAGCCAACATTTACAACCAAAAGTGGATGGGTGTTTACCAATGATCTTGATTATATCATGAACAGGGGCAGTGCTGCTTCATTCAACCAGAACATCCCACTTTGGAATGCCGGAATAGCAAAACTTTTTCTCAAGAATCGAACCGGTGAATTGCGTCTTACTGTATTTGACATGCTCAAGGCCAATCGAAGCGTAGGAAGGCAGGTTGAGTTAAATTATGTAGAAGATGTCAGGACAGAAGTACTGACACGGTATTTCCTGCTCAGCTTCACCTATCATCTCCGGAAATTTGGGGGGCGACAGTCTTCCACTCAGCCATAAGTTTTTGCCATTCCTTTTGTATATTCAAGGATTGGCAAAATCATCACATGAAACTTTATCGCATTCAGCATCAAATTATTCTTGAGCATAAGCAACGGGTTTACCAGCTTGAACACACCGATTGGGATGAATTGATCAACCAAGAGGATCTTTTTCATTATCTGACTTCGCAAGTCAACTCGCTTTCTTCATTTGATAACAACCAATGGTTGTCTTCCCAAAGCATTGCTGCACCTATCGTTTCCCAGGAGATCTGGGCAGCAGGTGTTACTTATCTCCGCAGCAAGGAAGCAAGGATGGAAGAATCGAAGGTGAGTGGTGGCGCAGATTTTTATGCCAAGGTTT
>Ga0315902_10005017_pt1 | contig 18816 bp, 18 predicted proteins | sample LakEriMetagenome_9_FD_203523 | JGI IMG/M metagenome (GOLD analysis project Ga0315902, IMG submission 203523) | Freshwater fungal communities from buoy surface, Lake Erie, Ohio, United States - Buoy 12 MA117 | ecosystem: Environmental > Aquatic > Freshwater > Lake > Lake biofilm | place: USA... | reverse complement strand
CCTGTTAATATGTACAACTTTTTCATACGGTATAATTAAAATTTCGCGCTAAATATACTAAGAATGGCAAAAAACTCAAAACAAATGTTCGCTCGTCTTTGAAAGAACCCTTAAAATTCATTGAGCACATGGTATTTTGAGGGAAGTGTATTTCTTTTTAAACGGAATAAAGGTGAAACTAGACAAAGTGGGAAACAAAAAGCAGTAAATTTCACTTCTGATTTTCAGCCATTTAAATCAATCCTCTTTTGATCATAAGTTGATAAGGCTTTGCGTGTATTTTATATATTTGTTCCCTCGAAAATGAAAAACAAACAAGTATTCAAGGTTCTGGTCTATTTCGGCATCTTCAAGTTGCTATTCATCGGGCTTGCATTTCTACTTCAGCAGAATTTCATGCAGGTATTTGAAATTCAAAACCTTGGAGCAAAAGACTTCTCTTTTAACGACATGTATTATCGGGTAAAGATGAAAGAGGGGCTCGAACATTCACCTCATTTTTCTAGAAAAAAATCGGTTATACTGATCAATTCAGGCTCACTGAACCGGGCTCAATTCAGGCACGAACTAAGCCTACTCATTGATCGCTTGAACACGTTTGAACCGTCAGCCATTGGAATCGATCATACGTTCAGCAGACAAAGTGAACAACCTGATTCCAGTACCACCCAATTAAAGGAAGCCATTGCTTTTTCAGCTCATACGGTTATGGCCCGGATTCCCTCCGAGGAAAAAAATACCCTTCTATTTAACCACCCAAGTGGCGACGTTGAATTACCCGTAGTGCATTTTTCCATACGATACTACAAAGACGGACCTAGTACTTTCGCTTCAAAACTATGTGAACAGGCCGGTTTCAAAAAAGAGGAGGCTGACGAATCGGACGGTAAGTTTCCAATTCATTTTTCTTCTATTCAAAACGGAATGGTTCACTGGTTAAATAGGGAAAATCAATATTACGACATCAATTTCAAGTTCGTGGAAGGGCCTGAATTATTTGATTCCAACAATGTGGCAGCGTTAAAAAACTTATTGAAGGGAAAAATAGTGATTGTTGGTCATCTTGGCAGCCCCGATGGATTCAATCTTTTTGATATCGAGGACAAGCATCCCGTTCCGGTAGACACCACCAATGTAGCGAACAGGGAACGGATAATGCCCGGTGCTGTCGTTCATGCAAACGCAGTAGAAAATATACTTCATCCCGAGGAAATGTTTTCGGAATGGAAAGGTTGGACGCTTTACTTGGCTATGGAGCTCATTTTTCTGTTATACTTGATTTTCATCATGTTTACCGAGTTCGGTAAGCTGTTCAATGTCTTGCTTTTAGCACTCATTTCTTTCCCATTGATTTATTTGGTACTATTTATGATGGAGGCGGGCATTTATGTAACAATGGGAGTAACTCTACTTCAATTATTAATGGTGGAGGAAGTACTCGAAATCATTGATTTTATATACGATAAACTACGAAGACTTAAACCTTCGAAAAAACTGGACGAATGATAAAAACGTACTTCAAGCAATTTCTACTTCTTATTGGATTTACGCTGTTATTTACGCAAAACTATTGGGCTCAAGACATCGTAGTCAAAGTGAAAAAAGGAACCGTGAAATTCAAAGGAAAAGCAAAATCCTCCTCCGACCAAGCCTTTGTTATAGGCCAAAAGGATTCAGTATACATCACCTCCGGGGCATTGGCAGTGGCACGAAAGGGAACTACAGTGGTAGAATTAACCTCGGGTAAAAAGTATTCTTACAAAGCCATTAATTCTGCCATTTCTAAGAAAAAAGCAAGCAGCACCGGTAATTTCTCCGATGTAGTTTTCAACGACAAAATTCAAAAACCGGCTGGAAAAGTATATGGAAGTACCACTAGAAGTTCAGGCGAACGCTTACCAAACCACATGTCTCCTGAGCGTGAGGTCGTCGTAATTTGCGACACCTTGCACATTGAGTTTGGTAACGATTGGACCAATCCTTCCACCGCTTTTACCTTGATGGATGCTGTTACAATGGATACGGTTCAGTCCATTTCTTTAGACCCAGAGGCTAAACAGGTTGTTTTAGCCGATTTAAAGGAGGGCAAATACAAATGGAATGTTACTGTTCGCTACAGAGAAGAAAACAAATCAGTGTTTTTAATCTTGGAAAATACCTTTTCGGTTCCCGCGGAGGAGTATAAAACCAACGCGAGGCAGGAGTTACAACAATTTAAAAATGAATGCGCAGATTTCAGTAAAGAATTAATGGAGGAATTATTATCCGAATTCTTATACTTCAAAAACTGGCATCCGGGAATCTACTAACAAAAAAAGCGGGAATTACCCGCTTTCAAATCGTTTTAATTGCTTCTATTCGCTTACTAAGCCTCCGTATGAATCGGCTGAATAGAAACAAACGAACGGTTATCTTTTTTCTTTCGGAAGTGCACCAAGCCATCTGTGAGCGCGTATAGGGTATGGTCTTTACCAATTCCTACATTGTCACCTGGGTGATGTTGCGTACCGCGTTGACGAACGATGATGTTACCAGCAATCGCGGCCTGACCACCGAATATTTTTACTCCCAAGCGCTTGCTGTGGGATTCACGACCGTTTTTAGAACTACCAACTCCTTTTTTGTGTGCCATGGTATTAAGTATTAAATCAAGCGTTAATCGCTTTGATGGTTATGGATGTAAATTGTTGCCTGTGACCATTTCTTTTTTTGTATCCTTTTCTTCTTTTCTTTCTGAAAACGATGACTTTGTCACCTTTCACATGGTCGTTTACTTCTGCGGTAACTTTTGCACCGCTGATAGCCGGGGCGCCAACTTGAATGTTGCCACCGTTTTCGATCAATAGCACGCGGTCAAACTCTAGGCTTGATCCTGTTGCTGCGTCTAGACGGTGTACAAAAATCTTTTGGTCTTTTTGCACTTTAAATTGCTGCCCTGCTATTTCTACAATTGCGTACATATAGCGTGTAATTTTAAAATTTGGAATGCAAAGGTAATGCTTTTTATCAAAATAACAAGTAAAAACAGTGATTAAGAGGATTCTTCCTCTGTTTTTGACGCTCCGTTGTTGATAAAAAACACGCCGACTAGAATGATGAGCATCGACCCAATTTGCATGTAAGACATTTTCTCACCAAAGAAATAGCCAATAAAAACAGCAACAACAGGAATAAAGTAAGTCACACTACTTGCGAAAAGCGCTGAGGTGGCAGCTATCAAGCGATTAAATATTACCACCGATATTGCCGTCCCAAAAAGGGCCAGGACCGCAATATAAAACAAGGAATTGGTTGCCCCGGGCTGATAACGCAACGTCTCGGTCACACCAGTGGAAAAAATGCCCATTATCCCGAATGGCAACAGGAGAAAAAAGGCAAGTGAAGATATATCCAAGGCAGGAACATCTATTAAGCCATGTTTTATGGTGTTTAAACTTACTGCATAACAAAACGTGGCCAGTACGACTGAAAAAATATGACCCCAGTCCCCATCAAAAGAGAGTGATTTTCCAAAAAACATCAATAATACAATTCCAACCGTTCCTATCAACATGCCCAACTGTTGCTTTGCGGAGAGCTTCACCTTTAAAACAAGCACGCCAATCAAAACGGTAAAAACAGGTGTAAAACTGTTTAACATACCGGTAAATCCAGAGGACAAGCCTGTTTCCGCATAGGTAAATAGGAAGGCGGGAACAAAATTACCAAGCAGTCCAACCACAACGATGGCAAAGAATACCTTGGCTTTTAACAGTGTTTTGAGTTTGCTCAAAGCAAAAGGAGCAAGGGCCAATGATGCAATAAACATACGTAATGCGGCCACTTGCGTATCCGTAAAGACAACTTTTCCGGCTTGATCGTACATGCCTTTTTTCATCAAGATGAACGAACTTCCCCAAATGCAAGAAAGTAAAAGCAGTAAAAACCAGTTGAAGGCATTTTTTGACACAACACAAAGGTAGTTACTCAAAACAGACGGTTGACCATGTTTAGAAAAAACAATTCAACCGCCACAAAACAGGTCGAAATAGAAGAAAGTTGAAAAATTATCCCACAATTTACCACACTTAGTATTTATCCACTATTTTGTTGTAAAAAGTGGTTTTTTAGTGACTTCAAAATGTAACCAAAAGAAGGATCTACCGTATAAACTTTTCAACAATTCAAACTTTGTGGTAAAAAGTGGTAATATTTCCGTTATTTTTACCCATTATTTATCGCTATGGCGGGTCTAGTAGGAGAATTTGAGGTCAAATTGGATGGAAAAGGCAGGTTTCTTTTCCCATCTTCTTTGCGCAAACAATTGCCTCCTTCCGCTCAGCGTGACTTCATGTTGAACAAAGGATTTGAGGACTGCTTAACCCTTTACCCCCTTCCGGATTGGGAAAAAGTAAGCGAGAAGCTTTCCAAGATGAACTTGTTCAAACCAAAAAACAGGATGTTTTACCGCCTTTTTCACCAGGGAGCGAAACCCGTTTCTCTAGACAACGCTGGTAGAATTCTTATTCCCACTGGGCATATGACCCGTGTTGGATTGGTTCAGGAAGTTATGCTGATTGCCTACAACGACCGCGTCGAAATCTGGGATAAGTCGAAGTACTTCTCTATGATTGACGGCAATATGGCGGACTTCGCAAACTTGGCGGATGAAGTAATGGGTGATTTGGATGGAATTGAATAAGAGCACATACCATGTTCCGGTTTTATTGAACGAATGCGTCGAAGGCTTGAGAATTCAGCCTGAGGGCACCTACGTGGATGTTACGTTCGGGGGCGGAGGGCATGCCCAAAGTATCTTTAAGAAGCTTTCCAAAGGGGGGACATTGGTTGCTTTTGACCAAGACAAAGAGGCGCTGCAGAACACTTGGGAAGCGGAAAACTTTCATTTTATTCAAAGCAATTTCACGTTTTTAAAAAACCAGTTAAAGCGAGCGGGTCATCCTATTGTCGATGGCATATTAGCAGACTTGGGGGTTTCCTCTCATCAATTTGACACCGAAGGAAGGGGTTTTACGCTTCGCGTGGATGCGCCCTTGGATATGCGTATGAATCAGCAGGCTGCGTTGTCTGCAAAACAGGTGTTGAACGATTACTCCGAGGAAGATTTGTTACGGGTCTTCCGTTCGTATTCGGACCTTACCAATGCCCGAAAAATTGTTCATGCGATTGTCCTCCGACGAGCTTCGAGTCCACTAATAAGCACCGGAGACCTTATTGAATCTGTTAGCAATTGTACACCTAAAGTAAAGCCTCACAAGTTTTTAGCTCAGCTCTTTCAAGCGATACGAATTGAGGTGAACGACGAAATGGGCGCTTTGCGCAACCTTCTAGAACAGTCCAAAGATTGTTTACGCATTGGTGGGCGTATTGTTGTTATTTCTTACCATTCGATTGAGGACCGCATGGTGAAAAATTTTTTTAAAAAAGGATCTGTTGATGGAAAAGAGACCAAAGATTTCTTCGGAAATCTATTAAAGCCTTTCACCGAAATAAACCGCAAACCAATTGTGCCATCGGAGGAGGAAATGGTACAAAATTCAAGGTCTAGGAGTGCTAAACTCAGAATTGCAGAACGAAATGCCTGAGAACGAATTCATAGAAAAACCAGAGGTGATTCAACCTCAGCCAACACCAGCAAAGAAGGTGAACAGGAAACCTTCGGGTGCTGCTCGAAAAAAAGGCATGTTGATTCAAATTCTGAACGGAGAGTTTTTAACTCGGGAATTCTTTCTTAACAACTTGGGCTTCCTTTTCTTTATCATCTTCCTCCTTTTACTCGTCGTGGGAAAAGGGTACTATGGAAAACAATTGACAAAAGATGTAGATAGAACTCAAAAAGAGCTTGATGAATTAACAGCTGACTATATACAAGCAAAAACGCAGCTTGAAGAAGATACTAGGCGGTACAAACTGGTCCTTAAACTGGGCAAACTGGGGTTGAAGGAATCCGAAAATGAAACCAAGGTAATCCGTTTAAAAGCAGATTGAGCATGAGTCAGAAAAATCCAATTGTTTGGAAGGTTTATTCGATTTACTTCATTTTTGTGGTAATCATGGCGGTTGTGCTTATACAAACCGCAAAAATTCAATTCGAAGGGCGAACAAATTTGTTTTTTACAGCATCGACAAAGGATAAGAAATTACCCATTAAATACGTAAATAAGACACCTCGCAGGGGTGAGATTCTCGATGTGAACAGCACACCACTCGTTACTACCGTTACTTATTATGCCATATACATGGACGCAACCGTAGTGGATGAGAAGGTTTTCGATTCCGATTTAATGGATTTGTGCCAGGGACTTGAAGCTTTCCGAGGAAAAATATCGGCACGGGAATATTTCAACAAGATTATGGAAGCACGAAAAAGAGGCAATCGTTACCTCATGCTGTTTCCAAAGGTCACCAACGAACAACGAAAACACCTGCGCACACTTCCCATTTTTAAACTGGGAAAACTAAAAGGTGGATTGATTGATACAGAGGAAAGGCAAGAGAGAAGGCTTCCCCATGGAAAAATGCTTCGACGCACCCTTGGTTTTTACAAAGAACCTAAAGGACAAAATCCAATTGCGGTGGGCATAGAAGGCGCGTATAATAACTACTTGAAGGGTGAGCCGGGTGTTGAAATTGAGCAGAAAATAACCACAGGATGGAAACGCACCGGGCAAGTTGTGAAGGAATCGGTTGAAGGAGCAGATGTAGTCACCTCCATCGACAAGGAAATACAGGAGGTAGCTGATTCGGAACTTGAACGGCAATTAAAAATCCAACAAGCAAGTTTTGGCTGTGTAATCGTCATGGACGTGAAGACAGGTTTTATCCGAGCTATTTCTAACCTCACCCGTGATCAAAATGGGAATTACAACGAGGTTTACAACCATGCCATTGGTCGAAAAGAAGTGCCGGGTTCTACTTTCAAACTCGCATCGTTGCTTGCTGCCCTAGAAGACGACCTAATTGAGATGTCGGATACGGTCAATGCCAAAGGACTTTATATTTTCGGAAAGCGAGACACACTAAGAGACACTCGAATAGGGGGATATGGAAAAATTACCCTTCAAACAGCCTTCGAAAAATCATCGAATGTCATTTCAAAAGTCATTGATCAAGCTTACCGGAGAAATCCAGAATCTTTCCTCGACCGTTTGAAACAGTTTGGACTAACGGAGCCATTGGGCATTGAACTGGAAGGTGAAGCCCAACCAACTGTTAAAAAACCAGGAACAAAAGAATGGAACGGGAATACGGTGGCATGGATGTCGGTCGGGTACGAGTTTCAACAAACACCCCTTCAAACACTTGCTTTTTACAATGCGGTGGCGAACCAAGGCAAAATGGTTAAACCCCTTTTTGTGAAAGAAATTCGACGTGGCAGTGAAGTGGTTAAATCGTTTGACCCTGTCGTACTAAGGCCAAAGATTTGCGCCGACGAGCACCTTCGTACCATGCACGAATGCCTAAAAGGCGTAATGAAAAGGGGTACAGGCGCTGACCTGTTTTCCTCGCAATTTGAAATCGCTGGTAAGACCGGTACTTCCGTCATTTTAGGTAGCAATAACAAATACAACAAAGAGAAAAAAGCCTACCAAGCCTCATTTGTGGGCTATTTCCCTGCAGACGATCCTATTTACTCGTGTATCGTCGTTATTTCAGAACCTCAGAAAGACGTGTACGGAGCGAAAGTTTCGGGAACCGTATTTGCCGCCATTGCCAATAAAGTGTACGCATCTACATTAAAGTACCACCGAGCCATCAACGAATCTAAGCCCCGACAACTGGGAGCACCCCTAACGAAAGCAGGTAATCGTTACGACTTACAACGGTCGTTGAAGTGGTTAGGTGCCCCCTTCTCCATGGACGGACGTCACGAGTGGATGTACGCCACGAGGGAACGCAATAAGGTTGTATTGCGCAGAAAAAAAGTAACCAAAAACGCCATTCCTAACATGACTGGAATGACTGCAAAAGATGCCGTTTACCTCATCGAATCGCAGGGAATGGTCGCAAGGATAAAAGGATATGGAAAAGTGGTAAAACAATCGTTGCCTGCAGGGTCTCCCTCCTTTGCGGGAGGAATTGTAACTATAACGCTCGAACCATGAATCGTACGTTAAACGACATACTAGAAGGCCTGTCATTCATTCGTGAAGGAGGTGACCGTTTGCAATCCATCGAGCGCATTGTGTTCGATTCCAGGCAAGCTGGTCCTTCTACCCTGTTTTTTGCAATAAAAGGTGTTCAAACCGACGGACACCGCTATTTGAATGCCGTGATCGATAGCGGTTGCCGCGCCATTATTACAAGCGAACCGATCGAAACAAGCGAAAAGGTTTATCAAGGAGTGGTAAAAGACACGCAGCATGCACTCGCCATTTGCGCCTCTGCCTTTTTCGGTCATCCATCGAAAAAGTTAACACTTATTGGTGTAACGGGTACTAATGGAAAAACAACCACAACTACCCTCCTATACGATGTGTTTATGGGGATGGGGTTTCATGCGGGGTTATTATCCACCGTAGTGAATAAAATTGGCAACAAAGAAATTACAGCCACGCACACCACCCCAGACTCAATCAATCTGAATAGGTTATTGGCCGAAATGGTTGAAGATGGCTGTACCCATTGCTTCATGGAAGTCAGCTCTCATGCCGTGCACCAACACAGGGTAACCGGACTGGATTTTAACGGAGGAGTGTTTACCAACATAACCCACGACCACCTCGATTACCACCAGACCTTTTCCGCCTACATTGATGCAAAAAAAGGGTTTTTCGATGCTTTAAACAGTTCGTCCTTTTCTTTGGTTAACGCAGACGATAAACATGCAGCCGTCATGGTTCAGAACACGCGTTCGGAAGCACATACGTTCGCCCTAAAAAACCCAGCTGATTTTAAGGCACGCATCCTTGAAAATCAGTTCAACGGCCTGGTTCTGAATCTGGATGGAACCGAGGTGTATACGAGACTCATTGGCGATTTCAATGCATACAATTTACTTGCAGTGTATGGTGTTTCGAGGCTGCTGGGTGTCGAAAAAATGGATGTGCTAACGGCAATCAGTGAACTTCATTCCGTAGAAGGACGATTCCAACAATACCGAAGCTCCACAGGAATTACAGCTATTATTGACTATGCCCATACACCCGATGCACTTGAAAATGTGCTTTCCACAATACGCAGCATTCGGAATAAAAACGAGCGTATTCTTACAGTTGTAGGCTGTGGTGGCGACCGTGACCGTGACAAAAGACCAAAAATGGCAAAGATTGCTTGTCAAATGAGCGATCAGGTAGTTCTGACATCTGACAATCCAAGGTCTGAAGATCCAGAGGTCATTATAGCCGAAATGCTCGCAGGAATCACCCAAGTAGAGGATGAAATCAAAACGCTTGTAATAACAGACCGAACACAGGCGATCAAAACAGCCATTGCAATGGCTCAACCGAATGATATTGTTTTGATTGCAGGGAAGGGACATGAAAAATACCAAGAAATCAAAGGGGTTCGATTTGATTTTGATGACTTGGAAATAACGATAGAATTATTTAAAAAACTGGGGAAATAGTGCTTTATTATCTGTTCAATTTTCTTGATAAACTGGATGTGCCCGGAGCTGGCTTGTTTGATTACATCTCTTTTCGCGCAGCTTTGGCCCTAATCACTTCATTGATTGTGTCGATATTTTTCGGTAAAAAAATCATTGGTTTACTTCAAAAACAACAAATTGGAGAAACAGTAAGGGATTTAGGACTTGCAGGGCAGGTAGAAAAGTCCGGAACACCAACAATGGGAGGCATCATCATTCTCGGTGCTATTCTTATCCCTACCCTCCTGTTCGCCAAACTTCACAATATCTATGTAATTACGATGATACTCGCCACCATCTGGCTGGGCTTAATCGGTTTTTTAGATGACTACATCAAGGTATTTAGGAAAAACAAGCAAGGCCTTGCCGGAAATGCAAAAATCGTTGGTCAAATTGGTGTGGGTATCTTGGTAGGAAGCATCTTGTACTTTTCGGACGATGTTCGGGTCCATAAAAGGGTCCCGATGGATTACCAGCTTCAAGTCGACGAGTCATTCGTCACCCATGAACATACCAGCGACAGTACCCAACAATACAAATGGATCCGGACGGATGACATGACCACCACCATTCCGTTCATTAAAGGAAACGAATTTAATTACAATTGGCTCATAGGTGACCTGGATAAATCATACGGATGGCTTCTCTTTATTCCGATTGTGATTTTTATTGTAATCTCCGTTTCAAATGGGGCCAATATTACCGATGGATTGGACGGTCTAGCGACCGGTTCGTCTGCTATTATTGGGCTAGCCCTAGCGGTTTTAGCGTATGTTAGTTCAAATGCGCGGTTCGCTGACTACCTGGATGTAATGTACATTCCTCTTGCTGAGGAACTTGTAGTCTTTATTGCAGCATTTGTAGGTGCATGCATCGGCTTTCTTTGGTATAACTCCTATCCCGCACAAGTATTTATGGGAGATACCGGAAGTTTAGCACTCGGAGGAATCATCGCGGTGTTTGCTATTTCGATACGAAAAGAACTCCTCATTCCTGTCTTATGCGGTGTATTCCTTATTGAAAATTTATCGGTAATGATTCAGGTGAGTTACTTCAAATACACGAAACGAAAATTCGGTGAAGGAAGAAGGATTTTCCTGATGTCGCCATTGCACCACCATTACCAGAAAAAAGGAATCCATGAAGCGAAGATCGTCTCTAGGTTTTGGATTGTAAGTGTATTGCTGGCAGTGGTAACTATTGTGACCTTAAAAATGCGCTAAAAGTGAACGAAAAGAACAAATCCCTTGTAGTTCTGGGTGCCGGCGAAAGCGGCATCGGCGCAGCAATTCTTGGCAAGTCTAAGGGTTGGAAGGTATTTGTATCCGACAAAGGAACCATTCAACCCGAATACAAAGCGGAGCTTGAGCACGAAGGCATCGAATGGGAAGAAGGGAGTCATACAATGGAACGCATCGAGCAGTGCGATTTGGTTGTTAAGTCACCTGGCATTCCAGACCATGTTGACAGCATACAACACCTTCTTTCTATTGGAAAGACCCTCATTTCGGAAATAGAATTTGCGGGGCAATATATCCAAGGAAAAGTCATCGGCATTACGGGCAGCAATGGCAAAACCACCACAGCACTTTTGACTTACCACATTCTCAAAAAGGCAGGCTTCGATGTTGCGCTCGCTGGAAATGTGGGAACCAGTCTTGCGCGTATTGTAGCTAAAAAACCACACGACTGGTATGTAGTTGAGTTGAGCTCGTTTCAATTAGACGGCATGTATTCCTTTAAAATTGACATAGCCATTTTAACGAATATTACACCTGATCACCTTGACAGGTATGCCTACAACATGGCGTTATACACTGCCTCCAAATTCCGTGTGTTACAAAATCAAACCAGTGATTGCTGGTTCATTTACAACGCAGACGATGCCACCATCGCTGCTTATTTAAAAAACAATCCACCTGTTGCGCAATGTGCTCCTTTTTCGATAAGCGGAGCCTTGGATTTTGGCGGATTTGCAGATGAAGAACAACTAACAATTAACATAAAAGAACAATTTACTATGTCTATTCATGAATTAGCCCTAAAAGGCAAGCACAACACCCAAAACACCCTTGCCTCAGGAATTGCCGCAAGGATATTGGAAATCCGTAAGGAAATTGTACGCGAAAGCTTGGAAGATTTTGTCAATGTGGAACACCGTTTGGAGTTTGTAGCAAAGGTACACGGCATTGAATTTATCAATGATTCAAAAGCTACCAATGTCAATTCTTCTTGGTTCGCACTCGAGAGCATGGAAAATCGAACGGTTTGGATCGTTGGGGGCGTTGACAAAGGAAACGATTATTCAGAATTGATTCCTCTTGTTAAGGACAAAGTGAAAGCAATCGTTTGCTTGGGTATCGATAACCGCAAACTGATGGATACTTTTTCCGAATGCGTAGAAAACATTGTGGAGGCAAAAAATGCCACAGAAGCCGTCGCTTTCAGTTACAACCTGGCTCAAAACGGTGACACAGTGCTTCTTTCTCCCGCTTGTGCTTCCTTTGACTTATTTGAGGATTATGAAGACCGTGGAAACCAGTTTAAAGCTGCAGTAAGGTCGCTATAATTGTTTCTGTATGTCCAGTAAGGATCTAAAAAAAACCGGTCTTGATCTGACAGAACTGAGGAAGAATGACCTCAGTAGGATGGCGTTGACCACCATGCGACCTCATGGGAAGCTATGGTCTATGGACGTTTTCGCATGGTATAACTCCGACCCAGAATTACTCACAAATACGATTCTTGCCTTTCCATTCCCTGTCATATGGATGGCACGCACGTCGGAGGTAACAAATGCATTAACAGTCGATCCGCAGGTGGCAAAAAACATTGATGCTATTTTGTTGCACAGTGAAACAAGTGATGTGTTCAATGGCATGACCGGAAATGTGCGGGTTGTGGGTTTTCAGCAAATTCCTCAAGCGTTCGATTTTGTCCTTACACAACTAGGGGAAAAACGCATCTTGCTCTTTACCTCTTCTGGACCACACCAAGAAATAGATTGTTCCAATTTTGAATCGTTCATGTCCAACATAAAATGAAACATGTACTGACATACCTGAAAGGAGACCGGATTATCTGGATTATAACCCTGATTTTACTTGCGTTTTCTTTGGTGAGCGTCTACAGTTTTGTGCCCATATTGGTGAAAATTGAAGGAGGAACACCTATTCAGTACCTAATGAAACATGCCCTTTATGTTGGTCTAGGGATTGCTGGAATGTTGTGGATTCACCGTTTGGATGCAAAATACTACGCCCAACTCACCAAGTTTTTATACGTCCTCGCCATTGCGCTTCTCGTCTTCACCTTCTTTTTTGGAGCCAAGGTAAATGACGCCGGAAGGTGGATTCGAATACCATTTGTAGGTTTAACCTTTCAAACATCTGATTACGCAAAAATCGCCTTGCTCCTTTACCTTTCTAGGATGCTGGTGGTCAAACGCGAAAAGCTCCATAGCTGGAAAGAAGGTTTTGTACCGGTGATGCTACCCGTTTTCATCATTTGTTCACTCATTCTTAAAGACAATTTTTCAACTGCCGCCTTATTGTTCTTGATTTGTTTGGTTGTTATGTTCGTCGGGCAGGTTCCCATTGGAAAGTTGTTCACTTTTGTCAGCGTGGGTGTCGTGTTTGTAGCCCTGTTGATTGGAATCCAAAAAATGGTGCCGGAAATCACCATCCTTCCTCGCCTACAGACTTGGGAAAACCGTTTTTTAACTAAACTCGAGGGAAAAGAAGACGCGATTGCGAATGCCCAAGCACTTAATGCAGAACTGGCCATTTACAATGGTTCATTCTTCGGACAAGGGGTTGGTGATGGCAAGCTAAAAGAATTCATTCCCGAAGCTTACGCTGACTTTTATTACGCGAGTTTTGTGGAAGAATTCGGACTTATTTGGGCAGTGGTTCTGGCCTTGTCGTATTTAATTCTCCTCTTTCGCATCATTCGAATTGGACTGAAAACAGAGAAATTATTTGAATCCTATGTATGTATAGGGATTGGTATATTAATTCTTACTCAGGCATCCGTCAATATGATGGTTTGTTGCGGCTTATTGCCGGTAACGGGTCAAAACATGCCCTTGCTGGCCATGGGAGGATCTGCATTGATCATGACGTGTGCAGCACTTGGCGTTATTCAAAGTTTTGCAGAGGGAATTAACAAAAAAGAGCTGGAAAAAAACAGCGGAATCAACGCATTGGTAGAGGCATGAAATTAAACCGCGTCATTATATCGGGTGGAGGTACAGGCGGACATATTTTTCCCGCCATAGCCATAGCCAATGAGTTAAAAACAAGAAATCCCAACATTAACATCCTTTTTGTGGGTGCTATTGGAAAAATGGAAATGGAAAAAGTTCCCCAAGCGGGTTACGCCATTCAAGGACTCCCCATTTCCGGGTTTCAGCGAAAATTTACGTTTTCCAATTTTTTGCTTCCTTTCAAACTTATCTGGAGCATGATCCGGGCAGTGCGCATTCTGCAAAAATTTAAACCTGAAGTGGCAATTGGAGTTGGAGGTTATGCCAGTGGCCCCACCCTAAGAGCAGCCAGTTTTTTAGGTATTCCAACCATTATTCAAGAACAAAACTCTTTTCCAGGAAAAACGAACCGAATTTTATCCAAAAAAGCAAAGGCCATATGCACCGCTTATGAAGGACTTGAAGCTTATTTCCCAAAAGATGTCATTCATTTGACTGGGAACCCTGTTAGAAAAGAGGTCGTTCAAACAGCAGGAAAAAAAGCAGAGGCAATAACACACTTCGGATTGAATAATGAGCACAAAACATTGCTCATTATAGGTGGAAGTTTGGGAGCACGAACGCTTAACCAAGCCGTTTTACACCAGCTAAAAACCCTTTCGTCCTCTCCCATTCAAGTCATCTGGCAGTGTGGCTCCTATTATTATGAGGAAATGGTTGCTTCCCTCTCGAAAACGAACAATGACACCATTCATTTATTGAAATTCATCGATCGGATGGACTTGGCTTATGCCGCAGCAGACTGCATTGTATCGCGAGCGGGAGCGATTTCAGTTTCCGAACTGTGTATTATAGGAAAACCGATTATTTTGGTGCCATCTCCCAATGTGGCCGATGACCACCAAACAAAGAATGCCTTGGCATTGGTTCAAAAGGATGCAGCAAAGATGCTTAAAGATTCAGAAGCCATTGAAGAACTGATACCACAGGCTTTAAACCTCATGAATGACGATGCTTTACAAGGCCAATTGAGTCTTTCCATTCAACAACTTGCAAAACCGAATGCATCGCAAGACATTGTCAATGTCATAGAACAAACTGTCAACATCAAATGAAAGATAAAGAGCCATTCACCCTTTCACACTTCCAATCCGTTTACTTTATAGGTATCGGTGGTATAGGGATGTCGGCATTGGCACGTTACCTGAATGCCAAAGGGTGGAAGGTTGGCGGATACGACAAAACGGCATCGCAATTAACCCAGCAATTGGAATCGGAAGGGATGTTCGTTCATTATGAAGACGACATTGGAAACGTCCCAACAACATTTTTGAATGCAGAAGACACCTTGATTGTTTACACTCCAGCGATTCCTGTTGAAATGAACGAACTTGTCTATTTCCGGGAGCATGCGTTTAAAGTGGTCAAACGATCCGAGTTGCTCGGACTCATTACCATGCATTCAAAAGCATTGGGAGTGGCAGGAACGCATGGGAAAACAACCACAAGCACAATGCTTGCTCACGTGTTAAATCAATCCAGTCATTCATGCGACGCGTTTTTGGGGGGCATTTCAAGCAACTTCCAATCCAACTTACTGATAAAAGAGGGGGCCAAATACACTGTGGTAGAAGCCGATGAATTTGACAGGTCGTTCCTAAACCTTCATCCTTATGCCTCCATTATTACCTCCATCGATCCAGATCACCTGGATATATACAACGACCCAAAAACCTTTCATGAGGGCTTCCAATCCTATGCGGATCTAACCCATTCGGATGGGTTTTTGGTCATCAAAGACGGTTTGCCTATCCATAGTAATGTTCGAACATTACGGTATGGTATAAACTGTCCAGAGGCAGAATACTCAGCTCCACATACGCGCTTTATAGAAGGTGAATTTAGCATGGACATAAAAGCTGGAGATCGGTTTATCGCACATGTAATACTTGGTATTCCTGGCTTACATAATGCCGAAAACGCTCTTGCTGTATGGGCTATGTGCGAGCAGCTCGGACTAACGGAAGAGGAAATTCGAAATGGTTTGTCCTCTTTTCGCGGTGTAAAAAGGCGTTTCGAATACATCTTCAAAAGCGAACGTATCGTTTTTATTGATGACTATGCCCATCATCCAACAGAAATCAACGCCTTATTGCAAGCGGTTAGGGAAATGTACCCCGATAAACCCATTACTGGAATATTTCAACCACACTTATTCACACGAACTCGAGACTTTTTCGATGGATTTGTAGATGCCCTGGATAAGTTGGATAAGCTCATCCTTTTACCGATTTACGCGGCACGTGAAAAACCAATAACAGAGATCAATAGCGAGGCACTTTTTGAAGCAATTCAACATACAGAAAAATACCTGATGACTCCTATGGAGGCAATTGAAGCAAGTGAACATATAGAGGGCATTCTATTAACCATTGGCGCAGGGGATATTGACCGCATTGTCGAACCGATAAAAAATCGATTAACATGAAACCTTGGATGCGCATCAGTTTATGGGTAATTTTTGGCGTTGGTTGTTTTACACTTCTGAGCTTGGCATACAATGCACAAGGAGAAAAAGTAGTTAAGGCACCCGAAATATCCATTCACGTCAATGGAGAACACGCTCTTCTCACGGAGGATGAATTGCTTGCACGACTAAAGCGCCATGGATATCTTTTTAATGGGCAATCTCAGGAAGAACTTAAGCTACATCAAATTGAAACTTTTATTAAACGAATGTCAGAGGTCCGCCAAGTCGACGTATTTGCGCAGGTAGGCGACCGCTGGAGTATTGACATTGAAACCCGCCAACCGATTGCACGCATTTACAACAAGTATGGCGAAAGTTTTTACCTTGATTCGGATGGTGAGGTTATGTCAGCAAGTGCACAACACTGTGCCCGTGTGCTAGTAATAACGGGAGAAATTTCCGATCGAAAAAACTCCGTTTCCGTCACCGAAATTATTAACAACAATTCCTTGAAAACTATTCGAAAACTCGATAATCTTTACCGAATTTCAAACTATGTTTGTAACGATCCCTTTCTGCAATCTTTGATTGGTCAAATTCATGTTCAGAAAAGCGGTGACCTGGTTTTGATTCCGTTGGTTGGTGAACAGGTTATTGTTTTTGGAACAGCTTCAACAGACAAAGAAGTAAAAGAAAAATTTGACAAGTTAAAGGTTTTTTACAAAGAGGGCATTCCTTACGAGGGATGGGACACGTATGAACTGATTAATTTAAAATTTACGCATCAGGTAGTATGTAGAAACACAAAAAAAGATGGCAAAAGCACGGACAACAGAACTATTCAATAAGAAAGAACTTAAATCGAAGATTATTGTTGGTCTTGACATCGGTACCACCAAGATTGTATGCTTTGTTGGTCGACGAAACGAACATGGTAAAATAGAAATTTTGTCCATGGGTAAAGCAGAATCGTTAGGGGTTTTGCGCGGAGTCGTTGCGAATATCAGGCAAACGGTAGATTCGATTAAAAAAGCAGTCAACTTGGCAGAAGACAGGGTCGATGGTGACCTCACCATCCGCGTGGTAAATGTTGGAGTTGCCGGTCAACATATCAAAAGCCTTCAAGTTCGTGGCATACATACTAGAGATCGTTTCGATACCGACATCTCACAAAAGGACGTCGATGCCTTAATTGACGATATGTACAAATTGGTCATGCAACCGGGTGAAGAAATCATCACCGTATTGCCACAGGAATACATCGTTGACCAAGAACAAGGAATCAAAGAGCCTATTGGCATGATCGGCGGACGGCTAGAAGCAAACTTTCACATTATTACAGGACACGTTGCTGCCCTGATGAATATAAAAAACTGCATTCAACGAGCCAATTTGGAAGTTCAAGACATCATTCTCGAACCAATTGCTTCTGCCGATGCAGTTCTTTCCGACGAAGAAAAAGAAGCCGGCGTAGTGCTTGTAGACATTGGAGGAGGGACGACCGATGTGGCGATTTTTCATGAAGGCATCATCCGTCATACAGCGGTTATTCCTTTTGGCGGGAACATTATAACCGAAGACATACAGAAAGGATGTACCATTTTGAAATCGGTCGCAGAAGAATTGAAGGTTCGTTTTGGAATGGCTTTAGCTTCGGAGACGAAGGAAAATGAAGTGGTGTGTATTCCGGGAATACGAGGACAAGAACCGAAAGAAATTACGGTACGCAACCTTGCGAGTATCATTCAGGCAAGAGTGGAAGAAATTATTGAACTGGTGCATTACCAAATCATCAATTCTGGCTACAAACAAAAACTCATCGGTGGCATCGTGGTAACAGGTGGCGGGGCCGAATTGAAACATATTACCCAGTTGTTCGAGTACATGACAGGTATGGATTCCCGAATCGGTTATCCTACAGAACATTTGGCGAGCAACAACAATTTGGAAGAATTAGCAAGTCCCATGTATTCAACGGGTATTGGACTCGTGCTTAAAGGTTTTGAAGCCATCGATCGACAAACAAATCATTCCGATGTAGCCAGTTCAGGGACCGTACAGGGACACAGTGGAGTGGACAGAAGTTCTTTTTTCAAGAAATTTCTGGACCAAGCGGGAAACATGTTTCGCGACGACGAAATAGACGATAAATAATTGATAATTACAACAATAAACACATACTATGGAGTTCGATTTACCAAAAGACACCAATTCAATCATTAAAGTAATTGGTGTAGGTGGCGGCGGAAGCAACGCAGTCAACCACATGTTTAACCAAGGCATTATTGGCGTTGATTTTATTGTTTGCAATACAGACAGACAAGCATTGGATATTTCACCGGTTCCTTACAAAATTCAACTTGGTCCATCCCTAACGGAAGGACGAGGGGCAGGAGCTATTCCAGAAATCGGAATGAATGCAGCGATTGAGAACATCGATGATATCAAAGATTTACTCAACAAGGATACTAAGATGGTTTTTGTCACGGCCGGTTTAGGTGGAGGTACAGGCACTGGTGCCGCTCCAGTAATCGCCGAAACGGCTAAATC
>Ga0315902_10005016_pt1 | contig 18817 bp, 14 predicted proteins | sample LakEriMetagenome_9_FD_203523 | JGI IMG/M metagenome (GOLD analysis project Ga0315902, IMG submission 203523) | Freshwater fungal communities from buoy surface, Lake Erie, Ohio, United States - Buoy 12 MA117 | ecosystem: Environmental > Aquatic > Freshwater > Lake > Lake biofilm | place: USA... | reverse complement strand
AAGTGATAAAACTCCAGCGTGTATTGCTTGTGGGCCTCCCAGATCGCCGCGCGACCAGCCTCATCTGCTTCGCTCCAGCCATTGCAGGCACCGACGAGGCCCATGGAGAAGTGTTTCCAGATGCCGTTGTTCGCGTCGAGCTTGTTTCCCGGCAGCGGATACAGATCCCAGGGCAAAACCGGTCGCCTTTCCTTCGCGAAGTAGCGTCGCACGACCTCAAATCGCGCTGAATCGTAGTTCGCGGGCTTCGGAAACGGCACGTGATTCGCCGCATCCTTCGTCACGCAAAGGCGGAAGCTATAGACCATCACATTCTTGTCGCCTTCATCCTCCGGACCCGCATCGGTCGTCGTGATCAGCGGCAGAGGCTTTCCATCGGCTCCGAGGCCGGAAATCTTCATCTTCGCCTTCGGATATTGCTTCCCCGCCAGCGACTCGCCGAAATCCTTCCGCCCCTCGCGACCAATCGTCCAACTCACACCTGCCGCCGCCATCAAATCACCTTCGTAAGTGCCGTCGATGAAGGTTGCGGCTTCGAACTCGCCATCTGTGGTGATCAGCTTCGTGATGCGTGTGCCGTCCTTGGTCACCGATTTGAGCACACGCTTCGTCAGCACCTTCACGCTCGCTTCATCGAGCATCTGTTTCGTGATTTTCGCCGCCACATGCGGTTCGTAGGTCCAGTGCGTGTGATCCTTCTCGCTCACCTTGTAAGGCAGCGCGACACCGCGCTGCTGATAGTCCTTTTCCACCCGCGCATGCCATTCCTCAAAAAGCCCCATCACCGTGCTGCGCACCGTCTGGTTGGAATCCGAGAAGCACAACCCGCCCGTGTTCACTCCGCCGACATGCGCCGTCGGCTCTAGCAGGATGACCGACGCGCCTTCACGCGCTGCAGCGATGGCGGCGCAAAATCCGCCGGGCGTGGCTCCATAAACGATTACGTCTGCCCGCGTGGCGGCATGAGCAGGCAAAGCGAGGAGAAGGAAGCAGGCAAGAAAACGCGTCATGACCGAATCTAGGTCAGGCGAGCTGCGATTTGGACATTTTTCCGTCTTTTTCAGCGCCCTCGCGCCAGCCAGACACCTAGCACCGCCACGCCCATGCCGAGCAGTGACAGGCCGGTCAGCGTCTCGCCAAAGATCGCCCATGCCATGAGCGCGGTGACGGCGGGCACTGTGTAAAAGAGGCGTGTGACATTCACCGCGGTGCCGCTGCGGATGAGGTGATTCAGCAGGCTGATGGCACCGATGGAGAGAACGAGCGCCACCCACAGCAGCGCAAACACGAATTGCCCGCTCCATTGCACCTCCCGCGTCTCCGTGGTCAGGGCGAGCACGGAGGTGATGATCAGGCTCGCGGCATACTGCACCACGGTGCTCGTGCGCAGGTCAAAGGTCGGGCAGTGGCGCTTTTGCCAGAGTGTCCCGGCCGTGATGCCCACGAGCGAGGCGATGGCGGGCATCATCATCGACAGCGTGAGGCCGCTGCCCGTTTTATGCGCGACGACCATCGCTGTGCCGACGAATCCGAGGACAAGCCCGCTCCATTGCCTTGGCAAAACCCGCTCGCCGAGAGCGAGTCCCGCGAAAGCAGCGGTGAGGAGCGGCTGCATTGACACAATCAAGCTCACCATGCCCGACGGAAGCCCCAGCCGCAGCGACCACACGCAGCCGCTCAAATACACCGCGTGAATCAGCAGTCCGGCGATGGCGACGTGCATCAACTGCCGCCCTCCACGCGGCCAGGGAGCCCGGGTGAGCCATGCGATAGGCACGAGGACCAGCAGCACGATCACATACCGCAGCGTCAGAAACGTAAATGGCTCCGCATAAGGCACGCCGAGCTTCGACCCGATGAACCCGCTGCTCCAAAGCAGCACGAACAGATGGGGAATGAAAGCTTTCCAGCCCTGCTTCATCGTAGAACAGGTTTTTCAAGCCGTTGGAGTTTCGAGTCGCCGCCTGAACGCGCCACGACTGCCTGGTGAGCGGTCTCTTGAAGAAAGCGCGCAAACTCTGCATTGAGCCCTTTCGGGATAAATGCCAAGCCCACCGGACTGTCGCCAAAGAGCACCTCATACCACACACAGGCTCCGAGATATTCGCCAGCGAGGTTCGCATGATGGCCGTCCATGCCGAGGGTGGTCTTTTTGCCGTCCTTCGATTTCGCCCAACGCCAGCCGACATGCAGGGAGTGCGTCTGAATCGGCAAATCGGGCTGTTTCGCGGCTTTGGCATCGAAAGGCTTCGGATCAGGCTTGAAGCCCCATTTCGTATCGGTGTCCGCATTGAACATGGCATCGCCCACCGGGATGATTTTCGTGCCAAACTCGGCTGCGAGCCGGTCATAAGCCGCCGCGAGCCCGCGATACATTTCCTCCTGCGTCTTCGGTTCGCCGGGTTTCGGCTCTTTGACGGCAAAACGCGGATCATCGACGCGATAGGCCCAGGTTTGATGAATCAGCAGCTTCGCCTGCGGCGCGTGTTTCACGATCAAATCGCGCAAAAAGCCCGCATGCGGCTGGTAGGTGCCATAGTCGTGACTCTTGATGCTCGCCTGCTGGATGGTGACGTAGTCCCAGCGATCCACCGTGAGGTTCGAGACGAGATCTTTGCCATTCGAGTAAAGCCGCGCTTTGCCTTCCGCCTTCGTCTTGTCCGCATGCACCTGAAATGACGAACCGCCGATGACGAGCGAGTTATGGATCAACGTGTGCCCACCGGCTTTTGCGAGGTCTTTGAGATACTTCGTCGCATTTGCCGAGAAGCTGTTGCCGATGGTGAGGATGCGGATGGTCTTCGGCTCGCCAGCGAAAACACTGAGGGTCAGCAGCAGAAAGGCAATCGTGAGGCGAGCGAGATGATTCATGCACGTGAGTAGATTCGATTGGCCGTCGAATCAAACGCAGGAACGGCCGCGCTGGCCACACGCAGAAGCTACGGTGCCTGCTCCAACTTCACATTGTCGATGAAGTAAGCGGCTTTTTTGTCTGCCAGCGAGCTGAAGAGCAGGTAGCTCGCGGCGTTCCAGGTGGGTTTGCAGGGGATGTCTTTGAACTCCTTCTTCGTGCCGTCTTCGCGGGTGAGGGTGATGTCGTATTTCCCTGCACCGGTGGTGGCGGTGATGGCGATGCGGCACCATTCGCCGGGCTTGATGTCGGCCAATGAAACGCTGTTGCCGTTGTTGGCGACGAGTTTGCCTTTTTGATACCTCACATACGGTCCAGCGGCGAACTCGCCGCCTTTCACGCGCATCTCGAAAAACCACTCGGCGCTTTCCTGCGCCATGATGTCGAAGCTGACGTGGAAGGTGCCAGCCTCCCACCTTGGGTAGATGTCGAGCACGGGATCGTAGCTATGGACGAGACCGGGCATGTCCTGGGCTTTAAGACTGCGTTTTGAAACGCCACCGATGGGCGAGGCGGCTTCTCCGCTGACGCCAAAACCTTCGCCCACGTCTTTCTGTTCACGAGGACGATCACACTTGCCATTGCGAATGCCGATGACACCGAGCGGCGCGGTTTCAAAGCTCTGATCGACCTTGTATGGAGGTGATGGCCAAGGACGCGCGTCGGCGTCCCAGTTCGGATACACGCTGCCTTTCGCGGCGAGGGCGACCCACGCGGCATCGGCTTTGCGAACGCCGGCGAGCGTGAGGTCCCATGGCTTGAAACCGATTTTATCAGCAGGTGAGCCTGCTTTGAGACGGAAGTCGCGTTTGGCGAGGTCTTCGAACATCGGATCGGCAAAGATCGTGCCGGAGTCGCGGCCGAGCTTGCGCCATTCATCCCAGGTGTAGTGGGCTTTGGTGAGCAGCGCGGGCTTCTTGCCGTCGGTGGGCCAGTAGAGGTTGTTGCGGAAGATGGCGGTGTCTTTCGGCTCGCCGCGTCCGGGGGGATCGTTGAGTTTCCAGTTCCAGTCGCCACCATCGAGCAGCGGCACGTCTGGCTCCCACACGACGATGTTGCGTTCGTATTTGAAGCGCAGACGCGGCTCATTGCGTGAGGCCTGCACCTGCGCGGTGTGACCAAAGGCGAAGATGTTGTTCCGCACGGTGTTGAAGTAGCCGTAGTGCTGATGAAAGCCCGCGTTCCAGGTGTCGTGCACGAGGTTGTTCTCCATCAGCGTGTCGGTGCTGCCTTCGTCATTGTAGAGACCCCAGCCGCCGTAGCGATGGCTGACGATGTGATGGACGTGATTACCACGAAGGATGGTGCCCGGCGAGGTGCCCAGACCGTAGTAGCCGCCCATATCGCTGAGATAACCCCAGCCAAGGTGATGGATGTGATTGTTCTCGAGCAGCGTCTCGCGTGAAGCGGTGTCGCCGTAGCCCCAGTTCCATCCGGCGCTGATGCCGGTGTAGTAAAAGTCGGCGATGTCGCAATGTGTGACTACGCAGTGCTGCGTGTGCGTGAAGACCACGCCGCAAGCGCTGGGGTGCAGTCGTCCACCGTGCTGGATGATGCAGTCATCGACGACGATGTGATGATTCACGCGCTCATCCGCTGGCCGCTTGATCTCTCCGACGAAAACGCCGCCAGCGCCGAGGTCGTGCAGGTGGCAGCGCTTCACTGAGGAGTCCGCGCAGCCGTTTTTAAAGTAGATCGCGTGCCGTCCCACATGCGCGACCTCGCAGTTCTCAAAGCGAATGCCGCTGCTGTCCTCGATCTCAATGGCTCCATCCGTCTTCGTTGCAGCCTGGCCATCGTGCAAACCATCAGCCGGATACAGGTAGTGCCCATATTGAAACGAGATGCCTTCAAAGTGAATGTCCTTCGCTCCTTTGATCACAAGAAACTTGTCGGCCACGGGTGCGATGACTTCGGCTTTGGAGATGTCTTCATCGGGCAGTGGGAGGTAAAGCAGCTCGCCCTTCGTGGCATCGAGAAACCACTCGCCCGGCGCATCGAGAGCCGCGCGGTAGTTCTCCAGCCAGTAGCGCTGATCCGGCTCGAACTCGACGAAGGGATAAGCCGCGCGGCCTTTGATCTGCACCGCGAGCGCTTGGTCGTTCAGCGCCTTGATGCGGCACTGCCCCACGGCCCAGGCGTGAGTCACGGTGGCCAAAACGCTGTCGCGTTCGGTCTGCGGAATGGCTTTCAGCACCTGGAACTGCTCCGGCTCGATGGCGAAGGCGTGGAAGTTCATGTCCTTCGTCAAATCCGGAAAAACCCCGGCACCGACGGCATCCGTGATGTGGAAGTAGCCTTTGTTCGGGGAGCGAGCACGCGTGGCACGGCGGCCATTGATCCAAAGCTGCTCAAACTTCCACGCTTTGTCCGGCAGCGATGCTTTCCACAGCCCGCCCTCGGCCTTCGTCCAGCCGGTGATCTCTGTGCCGCCCGTGAAGACCGCGTTTTTGCCACTCCACGTCACCTGCGAGTCGTCTTGGCCGAGTGTGATCGTTTCCGTGATCGGATGCACGCCATCCTCGACGACGATGCGCACCGGTTTCGGTGCCTTGCGAGCTTGTTCGAGCACGGCGGCGAGGTTGCCGGGCTTCAAGACGAGGTCGGCGGCGAGCAACGATGAGGCAAAGGTGAGGAAGAGGGCAAAGCGAAGCATAAGTCGGGCTGCGACCATGCTGCAAAGCAAGCTGCCCGCAATTCTCACTCTGCGCCCAAACTTGGCAGCTCCTCACACAACGCCAGCGCCTTCAGCGCCTGGCAGGTCGCGATGTAGGTGCTGTAGTGGTAGTTCCCGCGATAGAGCGAGTGCATCCACCAGCGGCCCGAGACTCGCTGTTCCTTCTTGAGCCACGCGACGGCTTTCTGAAGGCGCTCCTCTTTGGCGGGCACGTTGCTTTGACGCATCAGCACTACGGCGAGCGATGTCATGTAGGCATCGCTTTCCGGCTTCGCGGCATCCGGCAGGCCGGTGATGAGTTTTTGGACCGTTTCACTGACTTCAAAGTGCCAGTCGTTCAGCGCGGAGAAGTCGCGCGTGCTCCAGCCGCCGTCGGCGTGTTGTTTGGAGGAGAGCAGCTTCAGCGCCGCAGTCCGTTTTTCGGCGGAAACGAGCTCCGGCAGGTAAAAGGCGAGTTGCAGACTCAAGACGCGATCCCAGTCATTTTTCGGTTCCGCAGTGCGCAGCCAGTTTTTGAGCTTTTCGACCTTCCCGAGCAGTTTTTCGTCTTTGAGGCCGGAAAGCCATCCGGGAGCCGCCGTGATGGTGCGCACGGCTTGCAGCGAGAGTTCGAAGTCCGTGGTGATGTGCGGAATCTCGACCTCGCCATGGCTCACGAAGGCCCCGCTGGCCGCCTGGCGCTCAAACATGTCGCGAATCGACCGCTCTGTGTGCTCGGAGGTTTTCCCTGTGACATGCTTGTCCCACTCCGCGAGGCCCAGCGAGCGCCACACGGCCGAAAAAGCGCCGGGCATATGCTTGTAGCCGCTTTTCGTGGCCGTTTCCTTCACCTCTTTGATGTCCTTCGGCACGAACTCGATGAAGTCCGCCACGATCTCCTCGCTCGGTTTGCCGAGTTGCGGGATCAAAGCGGGTCGCTCGCTGAGGTAAGGTCCCGTCGTGTGGCAGTTCACGCAGCTCTTTTCACGCACCCAGCACACCGCGCCGTCTTCGAGATACTTCACCGCCGCCTTGATCGACTCCGCCCCGAACTGCTTCACGCGTGGCTCGTCGGCGGTGGGGATGCTCACCTTGATGTCGCCGGATTCGTATTGAAACGCGGGCTTCGGTTTCGGCGCGGGTGTGGTCGCGGCGAAAAGGACCGAAGGGACGAGAAGGACGGCAAGGACAGCTTTCATGTGGCATTCAAACGCGCCACGAGGTCCTCATTTCTCTGCTACACGCGTGATGAACCATTCCACCGAGGCGGAAAGCGTGTGCGCACCCGATTCGTCGTGCAGTTCGACCACCACACTCACGATGGCCCGGCCTTTGGTCGAGAGTTCGTTCTTCACCGTCTCAATGCCATCCGGCAGCGAGACGGTGGAAGTCAGCTGACCATGGGCAGGCTTTCGAAACTTCGACTCCAACCGCCGCACCACCGGCACGATGCCCGTCAGGTCGCCGATGGCCCGCAGCAGGAACTCACCGCTGGAGGCTTCCGCCAAAGCGAGCTGCGCACTGGCATGCACCGTGCCGAGATGATTCAGATACTGCGCCCCAGCGGGCAGTTGCAGCACCTTTGTCGGATCGTCAGCGATTTGCAGGCCCACGTGCCGGTTAAAAGGAAGTTCGATGACGCTATTCATGAGAGGTCTGATGAGTTTTTCGATACGCCCGCTCCACCTTGGCAATGCGCAGTTGATAATCAGCATACCACCGTGTCTTGCCCGTCTCTTGAGCGATGCGGTGTTCCGCATTCGCCTTCCAAGCCGCGATGGCCTGCGTGCTGTCCCAATAAGAGACGGTGATGCCAAAGCCTCCCGCGCCGCGGGCGCTCTCCACGCCAAGAAAGCCCGGCTGCTCATGCGCGAGTTCCACCATGCGATCCGCCATGTCGCCGTAGCCTTCATCGCCCTCGGTGCGCTGCGAGGTGAAGATGACCGCGTAGTAAGGTGGCGAGGGTGTTGAAGCGAAGGTGGACATGAGATCAAAGCGGTTTGTGCATGCAGAGTGCTCCACCGGCCTCCGGCACATACACGGCCTGTTCAAATCCGGCGGTGGTGTAGATGCGACGCGCGTGGGGGTTGTTTTCCTGCACTTCGAGCGTGAGACGGCAGCAGCCGAGTTCAAGCGCACGGGCCGCGATGGTGTCCATCAAGCGTTTGCCGATGCCGCGACCGCGATGGGTTGGCTGCACAAAGTAATCCATGATGTAGAGCAGTCGCCGCGCTGAGAAGGTGGAGAAGCCAAGAAAGCAAACCGCGAGCCCCACCGCCTCGCCATCGGCGTAAGCCAGAAAAACGTGCGTCGTGGGATGCTGGCGCAGACCGGGGATGAGATCGCGACGCGCCGCATCGGATAAAGGATGTCCGTCGCCCATTGGATCGGCTGAATAGGCATCCAGCAGACGCAGGGTATCCGAAGCGTGGTCTTCGCGGCTGAGATCGGCTTCGAGCGTGAGGACGGATGCGTTCATTGTTTGGCGTGTGTGGCGGCGAGACAACACCGGTTGAACCCACTTGCGTCAAGGCAGGCTTTTGATTCTACTCATCCCATGACCGCGAACTACGCCCTCCGATTAGCGACCCTGGAAGACATCCCGCCGCTGGAGCAGCTCATTCCTGCGTCCGTTTTTGCCTTGCAGGCCTCCTATTATTCGACCGCGCAAATGCAGGCCGCGCTGGGGCCGGTTTTTGGTGTGGATGCCCAGCTGATTCAGGACGGGACTTACTTCGTCGTCGAACAGGACGGGCAAATCGTGGGTTGCGGCGGGTGGAGCCGGAGAAGGGCCGTGTTTGGAGGTGACCGCCACCGCGTTGTCGAGGATGACACGCTCGATCCATCCCTCGATCCTGCACGCATCCGTGCCTTCTTTGTTCGACCCGGTTGGGAGCGGCGCGGCATCGGGAAGAGGATTTTGTCAGCGTGCGAGTCCGCGCTGACTGCCGCCGGTTTTCGACGTGCGGTCATGGTGGCGACCCTCGCTGGTGAGCCCCTCTACGCGGCTTCTGGTTACAGCGTGCAGGAACGCGACGAGGTGCCGCTGGCGAATGGATTGACCCTGCCCGTGCTGCGCATGGCGAAGGCGTTTTGATCAAGGGTCGATGCAAGTGATCGCATCGCCCACGCGGATCAACCCATCGCCCAAGATGTCCGCCCGCAGGCCGCCGCGATCCGCGAGGGGTTTTAGCAGGGCTTTGCCGGTCACTTTGTCCAAGTGGGCACACGGCGGGCAGAGGCGGATGCCTTCGATGAGCACGCTGCCGATGCGGAAGCGCTTTCCGACGAGGTCATTCAGCCGCAGGCCCTCCGTGACGATGTTTCGTCGGGCTTCAGCGGCGCTGAGGCCGATCTCGGCGAGCACTTCGCTTTCGATTAGCGTGAGTTCGCGGCCTGGGCCTTTCGGTTCCCAATCGGTAAACGTGCCGCAGCCTTCAAAGTAGCGATCCCCGACGAGGCCGCGATGCGCCCGAGCCCCCACCTCAGTCACCGCCTGCGGCAGCACGGTGGCGGATGGGCTGATGTAGATGGCGGCGACGGTCGCGGGCATGCGTGATCTTGCCGCCGCCTTCCGGCAGGTCAATCGCTTGAAGTGCTTGAGCCGATGCGCGGACGGGAGAACGGATGCCACACCATGCCCGATCACCCCAATCAGCCGCTCGGCGAACTCGTCCCCGACTGGAAGCCACCACCGCCACCCGCGCGTGAAGTCATGCAGGGCCGTTTTTGCCGGCTGGAGCCGCTGTCAGTGGAAAACCATGCGCGGCAGCTTTTCGAGGCGAACGCACTCGACGCCAGCGGCTCAAACTGGACTTACCTGCCTTACGGGCCGTTCACTGAGTTCGAGGACTATGTCGCGTGGCTGGAAAAGCAGTGCCTCGGCTTTGATCCGCTCTTTTTCGCCATCGTGGAAGCCAAGAGTGGCGAAGCGATGGGCGTGGCGAGCTACCTGCGCATCACGCCGGACTGCGGCAGCATCGAAGTGGGACATCTGAACTTCTCCCGCAGACTGCAACGCACGCCCGCCGCCACCGAAGCGATGTTTCTCATGATGCGCCGCGCCTTCGAACTCGGCTACCGCCGCTACGAGTGGAAATGCGATTCGCTCAATGAACCCTCACGCAAAGCCGCGCTGCGCCTCGGCCTGTCCTTCGAAGGCATCTTCCGTCAGGCCACCGTGCGCAAAGGCCGCAATCGCGACACCGCCTGGTATGCCGCCATCGACAAAGAATGGCCCGCGCTATGTGCAGCCTTCGAGCAATGGCTCTGCCCGTCGAATTTCGATGAGCAAGGGAAGCAGCACGTGAGCTTGGCATCGCTGACACGAGCCGCGTGAAATCTCGCGGCAGCGTCCTGGAGTGCGCCGGGCCTCCGGCGCTTTCGAGCGTCTCCCGGCCTGCGAAAAGCTCCAGAGGACTGGAGCACTCCAAAACACTGCCGCGAGATTCGTTCATCCCATTCCTTCAGCGTGGCCCTTTGCCTGGCGCAACTCAGCCGCTTGCTGATGTTTCGGATGACATGATGCCCGCATCATCGGCGTTACTTCCTATCCAACCACCATGATGAAACGCATCGCTCTCTTCCTTCTCGCCGCCCTCACTTTGCATGCGCAGCAGCGTGTGGAGGTCTCGCGTGATCTGTGGATCTCGGCTTACTCGAAGGAGGTGGAGGGGAACAATGGCGGCTCGCACCGGCTGAAGCTGAAGGGCATTCAGGAGTTCTTCCTCATCGACTTCGATCCGGCGGCGCTGCGCGGGAAGAAGATCACCAAGGCGCAGCTTCATGTGCATCTGGCTTCGCCGGAGGCACCGCTGCGGCGCACGACAGTCTCGACGATCACGCAGGACTGGGTGGAAGGCACGGGCAGCAGCTATGCGAAGACACCGGGCGCGAGTTCCTTCGTGTGGGCGAAGACGGGCGAGCTGCGCTGGGGCAACAATGACTCCGACATCACGAGTGTCGTTTGTGGTGAAGGTGGATCGCTGTGGGGCTTTGGCGAGGCCTCCGCGCCGGATGCGGAAGGCTGGCAGATCATCCCCATCGCGCCCGAAGTGGCCCAGGCGCGGCTCGATGGACATTCGCATGGCTTTTACGTCATCGACGACATCGGGAATGAATACACGCGGGATGGCAACGCGGTGAAGTTCACGAATTTCGTGAACCGCTACGTTTCGAGCCGTGAGGACAAGCGGGTGCATAAGCCTTACTTCACGCTGTGGCTCGAAGATGGTGCGGTGGAGGCTCCAAAGGCAGTCAACCAGGTCAATTCGGTTGCCGCAGCCGTTTTGCCAGAGATGCCGAAGGTGGAGGCCGTGAAGCCGAATTTGCCCGCGAAAGACGTTTTCGGCTCCGAACTGGCCTCCACACACTTTTTCGCGGCGAAGGGCGAAACGATCGGATTTTCGGTCGCTGGCCCAGCCATCGTGAAAGCGCCCGAGTTGGCCGTGAAGCTCTACTCGATGCCCAAAGTCGGCGGGATGCATGATCCGCTCGTGCCGGGCACTGGCGATGACACCTTCATCGAGCTCCACGTGCCGAAAAACACGCCCGCAGGCAAACACGGCGGCACGGTGACGGTGAATGGCAACGTGATGCCCTTCACGGTGACGGTTTGGAATTTCGCGCTGCCGGATCGCCTCTCGTTCCTGCCGCAGATGAACGCTTACGGCCTTCCGGGACATGTGCGTGACTACTACCGGCTCGCGCATGAGCATCGCGTGGTGCTGAATCAGCTCCCGTATGGATGGACCGGCAAGGTGGACGAGCCCGCACCGAAGCTCGGCGGCGATGGGAAGTGGGACTGGACGAAGTTTGACGCCGAGTTCGGCCCGTTGCTCGATGGCAGCGCCTTCGCCGATCTACCGCGCGGCGCGGTGCCGGTGGAGGCGTATTACCTGCTGCTGAACGAGAACTGGCCGATGAAGCACGACGAGCACTTCCAAGGCGGCTACTGGATCGAGAGCGCGTTTGATGAGGCCTACTGGACGCAGTTCCGCGCGATGTCGGCGGAGATCGCGAAGCACTTCGAAGCGAAGGGCTGGACCGAGCCGATGTTTGAGTTCTACCTCAACAACAAGGTGTACTTCAAAAAGGACGACTGGCGGAAATGCACCGCGGCGTGGATTTTCGACGAACCGGTGCACACGCAGGACTTCTGGGCCATCCGCCACTACGGTCGCGAGTTCTGGAAGGCCACCGAGCCGTTTAAGAACATCCATCTCACCTACCGCGCCGACATTTCCCGTCCGCAGTGGCAGCGCGAGTTGCTCGATCACTGCGTGAACGTCGAAGTCGTCAGTGGCGTGCTGCGCGACTACTGGCCGCGTGTGCAGCGTCGTGCCAAGGACTGCGGCAATCTCTACTACATGTATGGCGGCGCGAACGCCATCGGCACGCCGAACATCACCAACGCCGCGTGGTGCGTCGAGGCCTGGTCGCTCGGTGCGGATGGCGTGGTGCCCTGGCAGACCATCGGTCGAAAAGAGTCCTGGCAGGCCCCCGACGAACTCTCCGTGCTCTACCCCACCGACAACGGACCCGTGCCCAGTTTGCGCCTGAAGACCTTCCGCGCCGGTCAGCAGCTCGTCGAGTATCTCACGCAATACGCCGCAGTCAGTGGCGAAAGCCGCGAGAGCGTGATGGCCGCCGTGCGTGCCATCCCCGGCCTCAGCGCGACCCTTGTGAAGAAGAATGAAGAAGACGCCGGTAAATCGCAGTTCGGCAAAGACACGCAGCCTGCCTTTGAAGCGCTGCGGATGCGCCTCGGTGCTTACTTGGATGCCAAAGCGCCTGCTCCGAAGGATCGCTGGCATGATCCACGGCCTGCGCGGCCCGATTTGAAGAAGGCGCGGGAGATTGTGCCGCTGGCGGTGCCTTGATCAAGGCTTCACGCCTTTTGCGAAGAGCCACTCGTGCAGCGTGGCTTCTTCGAAGACTTTGCCGGGGATCCCGTGGCCGCCGGTCGGGTATTCGGTGTATTTGCATTCTTTGTCGCGCTTGAGCGCCTCCCAGAGGTCGCGCGAGTATTTCACCTCGACGGTTTGATCATCGGCGGCGTGGAAAAGCCAGAGCGGCACCTTCTTGAAGGTGCCTGCGGTTTCCGGCCCGGTGCAGCCAGCGACGGCGACTCCGGCGGCGAACAGGCGCGTCTCTGTGTTGATGAGATGGCAGGTGCCGAAGCCGCCCATCGAGTAACCGACGCAATAGACGCGCTCTTTGTCGATGGGCAGTGACTTGAGCAGTTCCTTCACCAAATCGATCGCTTCTTCGCCGGGTTGCGAGTTCCACGCTGAGCCGGTGCCGCCAAAAGGCTGGTAGCCGAGCGGCGCGAGGATGATGCACGGGTTCTTTGCATAGCGTGCCTCGGTGGTGAAGCTCTTCATCCAGCCGCCGACTTGTTTGCCGTTTTCATCGTTCTGACTGCGGCCGTGCAGCGCGAGGATGAGCGGGTATTTCTTCGCGGTATCGAGTTCCTTCGCGCCGTAGAGAGCAAAAGGCAGGTTCTTGTGCTTCGAGAGCGCCCAGTCGCCCGTGAGCAGCGCGGCAAACTCGCCTTCGATCTTTTTGGCGGCGGCAGGTGCCTCGCCCTGCTGTTTCACAAAGGCCTGATCCGCCGCCGAAAGCCGGCTCAGCGGCACCTGTGTGTCTTTACCTGCGATTTTGAGCGTCACATGCGTGGCCGAGGCGGAGACAAAGTCCGCCTGGAGCTTTTTGCCATCACTGGAGGTCCACTCACGTGCCTCAGCGGAGAGGGTCACGATGAGCAGAAGGGCGGAAAGCAAGGTCTTCATGGCAAGGGCTGGGTGGCGTGTGCTAGAACAGAAGGAGTGCTGCATTGTTTCATGAAAGCGTCCGACAGCCCTCAAGGATTCACGGGCGAGGGAGACGATGATGGGATGCACGCACGGATGGTATCCGCTAGCGCCTTCGCTTCGCCCTCAGTGAAGTTTCCGCTGATCTCCAGCGTGCCTCCGGTGATTTCCTCGCGGATGAGAGGTGCGGTCCAAAGCTGCCCGCCGAGCAAAATGGCAAGCCTGCGGCCTTTTCCCTCGCGGGTGATCTGTGCAAAGCGTGCCGCACCCTCCTGCGTCAGCGTGAGCGCGATCCGCAGACTGCCCGGCTGGTCGCTGGCCTCGCTTCCCACCACGCCGACGAGCCTCACGTGGCTGGCGTCGAGCTGGACGGTTTTTTCGACGTGCAGCTTCTCTTTGCTGTCGCCGCGCAGCTCCAGCTCTTCGGTTTCGGCCGAGGCAGACTCCGCCACCCAGCGCATTTGCATGGCGGGCGGTGTGGACATGGCGCTGGCGGCCTTCTTCAGCGGCCGGTGCTCGCGGATGAAGTCGGAGGGTATCCAGTAGTTCCTCTTCGTGCTCTTTTCATACTTCGACTGCTCCAGGCCCATGCCGGGTGTTTTGCGCAGCTCGAAGTGCAGATGCACGGGATACATGCCTCGATTGCTGCCCATCGTGCCGATCTTTTGGCCGCGTTTGACGATGGTGTCTTCCTCCACGAGCCGCTGGCGCAGATGATGATAGGACGACTCGCAAACCACGGGCGTGCCGTCTTTCTCCAAGTAGGTGTGTTGAAGGATGATCACGTTGCCGTGGCCGACCTTCGCATCCGCGGAGAAGACAACCACACCGTCCGCTGTGGCATAAACCGGGTCGCCTAGGTCGCTGTCCGCACCGCCGTTGCCGTTCCAGTCTTCGCCGGTGTGCCTGCCGGTAGTTCCGAAGGCGGCGCGGGTGATATGGTAGCCCTCTCCATCCGGCGCACCGACAGGGAAGTCGAAGCCATCAGCGAGAGGGGGGCTGGCAGGCGTGTTCACAGCTTTCGCTCCATCCACGAGTTCGACACAACGCAGAACCATCATGCGAAGCTCTTCAGGATCGGCCGAGCCGGGCAGCAGCGCTGAAAAATAGCTTCCAGAGGGCACTCCTATGGACGCGGAGTACTGATTCCAGTCAGGCTTCAGCCACGTCCAGACAGGGCTGATGGTGCGGCCATCCGTGTGCGCACGCATGGTCGCACGTTCACCCGCAGCGGTGAATTCGACGGTCTGATTCGGAATGGTCTGGCCAGTCCGGGGCTGCTGGACTGAGAAGGGCTCGATGCGCTCCAGTTTGGTGCTGGGATTGCCACGAAAGCTTTTCAGCAGGTCATTCACCTCAGACGGGTCCATGAAATCGACCCACTCGGTATGCGAGTAGCGGCTGTGCACTTCTTTCCGGCGCTGGAGCAAGTCGGAGATCTTGGCGGGAGTGCCATCTTGGTAATCGAACAAGCTGTTGAACCAAGTTTGCTCGGACCGTGGCCACGTCAGCACCCAGCCATCAAACTGGATCGGTGCTCGCGCGGATGCTGGCAGCCAGCGCACGCGTGGCAGCGGACTTGCGCGGGCGGTGAGACACGAAACAAGCGTCTCCGGAAACAGTCCCTCGGAGGGAATGGGAATGAGCAGCGCGTCGTTTCTGCCTAGAGTGGCGGCGAAATCACCGCGCAGCTTTTTGCGAGGCGCTTTGTCGGCGTCATCGGCTGCATTTCGACGAATGGCTTCGGCGGCGGAGGCTTGTTTTTCATCCAGCATGGGCATGAGAATGCTGCCGGACACATGCACGCCTTCCGAGGTCAAAAAGGCGGTGACCTCGGCCCTCTCCGTATGGCTCATGCGGCCCCAGTGTCCGGGTTTTCCTGGCTTCACATCAAAATACGGATAACCAACCGCAGTGCCTTTGAGACCGACGCGGTCTTGCGCCTCATCGACTGGCAGCTTGAGGGCTTTGGCAGGCGCGTCGTGACTCATCACATAAACGTAGGCTTCGATGACGACCTCGGTGTCGTGCTGGGTCTCAGGCAGGTCCCTGTCGTCGCCTTGCAACAGCTCAACAGGCGTCGGTGGCCGCACGCTCACGGGCGTCCTGCCCGTGGCAGACACGATTTCCGCGATGAGCCTGCTGCCGTCTGCCTTTTTCTCCTGCGGCGGCAGGATTGCGATCCGGCCTGCGGGCAGCCAGTCGTTCGGAAGCAAGGGAAGCATCGCATGTGCCTCACCCTCGCGCTCAAAGCGCACCTGATCCCACCATCGGCCCTGACGATCATCCGCGAGGACGCGGAATAGCACGGGCTTCGGCGAAGCCGCGCATTCATGCAAAACCACCCGCGATTTCTCTCCCTCTCCGATGACGAGGGCTAGGGTGGTTTGATCCGCAGGCATGCTGAGCTCACAGGAATCCATGAGCGGTTGCGGAGTGCTGGAAGTGGCCGGTTCCGGTGCGGCCGCAGGCATGGAGTGCTCCACCACGAGTTTTTTCACGGCTTTTTCGCCTGACACAGCAGCCTGCGGCACGGTGTCGGCAGGGGTGGCCTTGTGCGGTCGTGAGGCAGTTGGGAGGGTGCGGAAGACGTAGGACACCAAACCTAGGCAACCGAGCAGCACGAGCGCGACGAGGATGAGGATGGAGCAACCGAGGCCAAAGAAGCCCAAGCGCTGTCCTGTCGGACGACCTGCATGCCACAGCACCATTCCAGCGATGGGAAAGAAGATCGCGCCGATGAAGGAAAGCGGCACGATGAAGGCCTCTGAAGGTGTGGGATGCCAGCCGCCGCTTTCCAAGTTCATCGCATAGACAAAGTAGCCGCTGAACAAGAGCAATGGCAGCGCAAAAAAGAAGGCGCTGACGGCAAAGCCACGCTTCCAATTCCCGCGCAAGATGCCAATTACGGCTGGAACAGCGAGGATGATTGTCCCCGCGATCCCAACTCCATCTCGCATGAAGAGCGCCAGAACGGCAGCCCCCACCAGCGCCAGCGTCACCCACACCGCTGCATTCACCGCCAGCGCGTTCATCGAGCCCTTCTTCGGATTCTGTGGACCACCTTCGCCGCGCCATTCCATGCGATGCGTGGTGGTCTTGCCACACGCGGGGCAGCTCATGAGTTTCATCGGCTTTCCAGAGGCACCGTAACGAATGCCTCCGCGATCCCAAACCGAGGTCGCATGCCCACAATCGCACACGAGGTGCCATTGCTGTGACTCGGTCTTCATCTTCTCGAACCACGAGGCGGGACACCAGCGCTGGAAGAAGCTTTGAGTGCCGCTGAGTGGCTTGTTGGGCTGATGAACGGCTTTTTCGACCTGCGTGCGAAACTCCGCCGCCGTGGCAAAGCGCAGCTCCGGCGTCTTTTCGAGCGCGCGGAGCACGATCTCATCGATGCGCACGTCCACCTGCACGCGTTTCGACGGCGCTTCGAGTTTTTCGCGTGGGCGCTCGCCGGTGAGCATCTCATAAAGCACGACGCCGAGGCTGTAGATGTCCGCACGATGGTCGGTGTGGCCTTTTTGCTGCTCCGGCGCGGCGTAGGCGGGCGTGCCGTGGGCTAGAGTGGCTTTGGATGAATCCGCCGGATCGGACAGATCGGTCTGATCGGACATCAGCTTCGCTACGCCGAAGTCCGCGATCTTCACCACGCCGCTTTTATCGATGAGGAGGTTCTCCGGCTTGATGTCGCGGTGGACGATGCCGTGATCGTGGGCGCATTGCAACGCGTCGCAAACGGGCGGCACGATGCTGAGGGCTTCTTTGGGCGTGAGGCGCTTCGTTTGCAGGAGCTGGCGGAGATTCACGCCGTCCACGAACTCCATGAGCAGGTAGTAAAAGCCGCTCGCCTGGCCAAAGTCGAACACGCTGACGATGTGCGGGTGATTCAGCGCCGCGAGGGCCTGCGCCTCTTTTTCAAAGCGGGCGGCGAACTGAGGATCGTCGGCACGCTCCGGCGCGAGCAGTTTGAGGGCGACGAGGCGGTTCAGCGACTTTTGACTTGCTTTATAGACCACGCCCATGCCGCCGCGGCCGAGGCACTCGAGGATTTCGAGCTGCGGGAAGTGCGGTGCGAGCTCTTCCGGTGTCATTGGAGGCAAGGCGGCCGTCGATTCGCCGTCCTGCGTCGGCTGCATGGCTCCGACCATCAGACAGCGCGGGCACAAACCGCCGACGGCATCGGTGGGAAGCGAGTCGCCGCAGCGCGGGCATTGGGAATGGGAAGAAGGAGGGTTCATGCCCGGTCATGCCGTGGGGCGGCGGGAAGGTTACACGGATTCTCAAAGAATCCTCATCCACCGAGCGCTGCGAGCAAAGAACGCATCTCATCCTCGATGGACGCGGCATCCTTGAGCGTGCCGGCGATTTCTTCCTTCACGCAGTGGCGGAAGCGACTGCGGAGGCGATGAACGGCCACGCGCGCGGCTCCGGCGCTGAGGCCGAGCTTTTCAGCGGCGGCATTTTGGTCGCCGTAAGCGGCTTCGCCGAGCAACGAGGGCTTCAAATGCTCCAAAAGCTCCATTTTGCCCTCGGTGGCGCATTCACGCTCCAAAACGCTCATCGCGCGCGCGAGCACGGTGACGGCCCATTGACGGTCAAAGGCGGCCTCGGGGCTGTCGCGGCCGGTTTGAGGCACTTCGGGCGTTTCGGCATCGAGCGACAAAGGAGTCACGCCACCGCCGCGACGCAGTCTTTGGTCGGATTCCCATTTTGAGGCCACAAAGTGCCGCACGGCCCCGAGGAGATAAAAACGGAAGCGACCACGCAACGGGTCCGCGCCCGAAATGGCCCCTCCAGCGAGGATTTCGGCAAAGAAGGCATGACTCATCTCCCGCGCCGCATCGGCATCGCGCAGCACACCGCGCAAATAGGCCACCACGGGCTCATAATAGGCCTCACACAGATCTGCGAGCGCCCCACGGCCCTCGTCACTGTCCGCCTTGGCAAGGCAGATGCGAGTCCAGCGGGTGGTGTGAAAAGCGGCTGCTTCGGGAGGAGTCATCGGAGGTGATGCCGTTCTGGGTAACGAATGTTACACGCCATTTTGGGGCACCGCTTTTTAAATCAGCGTGCGGGAGCTCGCGCAACATCCCGTGCTTTTCAGCGGCGGGGCAGGCTATTAAACTGGTGCATGAAATTGCCAAAATGCCTCCTTTGTCTCGGCTTTGCCGCCGCGGTGGCCTGTGGGCATGAAGATGAGGGAAAAACGATCGCGCGTTTGTCCGATGAAATCGCCGCGAAGCCTTCTGATGGCTCGCTTTTCACCCGGCGTGCGGCGCTGCATCTGGAGCGTGGCGACTGGCAGGCTTGTCTCGTGGACCTCGAAAAGGCGGAGCGCGCGGGGCAGGGTGGGCTGGAGGTGCTGCGTGCGCGTGCGCTGATGGCAGGGCGGCACTACGAGCATGTCATCACGGTCGCGCGACCTTTGGC
>Ga0315902_10005013_pt1 | contig 18820 bp, 18 predicted proteins | sample LakEriMetagenome_9_FD_203523 | JGI IMG/M metagenome (GOLD analysis project Ga0315902, IMG submission 203523) | Freshwater fungal communities from buoy surface, Lake Erie, Ohio, United States - Buoy 12 MA117 | ecosystem: Environmental > Aquatic > Freshwater > Lake > Lake biofilm | place: USA... | reverse complement strand
CTGCAGATGATGCAGTGAAGTTATCAAATCATCTCTCATCGATCGGGTGGAACGTTCATCCGATCCGTAAATAGAAGTAGGCTCATGACATGGGCATAGTCGTAGCAATTGATGGCCCGAGTGGCGCCGGTAAATCAAGCACATCTAAAGCAATCGCAATTCGTGCAGGTTGGAACTATTTAGATACAGGTGCGCTCTATCGCGCAGTTACTTGGGTGGCTCTAGAAAACAATTGCATTGAAGCTGCAGAAATTCTCAAAGCACTCAAGAGCGCACCGATTAGATTTGTATCTGATCCGAATTCTCCAGATGTATTTGCAGGTGATACACAAATTACTCATGCCATCCGTGGAACTTCCGTAACTGAAAACGTAAGTCGCATCAGTGCTATGCCACAGATTCGCGAAGAGCTACTCGGCATCCAACGCAAAATTATCTCTCAGGCTCCACGTGGAATAGTTGTTGAGGGACGAGATATTGGAACGGTAGTTGTTCCTGATGCAGCTTTAAAGATATATCTAACAGCTGATTTAGATGCTCGCGCTTATCGTCGCGAGAATGAAACAGATGATAAATCTGTTGATGTGAAGAGTTCTCTAGAAAACCGTGATTCTATTGACTCTACGCGCACGGTTTCACCGCTTGCAATGGCATTTGATGCAGTTGAAGTTGATTCAACGAATCTAGATCTTGATGAAACAGTTGAGCGAATTTGGGAACTACTTCGCCAACGCTCACTTCTTGGGCTTCCTATCGTTGCAATTCTTGGTCGACCAAACGTTGGTAAATCAACATTAATTAACAGATTCTTAGGGCGCAGAGAAGCAATCGTTGAAGACACACCTGGTGTTACACGCGATCGCGTTCAGTATGAATGCGAGTGGGGTGGACGTCGTTTCATCATTATGGATACTGGCGGTTGGGAAGCAAAACCTGACGGTATTTCTGTCCAAGTAAGTGCTGGCGCCGAAATCGCAATGCAAGAAGCTGATGTGCTGGCTTTTGTTGTTGATGCACAAGTTGGTGCTTTGGATGAAGATGACATTTTGGTGCAACATCTGCGTAAAGCTAAGAAGCCTCTGATTTTAATTGGTAACAAAGTTGATGGGGAGCGCGAAGAGTCAGAAGCACATGGCTTGTGGTCTCTAGGACTTGGTGAGCCTTATTTTGTTTCCGCACTTCACGGTCGCGGTTCTGGAGATCTACTTGATCATATTGTCGCTGAGCTTCCTGAAGTTGGCGGAGCGCAAACACAAGATGGCTATCGCAAAGTCGCACTCATTGGTCGACCAAATGTTGGTAAGTCATCATTACTCAACGCTCTAGCAGGAGAAAACAGATCCATCGTGGATGATGTTGCAGGAACGACGAGAGATCCAGTTGATGAGTTAATTGAATTTGGTGGGTCGATCTGGAGATTTATCGACACCGCAGGATTAAAAAAGCGTGCTAACCAAGCATCAGGTACTGATTACTACGCATCACTTCGCACTCAGACAGCGTTAGAGCGTTGTGAGGTCGCAGTTGTTGTGTTGGATGCATCAGAGCCAATTACTGAGCAGGATTTGTGTGTCATCACCATGGTGGAAGAGGCCGGAAAAGCCATGGTCATCGTGATGAATAAGTGGGACTTGGTCGATGAGGACCGTCGCGATCAGTTGGACCGCGAAATTGATAGACACTTGGATCAAGTGGAATGGGCACAGCGCGTAAACGTGGCAGCCAAAACAGGTTGGCACCGAGATCGCCTGGCACCTGCCCTTCGCACCGCCCTTGATAGTTGGGAAAAGCGAGTGCCTACGGCCAAGCTCAACTCATTCCTCGGAGCACTCATCGGTGCAACACCGCCACCAGTTCGAGGCGGCAAGCAGCCAAAGGTTTACTACGCCACCCAGGCTGGCATCGCGCCTCCTAAGTTCGTGGTCTTTTCTAATGGCTGGATTGAGGCTTCCTATCGTCGATTCATCGAACGCAGATTGCGTGAGGAGTTCTCCTTTCCTGGCACGCCAGTGCAGGTAGCGATCAGGGTTAAAGAGCGAGAGTAAGCAATGAATTCATCCCTTCTATCAATTCCAAACGCTTTAACTTTTCTGCGCTTTCTAGGTATTCCACTCTTTGTTTATCTGACTCTTTCTATAGAGGCTGATGGTTGGGCAATCGTAGTTTTAGCTATCGGGGGAGCCACCGATTACTTTGATGGCAAGTTAGCTAGAGCTTGGAATCAAACGTCTCGCTTTGGAGAGTTAGCCGATCCAGCGATTGATCGTCTCTACATCTTGACGATTCTTATCGTCTTTTTGATTCGCGACATCGTTCCAGTTTGGATTATCGTCTTGCTCATTGCCCGTGATTTAGTCCTGGGACTTATAACGCTGATGATGAAATCAAAAGGCCTGGCACCTTTCACAGTTACCTATTTGGGCAAGGCGGCAACCTTTAACCTCATGTATGCCTTCCCGTTTTTACTTTTGGCTAAAAGTGACTCATCTCTCGGCACCATCGCCTTTGTTTTGGGGTGGAGTTTTGCCATCTGGGGGATTGCCCTCTACATTGCTACAGGTATAAGTTATGGACGCGAAGGCTTTTCGCAGATGAGAGGAACACGTGTCATCAATCCCTGAAGGTTTGCACTACACCAAAGAGCATGAGTGGGTAAGTTCAACTGGAAATCTCTACACAATGGGAATTACGGACTTCGCACAGGCCGCACTTGGTGACATTGTCTATGTTCAACTTCCTAAAGTTGGCGAAAGTATTACTGCCGGCAAAGTATGTGGCGAAATTGAATCCACAAAATCTGTATCGGAGATTTTTGCAGCAGTTAGTGGTGTAGTAAGTGAAATCAATGGTGCACTTTCCCAAACCCCAGAACTAGTCAACAGCGATCCTTATGGCGCTGGCTGGTTGGTAAAGGTTGAGGTCTCAGCAGCTCCATCTGACCTGCTCGATGCGGCCGGTTACGCCCAAATTACGGCTTGACCAAAGCCTCTCACCCCTTTAGTGTCAGCCTCAGGTTGACGGTGAAGGAGGAGAGATAAGTGAAGGCAGAACAAACGCCCAGCGAACTCACCACCACTTTGCACCTAGGTCTTCGCGCAGCCAGTGATTCCCCAGCTGGGGCTCTTGATGAGTTTCTAGCCACTGTTTCAGCGACAGATCGCAGCATTATCGAAGAAATCGCACAATCGTCAGAAAAAGCGATGCTGATTATTAATCGAGGATCCAATCTCGGTTCTAGATTTTTAGTTACTGCACACGGTGCAAGCATTGGTCGCTCATCTGGCAGTGATGTTTTCTTAGACGATGTAACAGTCTCAAGGTCTCACGCAAAGATTGAAAGCACTTCTTCAGGATTTTCACTCAAAGACAGTGGTTCTCTTAATGGCACATACGTCAACAACTCTTCAGTAACAGAACACGCACTACATTCCGGAGATCAGATTCAAATAGGCAAGTTCCATATGCTTTTTGTTTCTGGCAGAAAATAATTAGGGGAGAATTACAATGGCAGTTCCAGCTCGCGCGTATCTGAGCATTGGTGAAGTTCTAAATAGACTTCGCCCAGATTTCGCAGATATAACAATCTCTAAGATTCGCTTCCTTGAATCTGAAGGTTTAATCGAGCCGCAGCGAACACCATCGGGTTACCGCAAGTTCACAACATCTGATCTAGAGCGCCTGCGCTATGTCTTATTGGCCCAGCGCGATCAATACCTGCCACTTAAAGTTATTAAAGACAATTTAGATGCAATCGATCGTGGACTTGTTCCAGCAGCGACTGGCTCAGTTCCAGCACCTCGACCAACTCTTGGCCTTGCAACAATTGATGGCGAAATGGCACCCAGCACATTTGGTGAAGTTTCAGAGATGCGTTTGTCTCGTGATGAGCTATTGAAGAACTCAGGTCTAAAAGAAGATCAACTCGTTGAACTAGAGGGCTACGGCCTAATCACCATTCGTGGTCGTCACTATGACGAAGACGCGCTAGCTATTGCTAAAGCTGTAACAGAGATGGCTGGTTTTGGAATTGAAGCCCGTCACTTGCGCTCATTTAAATCGGCCGCAGATCGCGAGATTGGTCTGATTGAACAAGTCATCACTCCGCTGACCCGCCAAAAGGGCGCCGACTCAAAGGCCCGTGCTGAAGAAGTTCAAAAGGAGATCGCATCTCTTTCTATTCGTCTGCATGCAGCACTGGTCCGCGGCGGGCTTCATCGCCTTCGTTCATAATCAATGATGATTTCCATGGAGGTCATCGGCGTTCGAGTTGAAATGCCTTCCAATCAGCCCATCGTCTTACTCAAAGAAATTGATGGTTCACGTTTTCTGCCGATTTGGGTAGGGGCCGTTGAAGCCACAGCTATCGCCTTTGCCCAACAAGGAGTTCAACCGCCAAGACCGCTGACTCACGACTTAACCCAGAGCATCGTTGAGCAACTCGATGCCACGTTGACGGCAGTTCATGTGACCCACATCGATGAAGGCGTCTTCTATGCCAACCTCATTGTTAGAGATAGCTCTGAAACTACCCACACCATCTCAGCCAGACCTTCAGATGCCATCGCACTAGCCCTTCGAGCTTCGGCCAACATCTTGGCTAGCTCTGAACTACTCGATCAAATCGGAATTGAGATCCCATCAGAGGGTGCGCCAGGGGATGAGAACCAAGAAGTTGAGCGCTTTAGAGAGTTCCTGGATCAGATCAACCCTGAGGATTTTGCGGGGTAGAGGCCCAAACCCTCAATCTCTAGTAGAGGTTTCGACCGTGTCGGTCATTGAAGGTGGGGCCTTGCTGCCCTAGATTTACATCACTCCCCAAGAGAAACGAGTTTCCCCGTGACTTCCCAGGAACTAGAAATTGGCTACCGTGGCGCTACTGCTTGCTCTGCGGCCGGTATTACATACCGCCAATTAGATTATTGGGCACGGACAGGTTTAGTCGAGCCAAGTATTAGAACTGCAAGTGGCTCTGGAACTCAACGCCTGTATGGGTTTAGAGACATTCTTGTTTTAAAAATTGTTAAGCGTCTTTTAGATGCTGGCGTGTCACTTCAGAACATTCGCACCGCCGTTGATCACCTGCGCAGCAGGGGAGTGACAGAGCTTGAAAGCATGACGTTAATGAGTGATGGTGCATCTATCTACGAATGCGCTAGCCCCGACGAGATCATCGATTTGCTGGCAGGAGGCCAAGGGGTATTCGGTATCGCTGTTGGGAAAGTCTGGCACGAGGTTGAGGGTTCCCTCTCACTGTTGCAAGGGGAAATCAGCGGTCAAAGCGTAGGTGTTGAATCTAACGATGAACTTTCTCTTCGTCGCAAGAGCAAAGGCGCATAAAAGGTCTTATTCTTAACTCATACGGGCCAATAAAGGCCTGCTTGTATGGGTAGGGGATCTTTGACCATGGTTGATTACGACGCATTTTCACGTCGACACATCGGTCCTTCAGAGGATCAAGCACAAACCATGTTAATGGAACTTGGTTATTCCTCCATGGCAGATTTTATTGCAGATGTCGTTCCGAAAAATATTGCAATGACAAAACGGTTAAGTGAAACATTACCGACGGCTCTCAATGAAGTAGATGTCATCGCAGAGCTACGAACACTTGCGGATAAAAATGATGTTTATCGCAATGTGATTGGAACCGGTTATTACGGAACTATTACACCGCCAGTTATTTTGCGAAATGTTTTAGAAAACCCAGCCTGGTACACCGCTTACACGCCCTACCAACCAGAGATTTCGCAAGGTCGCTTGGAAGCTCTCTTTGCATTTCAAACTGCGGTCTGTGATTTAACCGCGCTATCAATTGCAAACGCCTCCATGCTAGATGAAGGCACAGCCGCAGCAGAGGCTATGACCTTAGCCCGCCGTGTTTTCAAGGGCAGTGATGACGCAGTCTTTTTGATTGATATCAATGTGCATCCTCAAACTATTGCAGTGGTGCAAACTCGCGCTAAGCCACAGGGAATTAGGGTTGAAGTTCTTGATCTTTCAAAGAATCCTTCACATAGCGAAGTCTTTGGGGTACTCGTTCAGTATCCAAATACACGTGGTGAAATTATTGATTACAGTGCGCTTGCGACTTGGGCACATTCAAAAGAAGCTTTGTTAATTGCCGCAACAGATCTACTTGCACTCACACTCTTAAAAGCACCAGGGGAGTGGGGCGCAGATATTGCAGTGGGATCAGCTCAGCGCTTCGGAGTTCCTATGGGCTTTGGTGGACCACATGCTGGCTTCATGTCAGTGCGCGAAGGCTTAGAGCGATCGCTGCCTGGACGATTAATTGGTCAAAGCGTTGATTCCCATGGCAACCCAGCATTTCGCCTAGCTCTTCAGACACGTGAGCAACATATTCGCCGCGATAAAGCGACGAGCAATATCTGCACTGCCCAAGTTTTGCTGGCTGTAATGAGTGCCTTCTATGCAATGTGGCATGGACCAGCCGGTTTGAAAACAATCGCATCCAGAGTAAATCGACAGACACAAGAACTTGCTAGTTCTGTAACAGCTTCTGGTCACAGAGTTGTTCACTCAAACTATTTCGACACATTAGTAATAGAAGTTGCGGATGCAGCAGAACTTCACAAGAGAGCAGATTCCAAGAAGATTAACCTTAAGAGAATTGATGCAACGCACGTGGGTGTTTCACTGGATGAAACTACGGATGCAAAGATGCTCAAAGACTTATGTGAGATCTTCGGTGGTGGGGCAGTAGGGGCTACCGGCAAATCGATTCCAGATTCAGCTGTTCGCTCATCAACTTATCTTCGTCACCCAATCTTTAACACCATGCGCTCTGAAACCTCGATGCTGCGCTATCTGCGCACACTCTCTGATCGCGATTTAGCACTTGATCGCACAATGATTCCGCTGGGTTCTTGCACGATGAAACTCAATGCCACAACTGAGATGGAAGCAGTTACCTGGCCAGAGTTCTCATCACTTCACCCATTTGCACCAGCAAAGCAGAATGCGGGCTCTCGCGAACTAATAGAGCAACTCTCTGATTGGCTCATCAAAATCACTGGTTATGACGCAGTTTCCCTGCAACCAAACGCTGGAAGTCAAGGGGAGTTCGCAGGTTTATTAGCCATTCGGAACTATCACGATTCTCGCGGTGATCAGGGCCGCACTATTTGTTTGATTCCATCCTCTGCTCACGGCACTAATGCAGCAAGTGCAGTAATGGCTGGAATGCAGGTTGTGGTTATTGAGTGCGATGACCACGGTAACGTCAGTATTGATGATTTGAAGGCAAACATTGCTCAATATTCGACTTCTTTAGCGGCCATGATGGTCACATACCCATCAACCCATGGTGTTTTTGAGTCAGCTATTACTGATTTGTGTGGACTCGTGCACGATGCTGGTGGACAGGTTTATGTCGATGGAGCTAATTTGAATGCACTAGTTGGTTTAGCGCAACCAGGAAAATTCGGTGCAGATGTTTCTCACTTGAATTTGCATAAAACATTTTGTATCCCACATGGTGGCGGGGGACCAGGAGTTGGTCCAGTTATCTGTCGATCACATTTAGCGCCATTTCTACCTAATCATCCATTGGATGAGTTAGCAGGACCTGCTACTGGTCCCGGGCCAATTAGTGCTGCGCCATTTGGTTCTGCAAGTATTCTGCCGATTTCTTGGGCATATATTCGTATGATGGGTGGGGAAGGCCTCACTCTTGCAACATCCATTGCTATTTTGTCTGCTAATTACATGGCAGCAAAGTTGAATCCAATGTTTCCTGTTCTCTACACAGGAGAACATGGTCGTGTTGCACATGAATGTATTTTGGATCTAAGAGAGATTACCAAAGTAAGTGGAGTAACTGTCGATGACATCGCAAAGCGGTTGATGGATTATGGATTCCACGCCCCAACAATGAGTTTTCCTGTTGCAGGAACGCTGATGATTGAGCCAACTGAAAGTGAAGACATTGCTGAGATTGATCGTTTTATCGCCGCTATGACTGCCATTCACGCAGAAATCCAAGAGATCATGGACGGCAAGATCTCGGTGGAGGAGTCTGCTCTGCGCCATGCACCACACACCATTGAAAGCGTTGTGGCAGCTAATTGGGAGCGCTCTTATTCACGTGAAGTAGGCGGAACTCCATCGGTTCGAAATGGCCTTGTGAGCGGTGAAATCATTGGAATGCAGGGCAAGTACTGGCCGACGGTGGGCCGTATCGATGGAGCCCACGGGGATAGGAACCTGATTTGCTCCTGTCCACCCATCTCTGAGTTCGCTTAACTTTACATAATGTAACTTATCGGCGGTACATATACGCTCGACGGGCAACTATCAGCAGCCAGATCAGCGTCATTGCTAAGGCCCAATCCCCATATCTATCTCTTGGCGATACGCTGGAAATCAGACCAATTTCTGCATAGAGATGTTGCGCAGTTCCCATGTCGCTCTTTTGTAGAACTTTTCCGTTGTAATCAATGACTGCTGAATAACCCGTTGTCGAGACCGAAAGAATATTTCGTGAATGTTCTATAGCTCTAATGCGAGTCATCTGTAGCTGCTGTGCACTTTGAGCAGAATCCCCAAATGTTGCACTGTTAGTTTGTACTGCAAGTAGATTTGATGATTTTGCTGCCTTTTCAAGGATTTGATCATCGAGCAACTCATAACAGATGACTGGTGCAATTTTTGCCTTATCAACTGTAAATATTGTCGACTCATTACCTGGTGAGAAATCTCGAACATCATCAACAAATGGTGAGATTTTTGAAGCCAGGGAACGCAAAGGTATGTATTCACCAAATGGTGTGAGGTGTTGTTTTATATAGACATTCTGTGACTCTTTTGTCCATAATATCGACGTATTCAAAATTTCATTATCTCGTCCAACAATAGCCCCAATAATCAGTGGAACCTTGTAGCTATTGAGTGCTTCGAAAACTTCCGGATTACGGAATGGATCTACATCCACTGAATTTTCAGGCCAAAGAATAAAGTCGACTTTCCTATTTTCCTTTAACGCAATATCTGTTTCTTTCACGTGATTAAAGAAAACTTCTTTTGCTCTAGAGTTAAAATCCAAACCTAATTTTGGCACATTGCCTTGAATCATTAGCGCCTCTGTTGTTTGATTCATTTGCACATCAATTGGAACTACGACAAGAAATAATGGTAACAGTATGAGAAGTCGAAATTGTTTTTGAAATAGAAAGAAAAGAACGAGTCCAATGAGCACCGTAATTGCAGAAAGGGCAACCGCTCCCCCGTGTGCTGCAATCTTGGCATAGGGAGCATCGGCCTGTGAGTAAGCGATTCTGGCCCAACCGAAACCTTGGAAAGGAAATCTGTTACGAATCTCCTCCAAAACGATAAAAATCAATGGGAAAAACGCAATCCCCAGACGTTTTACAGCTACTAACGGCAGGTAAAAAAGGCCCAATCCCGCAGCAAGAATCACCCACGGCACAGATCCCACATACGTACTTGTCCAGTGCAGTAAAACAAGATTAAAGGTAAGTGCAAAAGTTAGAACGCTGAGATATTTCCGCTCACTCCGAGAAAGTGCAAACATTTCTAAGGCAAGTGCAAATGGTGCTACCCACCACAGGGATAGTGGTTCGAAAGCAGCGCTTAGAAGTAGCCCGCTTAAAGCTGATAAAAGTAGATTTACCAACCTAGTGCACTGATCAAACGATCAACGCTGGCACCTAATCCATAGCGTTCCTTGAATTGATAAATCTCTGATAGATCTTTGGGGGCTTCAGGCATTGATAAATCCACTTGTGGAAGCGGTGCATTACGAGAAACCTGAACAACGGTTGGTGCTATCTTCAAATAGTCCGAACCAGCAATAATCTTTTTAGCTAGCGCGGGAGGCAATGACTCATGGGCTGCGTGTGCGCCGGCCAGCGCTTCATCGACTGTTGCAAAATTGTTGGCAATAAGCGCAGCACCCTTTTCGCCAATACCTTTTACACCTGGCAAGCCATCGGATGGATCACCGCGAAACATCGCAAATAAGGCATAGCGATCCCCCGGTATTGAGTACTTATTTGCAACGTAGGCGTAATCGACTAAATCGTGTTGCGAAATACCCTTTGCTAAATACACAACCTTAATATCGCGCTTATCATCCACCATCTGGAAAAGATCTCTATCGCCAGTAACAATTCGAATTGGACCCTTTTCAGTTTCGGCATACGTTGCCATCACATCATCTGCCTCATAGTCATCAACGCCAACAACAGGTATACCAAAGAGGTCTAGCAAGTCTAGGAGAATAGGAATTTGTGGCGTGAGAGTATCAGGCTCTTCCTCCTCTTCACCCTCTTCTTCTAAACGATTTGCTTTGTAATCTGGGAAAAGTTCCACTCTCCAACTAGGACGCCAATCTCCATCGAGACAAGCAACCAAGCGATTGGGTTTATAAACAGATAACAAACGTGAAGTCATGTCGATATAACCACGAATAGCGTTAACAGGGGTTCCATCAGGTCCGGTTAATGTATCCGGCATTCCGTAATAGGCGCGATACCAAAGAGATGCGCTATCTAGAAGCATTAATGTCATAGATCTCCCATAAGGAATGCAACCACTCCCCTGTCGATGCGCTTAACAGCATCTTTGCATACTGGGCGAAGCTTTTCACTTGCAGCGGCAATTTGATTGAGTAGATCTGATAGTTGCTTAGTGCTTCGCACAAAATCTCCAACAGACATATCCGCGCCTTTGAGAACGTTTTGTAGCGAATTTCCATTAGCCCAACGGTATGAAACCCAGCAGAAACCAGCATCTGGTTGACGCTGTGTCTTGACTCCATACTCGGTTTCAAGTTCTTCTAACTCTGCCCAGATGGAAATCACATCGGCTAGTGCGCTAGAAACTCGCGGACTTGGCATCTTTGGAGAAACATTGTCGGCGTTGCGAGATTCGAAGATCATCGTTGAGACAACTGATAGCAGCTCTGGGGCATTTAGTTCATCAAGAATTCCTCGACGTATTGCTTCGGTCAAAAGAAGATCTGATTCCGCATAGATTTTGGTAAGGATTTTGCCCTGCGTTGTTGGTTTTTCCCCTTCGATGTAACCCAGATGAGTTAGGACCTGGCAGATTTGATCGAAGGTTTTTGCAATAACGTGTGTGCGACTCTGTACTCGAGTGCGAAGACCATCATTCTCACGGTTAAGGCGACCTGCTTTTTCAGCAAAACGTGAATGATCTTCGCGCTGGGCACACGAATGGCAGCTGTGATTTCTAAGGCCCTTACGTAGATCGGTAAGGTCTCCCTCAAGACGTGCTCGCTGTCTGTTATCAAAAGTCTTCTTGTGATCACGCTTTGAAAGAAGAGTTTCAACTTCCTTAATTTCACGACGAATTCCCGCATACTCAAGGAAGTCTCCCAGGTGACAGACCGCCTGTGAGAGTAGTTCCTCGATCGCCGCTTCATTCTTTGCAATCTGTCGTGATAAACCAACAACAGCGCGATCTGCTTGGAACTGCGCAAAGGATGACTCTAAGGAACGACGAGCGCGTTCGCGACCAAATCTTGCGATGAGATTTATTGACATGTTGTAGGTAGGAGCAAAAGATGAACGCAGTGGATATGTACGAGTAGAAGCCAGACCAGCAGCTGAGGCTGAATCAACAGTTGGTGACCATTGAATCACCGCGTTACCTTCAATATCAATTCCACGTCGGCCAGCACGTCCAGTTAATTGTGTGTACTCCCCCGGTGTTATTGGCACATGTGATTCTCCGTTGTATTTGATCAACTTCTCTAGAACAACAGTTCTAGCTGGCATGTTGATACCTAGTGCAAGTGTTTCAGTTGCAAAAACAGCCTTGATTAAACCTTTTTGAAAAAGCTCCTCGACTGCAGATTTAAAACTCGGTAACAATCCAGCATGGTGGGCTGCAATTCCACGCTCTAATGCGCTGAGCCACTCATCAAATCCCAAGACCACTAAGTCTTCTTCTGCAATATTTTGCGTGTACTTGAGTGCAGTAGCACGAATCTCCTCGCGCTCAGCAGTTGAGGTTAGACGCAGACCCGCGTGCAGGCACTGCTTAACCGCTGCGTCGCAACCGATTCTTGAGAAAATAAACGTAATTGCCGGGAGTAAGTTTTGATTGGCTAGTTTTTCGATGATGTCGGCTCGAGACAATCGATCTTGAGCCTCGTTAAAGCGGCCTCGGCGATGTCTACTAATAGCAGCTTTGCGCACTGCTTCTCTCTCACGCTGGAGAATTTCAGGATTTATCTGTCCTGGTTTATCAAAAAGATCTAGCAGTCGATTGCCGATAAGAACATGCTGATACAGCGGAATAGGTCGGATTTCACTAACAATAACTTGAGTGTTGCCCCGTACTTCACCCAACCATTCACCAAACTCTTCTGCGTTAGAAACTGTTGCTGATAGTGAAATTACCTGAACGCTCTCCATCAGATGGATCAGAACTTCTTCCCAGACGGCGCCTCTAAATTTATCTGCCAAGTAGTGCACTTCATCCATGACTACATAACCCAAGTTGGTAAGGGTATTTGAGCCGGCATAGAGCATGTTGCGCAAAACCTCGGTCGTCATCACTAAAACATCGGCTTCACCATTAATGCTGGTGTCTCCAGTTAGCAGACCTACTCGATCCTCACCAAACACTGTTACAAACTCTGAATATTTCTGATTAGAAAGGGCCTTAATCGGTGTGGTGTAAAAGCACTTCTTCCCAAGTTTGAGAGCTAAGTGCGCGGCAAATTCCCCAACCACAGTCTTTCCAGCACCAGTTGGGGCAGCGACTAAGACACCACTGCCCTCCTCTACCGCGTGACAAGCAGCAACTTGAAAAGGGTCAAATTCGAAATCAAAACTTTGAACAAAAGCCGTAGTCTCTTTGTACTGATTGCGGACTTTGGCGGCTGCGAATTTCTCTGCTGGAGTTGTCATGGCAACCACGTCATTAACGCATTTGGGACACACTCGGCATTTACTGGCAGGTGGCCTATTCGTTCGCCATCGGCATATGCCACAGCATCAGATGTGATTCTCACTCTTTTGCTTCGAATAATTTCAACCGCTGGATGAGTAATGTGCGTTCCTTTGAAAACTCGTGGAAATACCTTTATGAACTCCAACTTTGAGACAGGGTGCAAAACCATCACATCAAATAATCCATCTGCAACATCTGCCTGTGGGCAAACCAACATTCCGCCGCCGTAGGAGCGACCATTTGAGACTGCGATCAGCATGGCCTCGGTCGAGATAGTTCTCTCATCTAGGGTTATCTCGTAATGTCGTGGCCTAAATCGCGGGAGTTCAATAGCTATTGCCGCGTTGTACTTAATTGGTCCTTTAGGCCAACTCATTTTGTTTGCCTTTTCGTTCACCAAAGAATCAAAACCTGTCGAGAGGATTGCAGCGAACCATTCACCATCGACTAAGCCCAAGTCCACTGATGTTGGAGGCCGAGTGGTAATCGCTTCGAGCTGGGCATCGAAGGTTTCAAGATCCCAACCCAAAGTTCGAACAAAGTCATTTCCTGTGCCCGCCGGAATCATTGCAAGTGGAATTTGAGCTGGAATAAGACGTTGCAGAATGTTGTGAAGGAGTCCATCTCCCCCTACTGCAATCACTCCATTGGTGTCAGGGAACTTTTCAATGAAAGATGCAAGGTGATCATCGAGTGCCACCGATGAGTTGCCGGTAACGATTGTGTAGGGGATTTTTCTTTGAGCAAGCCATCCAGCAACAAATGTTCCAACGGTGGCTCCTCTTCCCTGACCTGAAACAGGGTTGATCACTAAAGCCCACATGGGACGACCCTATCGGCTATTCCTTAATAGATGTTGGTGCTTCAATGCCGGCACTGCCTGTTTCGACAGATATAGCTTTCTTGTCGCGTCGCCGATCCACCACGACTGCTATTAAACCAGCAATAAAGTAGAAAAGAATCAAGGGACCAGATAAGAGGACCATGCTCAATGGATCTGCTGTTGGAGACAAGGCTGCAACAAAGAAGAAGATAGTGAAAATCCAAATTCTCCAAGGTTTCAATATTGTTTTTCCGCGAAGAAATCCAATCAAATTAAATGTCAAAAGGAATATCGGTAGCTCGAATGCAAGCCCAACAAAGAGAATGACTCGAAGAACGAAATCCAAATAGTCATCAAAGCGAACCAAGTTACTAATTGAACTTGGAGTAAATCCAAACAGAGCTTTTATTGCAACGGGAAGGATGAGATAACCAAGAGTGGCTCCCATTGCAAAAAAAGGTGTAGCAGAAGCTACGAAGAGAACACTTGTACGTTTTTCTCTTCTATGAAGGGCTGGAGCAATGAAGGCCCACAACTGATAAAGCCAAAATGGCGCTGAAACAATGATGCCTGTAAGTAATGCAACCTTGATCTGCAAATCTAGTGGACCAAGAACACCGCTTATGTAGAGAGCACCACAACTAGCCGCCCCTGATTGCTGGGCAGCCTTCAAGTCGCATACTGGTTTAGCCAGGGTGACAATGATTGAATCGTAGAAATACCACCCTCCACCAAATGCAACCAATACTGCAATCGCAGAGCGAAGAACTCGTTTGCGCAGTTCGCGTAAGTGGTCTAGAAGGGGCATCCGTGCTTCGTTAACAGATGCCATTTATCTACTTCTCGGTTTTGCCGTCTTCTTCGATCGCGGTGTCGTCAGCTTTCATTTCCTTCATTTCGCTCTTGAAAATACGCATAGAGCGACCAAGTGAGCGGGCTGAATCCGGCAAACGCTTTGCGCCGAACAAAACAAGTACAACAATGAGAAGGATGACGATCTCTCTTGGACCCAAATTCATAACGTTAACTCCTTGGCTAATATTTGAGCCTAGGTTACATCAGATCTCTATGAATGGGTAGGCGATTTCAGCGTGCTTTGTAACGATCCAGCATCGTTTGGGCCATCACTGCTATTGATTTTCTAACATCAGGGGGTGAGTTCAAGCAAACTGCTCCTCCAGAGGCCATGATGGATCGCTCTATCCACTGAAGTGAGTAAGTTTGAAAATCAAACTCGGTGTTAACAGATAGATCACTTTTCTTGAAGCGCTCGGCTATCGCACGTGTTGGAGTCAGGACCTTGATGGTGCAGGCGTAGCTCGACTGCTCAGTTGCTGTTTTGGGAATTTCTAGAGGAACGGCTTTGACTGCTGCACTTTGTATGCGATCTATTCGGAACTGCCTAAAATCTAATGCTTGATAACAATATGAACTCAGATAAACATGTCCGTCACTCTCAACAATTTCAATTGGAAGAATAGTTCGAGTACTGAGCTCATCGCGATAGAGCGAATGGTAGGTAATCTCAAGTCCCATTCTAGATTTCAATGCATCAGAAATCGCCGCAGAGACATTTTGATTGACTTGCGAAGTTGCTGATAATGCCGTTGGAAGATTAATGAGTACTGCAAGACGCTTTGATAACGAATCGATTCTGTCCAGGAGATCACTTCTCTCTGGTGAGATTGATGAACGCAGTAGATCTAAACCAAGAACTAGGGCCACGCCTTCATCAAAGGAAATCGAACGAGGCTTAGATAAAGTCTGTGCATTATGAATCGTTACAAAACCAGATTCAAATTCTAAGTCCATTAGTTCTAAAGGCGTGTATCCAGGTAGTCCACACATCCACAAAGTCGTAAGGTCACTTGTCATCTGAGCTTGATCGACCTTAAATACGGCTGCGAGTTCCTTTAATGAGATGCCCTGATGAGAACTAATGTAAGGAACGAGATCTAAAAGTCGTGCTGTGCGCTCAAGTGGTGCTGAAAATTTCTTAGCCATGATCTGCCACCAACGCCTCAAGATGTCCCATGATGAGATTCTTTAACTCCATTGGCTCCTGCACGAAGGCATCAGGTCCATGCCACAAAACTATTGAACAGAGAGATTCTAGATTCAAAATTGGAACCTTTATCTGGTCCCACTCACCCAATGATTGCGAAGAGACGGCCAGAGCGCGAAGCGAGGCGGCTTTACCCACTCGAACATCGATAAGGGCATGTTCATGTGTCGGTGATTCCAGATGAGTTTTGCTTGAATCAAATCCAGTTGGAGCTTTGAAATCCTTTGGTCCCTTGCTGACCGCGATATCGCCACTTATTCGATCTACTCGAAAGGTTCGAATCTCTTGAATCTCTTTATCCACGCCGTACAAGTACCAAAAGCCATTACGAGTAGATAAAGCTATCGGAACAATGCTTCGCGCATTGATATTCAAACTCGAATCCAAATAGGCAAAAGATAAGCACTGACTTTGCGCTATCGCCTTTGTCATCAGTGATAAATCCTGCCCACCATCATTGAGTTTATGAACATTTGCCGGAATAGAGAGCTCATCACTGGGAATTCCAATGGACCGAAGTTTTAAAAGCGCTTTTTGCGCGACATCACCAAATGATGCTTCGTGCCAAGCTTCTGCGGCCAGAGACAAAAGTGAGACTTCCGTCGGTGAGATGTCACCCAGTTCAAAATGATACTTTTCTTGTTTGATCTTGTAGCCGGCTTCATCATTAAACAAGGGATCAAAACTACCTACTTCAATTTCAATTCCCAGTGAACGAAGATCATCTTTATCGCGTTCAAACATTCTCTCTTTAGTTTCAGCTGTGCCGTCATAGCCTTCAACTGAGTTGAAAATCTCTGTTTTGGTTAGGTATCTCTTTGTGGCAAGCAGGGCGATCGTTAGATTGATTAATCGCTCAATCTTCCGAGACACCGTATCCACCCTTCGCCGGACGTCGTCGACGCGCCAAGACTTCAACACCAGGTGCCATGCGCCGGCTTTGAATCAAGAATCCTGTGTGGCCAATCATTCGCTGTTGTGGTCGAACTGCTAAACCTTCATGGTGCCATCCACGAACTAAGGTCTCACTACTCTCAGGTTCAGTGAACCGACCGTCTTCCTTAATTGCTTCTGCAGTTGCTGATAGTTGAGTTGTTGTCGCAACATATGACATGAATACACCGCCTGGGCGCAACGCTCTTGCTGCGATATCAACGCACTCCCACGGGGCCAGCATGTCCAAGATAACTCGATCGAATTCACTATCAAAGCTTTGATCCTGTAAATCCCCAACATCTAACTTCCAATTTGTAGGTGCACCTTCAAAATAGGCATCCACATTTGAACGAGCATTGTCTGCAAAATCAGCTCTACGTTCAACAGAGTGCACGTATCCCTTTTCACCTGCTGCTCGCAATAGAGAAATAGTTAGAGCGCCGCTACCAACGCCAGCTTCAAGGACTCGGGCACCTGGATAAATATCGGCCATGCCAATAATCATCGCGGCATCCTTGGGATAAACAATTGTTGCACCGCGTGGCATCGTTAATACGTAATCAGCAAGTAGCGGTTTAAACGCTGTGAATTTTAAGCCAGCAGTTGTACTTACTACCGAACCCTCGGGCATCCCAATGAGGTCGTCATGGGTAATCCAACCTTTGTGAGTGTGCCATTCCTTACCGGGAACTATCGTGAAGCTATAGAGCTTTCCTTTGGGGTCGGTGAGTTGAATGCGATCACCCGCAGCAAAGAAACCTTGATTCGACACGGGAGCATCTTAGGTCAAATAAAGGATGCAAGTGCGGGTATGTTGCCGTACGTGAGTAACCAGCCGTTGCGCCTATCCCCTAGTCGGGTGAGCGAGTTTGAGAACTGTCCTCAACTCTATAAGTACCGAGTTATTGATCAACTGCCACAACCTCCCTCACTAGATGCTGAGCGCGGGACTTTAGTACACACAATTTTGCACGATCTATTTGAAAATGCACCCAGTGATAGAACACCACAGAGTGCAATCGAACTTCTTCCATCACGTTGGCAGGCCCAAATGGCAGAGAAGCCTGAACTTATGGAGATGGTTACCAATGAGAAGGAATGGTTTGATCGCGCCGAATCATTGCTTCGCACCTATTTCACTCTGGAAGACCCACAAAGCTTTGAAGCGACACATCGCGAACTGCATCTAGAGAATGATTTCTCAGATGAAATCTACTTACATGGCTACGTCGATCGTCTTGATATTGCACCAACTGGTGAAGTTCGAATCGTTGACTATAAAACAGGTAAAGCTCCCAAGCCTGGTTGGGAAGAGAAGGCTCTTTTCCAACTGCGCGTGTATGCCCTTCTCTATTTCAAGGCTCACAATGTTCTCCCCCGTCTGCTGCAATTGATCTATTTAGGTGATGGAAAAGTTGTTAAAAGCACACCGACTTTGACAGATCTTGCTTCAACAGAAAAAGTCCTCAAGCGTGTAGCGAGTGACATCTTTGCCTCTATTGAAAAAGACTACTGGCCACCTAAACCGAGTCGTTTATGCGATTGGTGCTATTTCAAGACAATCTGTCCTGCACACACGAGTTAAATTGGCGCAGTGAAATCTGTATGAAGTCTGCGCAATGTTTCAAAGCTCATCTGTTCCAGAGACTTAATCACACGCACTCTTGCAGACTCTTCAACTTTGACGAGATGAGGCACGGCAATCAACCAAGCGCCGCTGCTAGTTGCAGCTCCCACACCGGTTAAAGAATCTTCAAAAACTAAGCACTGCGAGATGTCACTGTTTGTTAATAACGCCGCTTTTAAATACGCATCAGGATATGGCTTAGTTCGCTCAACATCATCACTGGAAATAGAGAATGGAAAGAGATCAGTGCCAACGTTGTCTAAAACTGCGTCAACGATAATTCTTGGACTGGCAGATACCAACCCAGTCTTTACTCCATTTGATTGGAGTTCCTTCACTAATTCAAAAGCCCCTGGCATATAGGGAGTGTGAGAGCGCATCTTCTCAGCCTGCACCTGGACTA
>Ga0315902_10005012_pt1 | contig 18820 bp, 17 predicted proteins | sample LakEriMetagenome_9_FD_203523 | JGI IMG/M metagenome (GOLD analysis project Ga0315902, IMG submission 203523) | Freshwater fungal communities from buoy surface, Lake Erie, Ohio, United States - Buoy 12 MA117 | ecosystem: Environmental > Aquatic > Freshwater > Lake > Lake biofilm | place: USA... | reverse complement strand
TAAGCGGGGGGATGCCCGCCTTCTCTTGGAAAAGTTTGATGGTCTTCTCAACCGTCGCGCGCTGTGCGGCTTCGTATTCCTCAAATGCCCGGGCTTCTTCTGCCGACATTTGCGCTTCGCGGCGGACCGGTGCGTTAGCCAGAATCTCGTACATCTTGTCGTACGCGGACTCAATCGCCTTGATAGACTCTTCCATCGCCTTTTCGTCGCCGCTTTCCATGGCCTTGGCGTGCGCCTCTTCGGCTTTGCCAATGGTCTTGCGCAGTGCAGCAACCTTAGCCCGCACCTCGGGCGCGGACGTGTCGCGGTAGACGCGGGTGACGCCTTCGACAGGCAGCTCGGCAAGTTTTTCAGCGGGGGTCTGGGGACGCGGGGGCTTGATGTCTTGGCGCACAGCATCAAGGCGGCGCTGTGCGCCAGCCTCTTCTTCCTGCGCGGCCTTGAGTTCCTGCTCCGCCTTGTCGATCTTGCGCTGGGCTTTGGCTCCTTCGCTGATCAGCGCGTTGTCGATCGTGTCTTTGGCATGGTCCTCAATGACGCGAGTCTGGGTGGCCCGGGCCTTCTCCAGCGCCTTCTCCACAGACTCAACCGCCTTGGCCGCAGCAGTCTGCTGATCCAAGAACTCCCCTAGACGCTTTTGATACTCAGCGTTATTGGGGTCAAGCGTGGCTTCCTTAAAGATGTAGCCGACAAGGTCTTCAATCTCGGCTTCTTTCTTCTTGGCTTTATCCAACGCGTCGGAAATCTGGCGCACCATGGACGCCATACGAATGCGTATTACCGTGCGTTGAGAATTAATCTGTTTGGCCAGCGCAACGGCCTCTTTGTTTTTGTCGGTGACGGACGCAAGGCGCTCACGCGCGGCTTCAACCGGAGACTTGTTCTTGGCAATCTCCAGCTTGTCCAGCATGTCCTGCTGCTTCTTCTCTTCCTCGTCAATCTTCTTCTGAATCGTGGCGGCGCGCTTGGCTTGGAACTCGGCCTGCTTGCGCGCCTCGTCGATCTGCATTCGGCGCTTCTTGACTTCCGCGCTGTTAAGGAACCGCATGAAGTTGGCAGTCGTGGCGCGGGAGACGCTGCGCTCGTCCTCGCCCGTGAACATCTCGGCCTGCCCTTGGTCGCTTTGTCCGGCGCGTGCCAGATCGGCAAGCTCGTCTTTCAGGGCCCCGCGAACCTCCAGCGGCTGGCCAGTCTCAACGCGGCGCACCTGCGCCACAGCTTCTTCGCGGGCAGCATCAGACAGCTTGCCGTACACGCGCTGGATTTCTTTGAGCGTGCGGTAGTCTTCATCGGACTTGGCGCGGTCAAACGCGGCGTCAAACTGCTCATTGACCGGGCGCTCCTGCCCTTGAAACATCATGCGCAGTTCGTTGGAAACGCGAGGCTTGAGCGGGGGAGCCTTGCGGGGCTCGGGGGCCTTGATCTCGCCGACCTCGTCAATCACGTTGCGCATCTGGGCACGAAGCGCATTGGCGGCTGCCGTGAAGTTGTTGAACATGCCCGGACCACCCGCAGGCTGGTTGCCCTTACGAGACAGGAACTCGCGTTGCTGCTGTTTGACAACCGCCAGCGCTTGTCGGGCCGCCTGCACAGCGCGTTCTGCGGCATCGGCATCTTTGAGCACGGGATCGTAAGTTAACGCCTGTTCCAAAGCGCGTTGATCGGCGTTGGGCTGCGCCAGTTGTTCCCGCAGTTCTTCACGCCGCGCTCTAGCGGCGGATAGCTTGGGTGCTGCATCTTTTTCAGCAGCTTCTAGCGCCGCTTGCGCCTGTGCCGCTTTGTCGTCGAACGGCGTGTTGACGCGCACAGACTTCTGACCGCCCTGCGGCGCGGCGCTGCCAAGGACCAAAGTGCCGCGCGTCGCCGCCTTTTCTTCCGGCGAAAAAACCCCCGCTCCGCGAGTAATCATTTCGTTCAGCACACCGTTCAGGCGGCTGACCGCCAGCAACTTCTTCTCCGTGCTCAGTTCGGGCAGCCCGGCCTGCGCACGGCGGGCGTCCATCTCGTTGAGCGCCAGCCCAACGATGGTGTCTTTCAGGCGCTCGGCAGCATCGCGCAGGGTCTGCTTCTTGGCCTCGGCGACGTTTTGGTCACCCTCCCGCACGGTCTGCACGTAGTCGGCCAGCTTGTTGAAGGCGGCCATTTGGGACTGGGACATGCGCGTGACGCGGTTGTCCATGATGGCTTGAGCCGACAGACGGCCCTCAACCCCGGCTTTTTTGACCGTCTGGCCTGCCTCGATGTCACCACCCGTGTCGGCCTCGGACTCTCCGATGGCCTTGAGTTGCTCGATGATCTCCTGCGCCCGGGGGCGGTTGTCCGTAGCGCGCGCCAGTGCAAGCTGACCACGAAGAGCGTCGGCCTTGCTGACATCCGTGGGGGCCACACCGGAAATCACCCGTCCGGGGGCCTTACCGTCGGTACGCAAAGCGGCATCGACAATCTTATCCACCATGCCAGAGACTTGGCCTTGACGCTGCACACCTTCAGCAAAAACAGGGCGTTGTGCTTCTTTGATGCGCCGCAGTGCAACAACTTCGGGAGCAATCTTGCGCTCGCGCTCAGCCTCTTTGATCGCCTCTTCCCGCTGCCGCTCGGCCTCCACCAACGCTTCTTGTTCCTGCGCCTCGATGTCGGCTGCGCCGGGCTGGAACACCCGGGCGGCGTAGGCTGCGCGGTCCTCAACCTTGGTCTTGAACGGGGCCAGCGGGATCGTGCCCTGCTCCGGCGCGGCGACTTCGCTCAGGTCGGTGACGCCCAGTTCCTTGAGTTGCGTGGCAATGCGCGCCTGTGCGGTGATGTCGCCATCTTCCTCCGCCTTGACCATGCGTTTGCGCAGTGCAGCAATCTTGCCCTCGGGCCCGGCGGCGGCCTTGTCCTGTTCTTTCTTGGCCAGTTCCGCGTCACGCAGCGCGGCTTTAATCTTTTCGTACTGCTGGTTCAGCGCCAGCTTTTCGTCCAGCGATGTGGTGCTCTGGGCCTGCGTGCGCAGGTCGTCCAGCCTGCCTTCGAGGTTGCGAATCTGGGCTGCGTAATCCACAAACTCCGCCTCGGGAGCGGGCGCAGCCGCCGAGGGCACAGCCTCCATGCCGGGCAGCGTGCCTTGGGGCTCAACAAAATAGGGCTGGGTCTGGGCGTCGGCGGTGGCCGTGCCCTCGATTTCCGCCAGCTTGGCTGCTGCCTCTGGATCGGTGCGCATGGCCTGCTGCACAGCAGCTTTGGCCGTCTTGTACGCGGAGGCGTCTCGGGTCAACTGGGCCTCAAGTTTGGCGCGCTCCTTTTTGACTTCCGCGTATTCGGCGCGCTCTAAAGGAGTGGCGTCTTTGCCGGGCTTGGGCACCGCCTTGAGTTCGGTCAGCCGCGCGGATCGCGCGTCATAGTCTTGGACAAAAGCAGCCTGCCCTTCCGGAGTAGCACGTCGTGATTCTTCTTGAGCGCGCAACTCCTGCGCCTTTTGCAGGCGCTCGGCTTCTTGCTTGGCTGCTTCGCCTCGGCGCTCCACATAGCGGCCAGCGGGCGACAACACGCCACCCAGCACCGCGCCACCAATCAGGCTGTCGATGTACTCGGAACGGGCCTTTTCATCGGTCAGGCTCAAGCCTGCCTGCATCCGCTCCAGAACTTGTTGGCCAGCTTCGGTCAGACCTTCGGCGGTCATGGCCTTGCCGGTGGCAAGCGTGTAGTCCTTGGCAATATCCTTGACGCCTTGCTCGGCGATGCGCTTGGCGGCTGCCGGGGCGATCTCCTTGCCTGCCGTGGTGAAAAGCTGGCGGATGCCGGGAATCATGCGGAAGCTGACCATGTCCAGCGCGGCCTGCGGTAGTGCAGCGGCAGCAGCAGCGCCCAGTTCAGTTTCCCCAAGAGCCTTGCCTTCCTCCATCTGCCTGCGCAGGTTGGAGCCGGTGAACTGTCCGGCAGACGCCGCGCCTGCTGCGCCAAGTCCAGCAATGGTGGCGGCAGTACCCGTCAAAGGCGTCAGCGCCACAGCACCGCCAGCAACCACCGGTGCTGCCATATACGGCAACGAACCGCCCAGCAGTTCCAGAGTCTTGGTGACAGGCGCTTCACCAAAGGTGGCAGTGGGCTTGAAGGTTCGCTGTTGGTACGCCTCCTGCTCCTTGATGTACTTCTCGGCAGCCGCCTCGTCCATGATGCCGGTGCGTCCGGCAAGGGCGGCGATGCCCGACTTCAGTTCGGAGTAGCCAGACTTAAGCGCGGGGGTGAAGCCAGACTGCGGCTGCTCCGCAGCTTTTTGCGGGCCGAATCCAAACGCTTCAGGGTACTGCTCGATCGCTTTGGCAAGGGCAGTTTCTCGCGACTCGCCTTTCCGGATTTCAAACAAACTACCGTTGGGGAGCGTGATGTACTGTGCCATAGCGAGTCGAATTGTGTCGGCCTGAGAAAATGCGCTGTCTGGGCCGGGCAGACAGCGCTTAGATTGTACGCAGCTTAATCCTTACGAGGCAACACGGTTCCACCGCCCTGCCCAGCAGCAGGTGCACTCGCACCCATACCGCCCAACACACCTTTTGCACGCAAGAACGCCGCCAGCGCCTTCTGCTCGTCACCCATGAGCGTCGGGTTCTCTTTAAGAAATTTAGTGTACTCATCCATGATGCTCGACTTGGAGCCGTGCATGGCTTGGTAGGTTTGCAGTAGTTTCGGATCGCTGGTGATTGCGCGCAGCACTTCAAGCTGTGGGTTACGGGCTGCCGCAGCAGCCGACGTGGCAGCCACGCGCTCACGGCTGGCGATCTCCATCTGCGTCGTGCCGACACGAACCTGCATGTCCACCATTTTCATGGCGGTCTCGCGGTTGACGCCGTACATTTGCATGTTCGACTTGACCAAGTCTTCTCGGGCAGAAATGCCGGTCTGTTTGACCTCGTTACGGGCGCGGTTCAATTCGCGGGCAGACAACTCGTTGCGCTGGGCTTCAATTTCCTCCAGCCGATCGCGCGCCTCGACAATCTTGTCCTTGGCCGCTTGCAGCTTCTCCAGCCCGGCAGCGTACTGCTCGGAGCCCACCTGCACGCCTTTGCCCAGCGCTTTGCCGATACCACCGGTGGTGGTCATCATGGCCGCGCCCGCTTGCAGCAACGCCAGCCCTTGTTGCTGGTCCTTCATCTTGCCAAGCTCGCCTTCGCGAGTGTCAAGGCGCTCCTTGCGGCCCTTGTAGATGTCGGCAAACTGCTTCTGAATTGCCTCCAGCCCTTTGACCTCTTCCTCCTTGGCGCGAACTTTGGCCTCGCCAATTTCTTTCAGGTCAGTGGCAAACGGGTTTTTCTCTTGACCTGCGGCGGTCAACGCATCGCGAACCATTCGGCCAACGTCCATGCCGGGAACCCCAGTGCGTGCAGGGGTGGTGCCCGCAGCGTCAACTTCGGCGCGCGCAGTCGTGGGAGCTTCCGGCCTGCGCCCGGGGCCCGGGTCACCGCCAGTGCGGGTGTAGGTGCTAGTCGTGGGTTGCGCTGCCGTCATCGGGTCAGGCGTGCGCACCGGTTGAGGCGCAGTTGACGTTGCGGCTGCGGGCGTTGCCACGGGCACGGGTGTAACTCCCGAAGGAACCAACGGCCCGCGCTGAATGCCATAGGGGCTGGGCGGAATAGCCGAACCGCCTCGCTCCGCCAACACGCGCTGACGCGCAGCTTCTGCGGCTTCGTACTCTCGCTGTCGCCGTGCCTGCTCTGCAAGCAACGACTCTTGAAAAGCCCGACGACGGAAGTCTTCAAAGCTCTCCCCGGGGCGTTGCTGCGGCTGCACAAGCCCGTTGCTTTGATAACGCTCCACGTCGCCGCCGTCAGCGAACGCCACGATGCCGCCACCGGCAAACTCCATCTCGCCCACGGGAAGCTGTGCAATCCCAGTGTCCTCGGGCAGCATTTGCTGCGGCGCAACAGGGGCCGGAGCCATCTCGGCAATGTCTTGGTCCACGACCGTGGGCTGCTCCATCTCGCCTTGCGCACCCTGTGCGGCTTGGCGCATCTGCTTGCGACGGTTGGACTCGGAGACCGCCAGCGCAATGATGTAGGGGTCGTTCTTGTGCATCGCAGCATACTGCTGCAAGGCTTGGTCCGGCAGCTTGGCCAGCCGGGCGGTGATCTGCTCGATGTTCATCATGGCGCGGCCCTCAAATCTTGGTCATGGCCAGTTCGGCAAGGCCCGCAGGCTTGCCTTTTTTCTTCTTCGCAGGTTTTACCTCTGCGTCCATAATGCCGCCTTCCTTGGCCCCGAGCAGACGCGACGCACCCAGCGCAGCAGTGCCCGCGCCAATCAGTTGCGAACCGAAAGTGGGCGTCGGGTTGTACAGGTTCTGCACCGAGCCCATGGGGGTGCCGCGCAGGATGTTGGACATGAACTCCAACTGCTGGTACGGGAAGCGCTGCTGGTTCTGGAAGTCCTGATACTGCTGGCCCAGACGGCTCTGCTCAAGCTGTTGCTGCTGCCCGCCCAGCGCGGCCTGCTGCTGGCCCACGGCCAGACCCTGCGTGATGCCGGTACGGAACTGGTCCGCTGCGCGGTCGTATGCGGCTTGCAAACCCCTAGACTGGATGTCTTGCAGTTGGCTGCGAAGTCCACGCTCGCGCTCGGCACGTTGAATGCCTTCGCGGTAGCCACCAAACGCGCCTGCCTGAGTGGCCTGCGCTTGCTGCTGTTGGCCCAGCATTTGAGAGGCACGGGCGGCCTCCAGCTTCTCGCGGTCCACCACGTTCTGCATGAACGGCGACATGTAGCCACCCACCTGCCGGGCAAAACCTTCCGGGCCCGCGTCCATCTGCGAAACACCCGTAAACGCTTGCTGTTGCAGCGGAGTAAAGCCTGCGATGCGCTCGCCCCGGTACTGCTGGTACGGATTGGCGTTGATGTCCGTGAGTGCCTCGGCTTTGCCCAGCAGCTTTTGCGCTGACGGCTTGGCCCAGTCCGGCAGGTCCGTGACCTGCGTGGTCTTCTCGGGCGGCGCGCTGCTACCGCCACCACCGCAGATGTAACGGCCATCCTCACGCTTACGCGTGACGCACTCGCCAAGAGGTTCGCCAAACGCTTCAAGCTGTTTCCGTGAGTAGCTCATACTGACTCCGTACTCAAAATTTTCGTGTACAGCTTGTCCGTGTGCTTGTAGCCCAAGTACTCAAACAGCCGCGAGTTGTCCAAATGCACCTTCGTGTGGAAGATGATGCGGTGCACCCCTTCTTTGCGAAGCGCTTCTTCTGCGAACTGGAACAGCCGGATGCCCGTGCGGCCCAGTCGATGTGTCTTCTTGAGGAAATACAAATCCTCAAACGCCGTCTTGCAAGACCTGTAGTGCAGGTGGGGCTGAACAATGAAGATGGCGTAACCCACCAGTTCCTCATCGTCGCGCGCCGTCACACACTTGAGCATGCCTGCCACATGCAGCCTGCCATACGCCTCAAGGTCCGGGTCCATCGGGAAGTCCTTGGTCACGCACAACTCTTCATAGTGAGCGGGCGCGAGCACTTTGAATTCCTCGATGAAGGTCGCGGGGTCTTCGATGGCGTACTGGACCGTCATGCGGGCAGCAGCTTCTCAGAGCGGCTATCCACCGCCACCTTGTTCTTACCTACAGTCTTGCTGCGATTCTTCTGCACGCGGTCCATCATGGCGTACAGCTTGCGCGCGCCTGCATCAGTCGAGCCGTTGCCCAACTCCGAGACGATGCGGGCCGGGACCACAAACTCACCATCGGCAAGTCGTGCGGGGCGCTTGTCTGCAATCGTGGCAGGGATGTCATCGCTCACGCCATCACCGGGACCGCGCAGCAGTCGGCCACCATCAGAGTAGTCGCCAAGGTGCGAGGCACCACCGCCAGACAGCGCAGCAAGGCCGCCATCCGCCATCATGTTGTAGCGCGGTCTGAAATATGCTTGCTCCGAAGAACCCGCCGAAGGCGTGTATGCCTGACGGCCCGGATCGTATTCGTACGCGTAGGGGTTGGGTCCGCCACCCGTATATCCAGCGCGCTTCTCCGGCTCTTGGAACATGACGGGCGCAGCAGCGGCAAGGCCGTAGCCTAGGTTGCCCTTGTTGAACAGCAACTCGGGTTTCTCACCAATTGCTTTGATGCCCGCGCCAAACTTGTCCATCGGCGTAGCAGTGGCCAACTTATCCATCACGGCGCGCTGCTGTGCAATTTCTAAATCGTGTGCACGGAAGGCATCAATTCCTGCTTGAGACATAGGGGGAGGCGTAACTGCCGCAGGTGGAACTACTGGTGCAGCCTGTGTTACAGCCGAAATAGGTGGTTCACCAAACGCTCCGTAGTTAGTAGTAGTCGCATTAAACGGCGCGTACTCTGCCGGAATAGGGGGTGTGGGGCCACCCACAGGAACTACTGTTTGTGCCACTTCCGGGACTACAACATTTGCGCCCGCAGCTTGCGATAGTGCGCCTGTACCAGTGCCCATCACCGAACCCATCAAGCCTGCGCCGCCGTATGCGCCCAAACCTGCCATCAGGCCCTGCTTCAAACTGCCCGTTGCAACAGTACCCAACGCGCCTGCTGCAAGACCTGCTTGCATCGCAGTCAAACCAAGACCGGCAGGGCCGAGTGCTGCACCCGCAACCATCGGAAGGATTGCGCGCAGAAAGCCTGCTTCGGGCAGACCTGTGTCGGGGTTGGTGGTCAGCGTGCCGCCATGTGCACGCGCCAGTGCTTGAAGCCCTGCAACTTCTTGCGGGGCCATGTGAACGAGGGTGGTGTCAGGGCCCCGACCCTTGCTTGCAAGGTGCTGGGCGGCAAGTTTCAGGCTCATGTGCGCCTCACGGGAAAGGGGTTAGTCGATAGTATCATGGGGGGTTCTCAGAGGCAATTATTGAGTCAGGTCGTAAAAGGACAGAGAGCCCACCACATCCCCGGTGGTGGCCCCAGAAACCGTCCGGACGGCAACCGTGTAGATATCGCTCGTCCCGGCAATCGAAGCCCCCAACTGAAGGTCCCAGTTGTATCCAGTGGCGGCGCTGGTGTCTTGGACGCCGCCTGATCCGGAAGCCGTAACGTAGTCGGTCTGGACAATCGTTCCACCCGTCATGGCGGTGGCTGCAACGTCATAGTCCACATTTGAGTCCGAAGGCACCGTAGCCGCCCAAGTGGCTGCCGTCAGGGTGGGGTTCTTGACCAGCGCCACCTCATAGTTCTGGCTGGTCGTCGGCAGCACCTGAACCCGGTTGGGCAGCACCACAGCGCCCGTGCGCCCGGAGGCCAACCGGATCGAAACCACCGGCAAAAAGGTCGTCCCAATGGTGCCAAGGATCGTGGTGCGCCGCGCCACATGGTCGATGGACGTTTGCTCAAAGCCGCCTTCAGAGACCACCGAGCAGCAGATAGCTTTCATAGAAGCAGCCACTGCCGAAGTAGCAGTACTAATTTCGTAACGCACGGGTAAGATAGCCGTGGTCATGTAGACACTAGTAATATCGTTGGCGTTCTCAAAGGTGTGGCAGACGATGTACTCGCCGTTGATGATGAAGCCGCAGCGCACGGAACCCACGCCCAGCCACTCAAAGTCCATCCACAGAATCTGCGCCTTGGACGGGTCAAGAGTCAGCCCAGACGCCCCGGTGCCATCCAGTTTGTCGCCGTTCCAGCTTGACTGGTTGACCGTCCGCACATCGCTGGGCGTGCCGGGGGTAGGTGTTGAACTGGACCGAAGCACAAATGAGTAAGTTCCATCCACCCGCTGGAAGAACACGCCGTTGTTGTCGTTGTAGTAGCCCGCCCGCTGGGTGAGGTTCAGGCTCTGGCTGCTGTCCATCACAAACGTCATCAGCACCAGTAGGCCCTTGCCCGGTTGATAGGGAAAGGAGCGGTAGGACTGCCGGGTAACCGACCCCACGCCGCCCGCAGTGACCTCCATCTTGACCGCAGCTTCGTTAGACAAAAAGGTCGTGGTGCCCGTCCCGGTCGTCGCCACATCAAACTGGTTGTCCGCAGCGTAGCGGTTCTGGCTGTCAAACAGGGTGTAGGGCTGGCTGACCCGCAGCCGCCCAAAGGCGTCTACGTTGGTGCCCCCGATGGATACGGGTAGGGTGTCAATGTTCGCCATGAGTCGTCCCAGAATGGTGTCCAGCCGGTTGAAGTACAGGCGCAGGACGTTGCTGTACTGGTCCTGATACTGCGGGTTCCACAGCGGCGGGGCCACCGGCAAGTTGGGCGCAGCAACTCTGTCAAGCGTGTAGTCCGTCGTGACAATAAACGTCATGCGCTTACCTTCTGCCGTCGGGCTTGATGTCGATACGCGGCGCGCCAAGCTGCCACTGAAGGCCCACCTGATTTCCCGCCACCTTGAACGACATCTGCCGTCCGCGAACACGGATGTACACCTGCCCGGTGAACTGCTCGATTGGTACTGTAGCGCCACGCACCACAGGCGCGCTGTCTTGGCCCCCCACGGACGGGGGCGTGTTGTAGCCCGAGCCGGAGTTCTGCATCGGCAGCAGCGTCATCGTCACTTGCGGGCTGGCCGCCGTGGAGCCACGGAACGTGATGTCGGGGATCAAGCGCCAGATGAAACCAAAGTTTTGGCCATCCTGAATGTCAAACTCCGAAGACGTGATGTACGAGTCGATGGCCGCCGGAGTGCCCGAGACGTTGTCGTCAACACCAAGTTCGTGGAACACCAAGTTGTTGGAGTACGTCGCAGCCAACGGGTACAGGTTCAGCCCCGAGTCGATCCACGCCGTGCGCCCCATCGTGCCGTAGTACCAAATGTCCTCGGCGTAGTTGTAGATGACGTAGCGATCGACCACGTTCGAGTTGGCCGAACAATAGAACCACCACACCTCGTTGAAGCCCTCGTCGGTACCCGAGAAGAACTGATCCTGCTGAGCAAGGTTGATGTCGCCGTAGATGTACTGGCGCAAGTCACAACGCAGCGTCTGCACCCGACCGTCGTAGCGGTAGAACTTGTCCACGCCCATCCAGAACACAACGCCCGAGGCCACCGACACCGTGTTGATGCCCGCGATCGAGGTGTTGTCGCCCAGAAGCTGAGCGCCCCAGACAAACGGAGGGCCAAGATATTGCAGCGAGTACACCGAGGCGTCCGTGAACACCACGATCTCCTGCCGGGTCTGGACGTAGGAGCGAATTTCGGAGCCGTGGGACAGGCGCGTGCCCCCTGCTTGGTTGGTCGCCGCCGGGGTCCAGTTCACCACTGATTCCTGATCACTCCAGCGGATCAGCATCGGATCAATCTCGGTCTCGCCCAGCGGGTTGCAGCCAAACGCGAACACAAACCGGCTCACGTCGGACACCGTCATGTTGTTGACCACCACCGGCACGTCCGACGCCCCCGCCAAGTCCGCCACCGGGATGCCGCGCGGCGAAATATAGTGCGTGCCAGACTGAGCACCCGTCGTAGTGATGGGCGAGCCGCCCGGCGTTGCCGCCAAGTTGCACACATTACTGACCGCGTTGACCACGTAGTAGACCGTGCCCACCGTGAGGCCCGTAGGCAGCGCGCCCGTCGTCTCCAACACCACTGCCGTGCCGTCAACCAACTCGGAACTCGTGAATGTCACCACGCCCGGGGACGCGATCGTCACCGTGAACACTTCGAGCGCCGTGCCAATCTTGGCGTTCCAGTAATACAACGCGCTGCCGCGATAGCCAAAGATCAGGTCTTCGCCAAAGTTGTTCTGGTACCAAAGCCGTGCGCCCACCAGCGTAGATGTGCCGATGCCCCACGGACCGCTGCCCCAAGGCCCTGCGCCCCAGCCACTGAGTGGCGTGACGATCTCGTTGCCCACCGGCACCTCGTAGGCAGCACGCACCATCGTGCCGCCCCCACCCACATCGTAGGCCGTAGCTGCCGCCGGAGCCGTGATCGTGTAGCTGTTGGTGTTGACGACCGTGACTTCAAAGTTCGAGTTGAGCACCGCCGAGGTGATGCCTTGATCCACCTCCAGCGAGAAGGTCCCCGAACCCGCAGTCGTCGTGTTGATTGCCGCGCCGTCCACCACGTTGGCAAAGTTCACCGTGGTGCCAGCCACCACACGGATGTAATAGACCACCCCCGTGAGCAAGCCAGTCGGCAAAGACCCGCCAGCGGAAACCGAGAGAAGGACGGGCGTGTTGTTAGCCAGTGCGCTAGAAAGAACAAAGTCAGTGGCTGTTGACCGAGTGAAGGTCTGCGTGCTCAGCGCTTGCGCACCGATAAAAGACACGTAGTCGCCAGTCGAGCAGCCATGTGCGGTGTCCGTCACAGTAATAATGGCCGAGCCAGTCGTGGCCACGAACGGATTGCTCAAAGGTCCCGCATACTCGCGGATTGGCGTGATGTCGTTGTACGCGCCACCTTCTTCGATATAGAACTTCTTGTTGGTGCCCACACCGGTGAGCACCGTTGGCACGGTGATCGTGCCCCAAGTCCACAGCGAACGACACACACCCTCGTAGGTGTACGGCGAAATCTGCTCCCACCCGCCGAGCTTTTCAGGCGTGCCTTGACGAAAGCGCACCTTGTCACACGAGTACCAGCCGCCTTCCGTGGTGTAGCGGGTGTTCTCGCGGTTAACGCCGGGTTTGAACAGAATTTTCTGGAGCGGCATCGAAGCCCCTTTATGCGGTCATAACCTCTTGCGCGTGCTTGATGTGCGCAATCCGGTCGTCTAGCCCGATGGTACCGCCGTTGATCTTCTTTGTCATCCCGGTGTAGTCTTTAGCATCAGCCTCTTTATTAAGCTGGCGCTTATTCCAGTACCACCCGGCGGTCAGCGCCGCGTATTTGGGCACCAGCACGTAGTCCGGGGAATGCAGGAAGTCCATATTCAAGGCGTCGCCTGCCAGCGTGTAGTTGTCCTTGCCGGTCAGTTGGATCAGCCCGCGCCCGTGGTACAGCCAGCCATCCCCGGTTTCCTCGGTGCCGTTGCCCATGCGCCCGCCGTAGACCTTGTTGGCGATCTTCTCGGGGTTGCGGGCGTACTGCTGGGCCACCTCCATCGTCGGGAAACGGCTGGGCCAAGTCTTCATCAGGGCTTCGGCGGAGTAGTTCAGGTTCTCCTCCAGCCGGGTGAAGTTCATGGACTCATGCGCACACTGCCCAATGAACGCGGCTTGCCGCTCAGGGGTGTTGATCTCGTAGCGATGGAAGACCTCTTGCAGCGGCTCGACCCAGTCGATGCTGATCTTGAGTTTGGCGAGGGTGTTGGCGAGGCTCATCATTTGATTGCGGGTGCTTTAGAGAGGAGGTCAGTTTTAGCCTGAGAACCAGCGCTAGAACCAAAATAGTAAGCAATGATCCCGGTCCATGCGGTACCGAGGGAACCCAACATCATGAGGATGGCCGGGTTGTTGGAGTCCACTTTGCCCAGCAGCATCATCACAAGGATGCCGAAGAACCCGACGGTAACAATCGCAGCCAGCGCCGGGGGGACGATGGAGCGGGTAGCTGCCTGCATTTCACGGGCCGACTTGCGGTCATCGACCGCCAGCTTTTCAAAGTTCAGGCCCAACTCCTGCGCTTGTTTTTGGAGTTCGATCTCGGCCAGTTTGACCTGCGCGATCTGCTCGGCGGTCAGCTTGTTGTCCTTGATCAGGTCCCCGACCTTGGCCTCATCGACCCCGATGGCTTTGGAAATAGCGGAGACGGCCATACCGGCCAAGGGGCCACCCATCGCAGTGGCGATAGTGGGGGCGATTTGTTTGAGCCATTCCATTACTGTTTACTCCTTGACAACATGGTTGCGGCAATTTGCAAGAGAACCCGATACTGATCAACATCCGGCGGCTCTTCCTTCCAGCCCACCGTGATCTGCCCCACGAACTTACCCTGCTCCGGCGGCACACTGATGCGACACCCGTAGGTCACACCCTTTTCGATATACCACAGGCCAATCTCGGACTGCGCGGTCTTGTACGGGCCACACGGAACTTCGCTTGCCATAAGCGCCACGACATCCCGGTTATTCGCGACGTTGGCGGTGAATAGCCCGACATCCAACCCCTCATGGGTCTTGTCCCGCCCTTCCTTGGTGTAGGCCCGGTACAGCACGCGGTTACCAAACATGGGGTTGACCTTGAAGATGGCGACAACCTGCGCGTCGGTGTTCTTAAAGAGGTGCGCCGCCGCATCCTCAACCCGGTCCTCGGCGATGCTGGGCAGCTTCTTTTGCTCCTTGTATGCGCCAATCAGGAAGGCTTGGTTCTGCCAGATGAAGTAGCCCACGAACGTGAAGACGGCCATCAGGATGATGGCAAACAGTTTGAACGGAGAGTCCACGTAGCTCAGGACCCTGTCCAACACCGTCAGTTGCGTTTTCTCTTCGCTCATTCGAGTGCCTGCTTGACGATGAAGATGATCAACACGCCAAAGATGCCAAGGGTAAGAAATACGCCGACGACCTGCGCCATCAGCAGCCTTTGAGCCGACACCTTCTTGCGTTCAGCCGCAGCAGCCCGTTCAGCTTTTTCCCGCGCCTGTTTAATCTTCATCCGCTCCCGGAGCATCTGCTCCCAGAGTTCGGGGTACCCACCGTAGACCAACTGATGTTTCAACTGCTCCTCCGCTTCTCGCAGGGCGTTAGCCTGCATGACGATCTCCATCGCCCGTGCGGTGTCAGATTTGCCTGACTTGCCCGCGTCGTTCGCAGCCTTCTGGACTACATCACGCGCGTCAAAGAACCGACCGAATTCGCCGACAAGGCCGTTGATGTCCTTGCCTAATTTGATGGCCTTTTGGATGCCCGCGACCGCAGCTTGCGCGGTGGCAAATGCGGTGATGGGGTCGATCATGTTCAGCCACGAAAGAAAACCAAGAGTACGGGAAGTGCGTAGTACACCAGCAAAACAATAGCCGCTACTACACCGGCGGCCACCAAGAAGGAGACCAGCCAGTCCAGCATGGGTTACTCCGGTTGTGGGTCGGCAGGCAGCGGCGTGTTGCCTTCTTTTAACCATTTCAAGTACTGCTGGTAGTCGGTATTGTCGGGGTCCATCGGAATGGAAATGGCTTGACCGACAATGCCAACCGCAACAGGGGTGCCGTCGAGTCCGTTTTGCAATTGATACTGCATGATTAAAGCTCCGCACTAAGCTGAACGAATTGGGAGGTTCCGTTCATCGTGATGGGGTTTCCCGTAGTCAGCCCGCTAAAATTTCCTAACGACAAAAAAACACTCGTTGTACTTGAAGACCCCGCCGCACTGACGTTGGCAGAAGACTGGGTGTAGGCCGCTACACCGGGAAACGTCATCGCTAATGCATTACTCACTGTCGCTGTTGGTCCAGAGCGCATAGTGACTGGCAATTGAAAAACCGCATACACAACGGTTGAACCACCAGCAGAACCGTACACGCCAGAGTACAACTGATAATACCGCTGGCACATGATCAACTCGCGCCCGTAGTCGCGGCGCTCGAAGGCCGAGGCGTTGGTCCCCGCTTCCAGTTGGACGCCGGTGATGTAGAAGGTGGCGCCGTTGGTGCTAACGACAGACTGAGGGCTTGCGGGGGCTTGGTAGTTGGCGGCGTTCCACGCATTGACCGTACCGCCGGAGAAGTTCGACCCCGTGCCCAAAGACCAAGTGATGTACATGCCCCCCGAGTTATCCGACGCCCAAGTGCCAGTCGTATCGCCGGAGATAGCAACAGTCTTGTACTCCCAAGTATTGGCCGCGCTGATCGTGTAGTTGAACGGGTATGACCTGTTTACCGCGCCGTTCCTGACAGAACCGCCAAAAGTGCCAGTCAGCGAAGACCGCACCCAAAATGAAAGCGTGATCGCCGTTGCACCTGCGGCCCCAAAACCGAGGTCAGCAATATTGAAGCCCTCAATACACTGATAAATGTTGTAGTAATCGGCGGCCCCGACAGCGGTAGCCGCCGTGGACGAAAGACCCAGATAGTTCTTAAATCCGGCAGGGGGAGTCACGGAGTTCAGGTTCTGTTGAACAGTGAACTTGCCCGTCGCGCTTGCCTGATAAACCCAACGATCGACCGTGTAGGTTCCAGCAGACGAGCCCGAGGGCGTGGTGCTCGCCCCAGCATTGCGCTGGTCGATCATCATCGCACCGTTGATGATGCGGTTGCGGAACCCCATCGAGTTGGGCGGGCTGGCGACCCCGGAGAAGACAGCATTGCTGCCGCCGCTGGCGTCTTGGTAGGTGTTTGCTTTTACGAGGCTCATGCTTGACCTTTCGGGTACTTGTCCTTCACCGCCTGGATCGCAGCCTTCCAGGCGTCGTAGCCGCCGTGGTAAAGCAAATCGAGTTGGTCAACGACGGACGGATACTCATCCTTGCGCTGGCGCTGGTACGCCTTGGCATCGTGCTCCGCTTGCAGCCGCGCAACTTCCGCGTCGATTTCGGCTTGAGTTGGCGGGTTATCAATCCCATACCAATGGATGCCGTTTTCGTCGATGGAAATCCCGGCCTCCGGGCGTAGGTTCATGCAGGCTTGATGGATCATGCTGCCACCTCAGTGACTTTGAAGATAAGCGGGTAAGTCGCGCCAGACGCGGTAGAAAGCGTCGAAACCAAAAACTGCGCTACCGTGCCCTCAGTCCCGTGATACACCGTATAGGTCCGAGCGGTGGTGTTTGCGCTACTCACCGAAATCGACATGTACATAAAAGCAGCGTCGTTGGCGTCATAGGGTGTGGTTCTGTTAAACCAATGCACCCGAGCACGAGAGCCGTTAGCCGGAGGCAGGTTGACATACGCCGAGTTTGTTATGTCATAGAAGGCAGCGTACTGCAAATACGGGCTGTTTGGGTAGACAAACGAGCCATAGCATTCCAAGTACAAGGTGCTCGAAGCGCTGATAGGCGTGAAGGCAATCCGCAGGCTCGTGGTCAGTTCGTGCAGCGCACCACTGCTGGTTAACTGCGTTGCGGACGTGTGATAGACCTGCTGCACTTGCAGAACCTTACCCACACCTGCGCCGTTCTGGAGTGCAAGAGTTCCCGTGCTGTCAGGCAGCGTCAGGGTCTGGTTGTTGTTGCTGTTGGGCGAGGCAATCGTGAAGATGCCCGTGCCCGAGGCGTTGCCTTGGATTTTTACTTGTGACATTTAATTGGCTCCTTCAAGCGCGGCGATGCGGGCGGTCAGGGAGGTGATGAGGGCCTGCTGTTCTTGGATCGACGCAATCATCAGCGGAATAAGCTCGGTGTATCTGACCGCCAAGTAGTCCGTCTCGTCGTCAGGCGTTGCAATGTTACGGCTGGTAGAAACAGCCTCCGGCACCACAAGCTCAACTGACTGCGCTGACACGCCGACCTGCGGGGTGTTGCTCTGGTCGTGTTTCCAAGTGAACTTAATCGCTTGGATTTTTGCAAGGTCTTGTAGCGCGTTGGTGTACGTGCCCGTGACGGTTTTCAACCGCATATCCGAGATTGCAGACCAGCTTGTCGCTCCGTTATTGAGCCGCACCCCGCCGCTGATGTCCGCGTTAGCACCCGATGAGTAGACTTGAACGTCGCCTTGGTTCAGCGAGTTCTGACCAATCGAAATCTGCGACGCCCTTGCGCTGTTGGTGCGGCCCGTCTGCCGGAACTCCAAGATGGCGTAGCGATCCCCAATCCCGACTTCCATCGGCATGATCAGGTTGTTGTTGCCGCCAAAGAACTTGTAGATGTACCCAGCGTTTCCGTTCTGTGTGGTGGCATTGGTGCCGTTCCACATCCAGTTCCGGCTAGTGTCAATGCGGGCTGTCTCACTGTTGTTCTGGACAAACCCCACAACGTTATTGGTGACGGAGCCGATGTTGACGCTGTTTGCGCCAGCGTAAGAGGTGTCCGACCCGCCGTTGTGACGGAACATCGAAGCCTCACCGCCCGCGTTATAAACAATCATCCCCGACGCATAAGAGGCGTTGTTGTTGCGCAAATAAAGTTGCGCCGTGGTGGTATCGCTTACTGTGACATCGAGCTTACGTTGTGGTGTACTAGTCCCGATGCCAACGTTCCGTGAAGAATCAACGCGCATCCCCTCCGTGCCGCCCGTAGCAATAGCCACCGTGTCAGCAGCAGGGAAGAAGACGCCGGTGTTGGTGTCCGCGCCCGCAAGCGAGGGCGTAGATGCGCTGCCGTCAGGCCCGGTAATTCCGGTGGTTCCGCTAATCGTTACTGGCATTTCAATTCCTTCCTTAGACCACAGTCCACACCGCACCGGACGACACCGTCACCGTCACACCGCTGTCCACCGTGATGGGGCCAAACGTGCCCGCGTTCTGATTGCCGGGGATGGTGTAGTCGTTGGTCACCGTCTGGTCGTTTTCAAAAAACACTTCGTTGGCACCGCCACCGGTAGCACCACCGCCACCGCCAGCCACCTTGACGAAATCGCCCACGTTCGAGTCCCACGCAGCCAGCACCGAGCCGCCAGCAGGCAGGGCAATACCGGTCGTTGGAGAGCCGGGTCCGCCCTTGAGCGTCAGTACGCTGTCGCTGTTGTTGATGACGACGTAGGTCTTGCTGGACTTGGGGGCGTAAACAACCCGAGCAGTTCCCGGCGTGCCGGTGGCAATCAAGATGGCCGTGCGAGCTTCGTTCTGAGCACCGCCAGCAGTGGTAGACAGCGTCCAGTCCCCAGCAGTCACGCTGGCCGTAGAGGTCGATGCAATCGAATCTTCGATCAGTTGGGTCAACTGGTTGTTGACCGTGCCGCCCCAAGTATTGGTTAACTCCCCGGTGACGGGCTGCACGAATCCAAGCAGCGAGGTATATGCGGATGGCATTTAAGGCTCCTTCGTGTCGATATTGCGCCAGCCAGCGTCAGCCGAGGTTGAAACATTTTGCCACGAGGACGGCCCCGTGTCATCAATAACGGTCCATCCCGCGCTCTGGGTATCGACGATCAATTCCCA
>Ga0315902_10005011_pt1 | contig 18820 bp, 15 predicted proteins | sample LakEriMetagenome_9_FD_203523 | JGI IMG/M metagenome (GOLD analysis project Ga0315902, IMG submission 203523) | Freshwater fungal communities from buoy surface, Lake Erie, Ohio, United States - Buoy 12 MA117 | ecosystem: Environmental > Aquatic > Freshwater > Lake > Lake biofilm | place: USA... | reverse complement strand
ATGAATCCGCCTTCGGCGGACTCTGCCAACTGAGCTACAGGGGAATTGTCTCTTGCCTCCTCTGCACCCAACCCGCGGATGAATCCGCCTTCGGCGGACTCTGCCAACTGAGCTACAGGGGAATTGTTTCTTGGCTCCTCTGCAACCTAGCCCGCGGATTAATCCGCCTTCGGCGGACTCTGCCAACTGAGCTACAGGGGAACAGCGAATTTCGAGCCTAAATTTTAGCTACCTCCAACTCCGGCGGCAAGGCCAGCAGGCCAGTTGTTGCCACGAACCGTTCAAAACTGGATTCACAAAAAGACTGCTGGATCGCCGGCGGCTATCATGAAAACCTGCGATGGAGCCAGCGGTCGATCCAGAAGGAAACACGGGTCGTGGCTGGACTACCTGCAGATCGCCATCGCTTTTGGCAAGGAGTTTTGGATGCATCGCGACGCCGTGATTCTCGGCAGCGGTTTCTCAGGCAGCCTTTTGGCGTGGATTCTTGCAGCCTCAGGCCGATCGGTTCTGGTCCTCGACCGCCAGCAGCACCCCCGCTTTGCAATCGGTGAATCGAGCACCCCGACGGCCGATTTTCTTCTAGCGCACTTGGCCGATCGATGGAATCTCCCCAACCTAGCGCCACTGGCCTGCTGGGGCACCTGGAAGCAGTCCTATCCCAATGTCCTGGGTGGCAAAAAAAGGGGATTCAGCTACTACCAGCATCTGCCAGGGAAAAGCTTCCAGGAAGACCCCCAGCACCAGCATTCCCTTCTGGTCGCCGCCAGCTGTGAGGACCACTGGAGTGATACCCACTGGCTGAGAAGTTCCGTCGACCACTTCCTGGCTCAACAGGCCACTGCCGCAGGCGCGTCAATCCAGGAGCGCCACGAAGTGATCCAATGCAACTGGGATCCTACCTGCCGGCGGTGGCAAGTCAACTTCCAGCCACTCGACAATCCATCGCGCCAAATCCATTCGATCCAGACCCCATGGGTCATCGACGCTTCCGGTGCTGGTGCTGCGATGGGTCCTTGGGTGAACAACCAGCGAGATGACGGCTGGATGCGGACCAGAACACGAGCGATCTTTGGTCACTTTACGGGCGTTGCCGACTTTCATCCTTCCGCCTGCAACGACGATCCCTTCGCTGGCGATGATGCCGCCCAACATCACCTTCTGGACTCCGGATGGATCTGGATGCTGCGCATGGAAAGTGGCATCACCAGCGTGGGCTTGGTGGAACCATGTGGGAACCAATCGCCACTGCCTAACCCCGAGCATCATTTTCAGAAGCGACTGGCCGACTTCCCAACAATCGCTCAATTGATGTCCCAGGCAAGTTGCATCGCACCCACCACCGGCATGGGACAAACTTCGGGGAGGATGAGTCGTTGTATGTCGAAGGCCGCAGGTCCTGGTTGGTTCTCACTGCCTCTTGCCTACGGCTTCGTCGATCCGCTCCACAGCAGCGGGATCGCTCATGCGCTCAGTGGTGTCGTGCGCGTTGCGGAAGCCATTACGGGAGATTCCAAAGAACTTCCTGAACGGATCGAACGCTACAACAGGGAACTGCGTCGTGAAGTGGAGTGGATCGATCTGCTGGTCGCCTGCTGCTATGAAGTTCAACCCTGCTTCGAACGCTTCCGAGCCGCCGCGTCGCTCTATTTCGTTGCCGCCATCGCCTTCGAACAGCAATTGGCTCGCGATCCCGCTCACTGGCCCCTTGGCTTCCTCCAGAGCGATGATATCCGAATGAAACAAGTGGCAACCGAAATCTATAACAGCCTGCAGGAAGAGAAAAAGGCAAGTGATTTCAATGATCTAAAACGAGCCTCGGACTGGTCGGCGTTCGTAGCAGACCAAATCAAGCCCTGGGATCCCGTGGGGCTGCTGGATCCGAAGCATCGCAATCGAATTGCCCACTCCTCCGCCCCAAAATATGCTGCCATCGCCAGCCGAGGTGGCGGCAAGTCGCAGAACGTAAACCGAAGGAATCCAGGCGAGTCACCTGAAAGATAGGGTTGCGATTATCCATCTTTGTAAGTCACAATCATCGGAGGTGGCACTGCTACCCCATCCGTTGACTCCCTTTTCCTGTCATCTAATGACACAACCCTTTGCATCCTCTTTTTCCTGCTCGCGGAGAGAAACGAACATGAGTTTCCGTTCCAAGCCAAGTCGTCGTCTGTTCCTGGGAGGATTGGGAAGCGTGGGCGCAGCCAGCGTGCTGATGCGGTCGCCACATCGCGCTTTGGGCTATCAGGCCCCCAGCGACCGTCCAGTCTTTGCGACGATCGGACTTCGCAATCAAGGCTGGACGATCACCAGCAAGTCGTTCAAGTTCGCCGACTTTGCGGCTTTGGTGGATGTCGATGCCAAGGTGCTGGAAGACAACGTGGGCAAGGTGGAAAAGGAACAGGGTAAAAGACCTGATGCCTACAAGGATTACCGCCAAGTCCTGGATCGCAAAGACATCGACGCCGTGATGATCGCGACTCCAGATCACTGGCACACCAAGATTGCTGTGGAAGCGATGGAGGCGGGGAAAGATGTCTACTGCGAGAAACCACTGACGCTAACCATCGACGAAGGCAAGTTGATCGAGAAGGTGGTCAAGGAGACCGGCCGGGTCTTCCAGGTGGGCACAATGCAAAGAACAGAACTCGACCAGCGATTCCTGCTAGCAGTCGCTCTGGTTCAGCATGGCCGCATCGGAAAGGTGCAGAAAGTCACCTGCGGAATCGACAGCATGGAAGCATCTCCGGCGATTCCCGAAGTCGCCGTCCCCGAAGGACTCGACTGGGACTTCTGGCTTGGCCCCGCTCCCCAAGTCCCGTACCGCGCTCTTCCTGAACTTCGCAAAGGCTACGGCGGCGGAGTGCCTCTCTATAGCAACGCCCATTACTCATTCCGAAACTGGCATGAGTACTCCGGAGGCAAGCTGACCGACTGGGGAGCTCACCATGTCGACATCGCCTGCTGGGCGATTGGCGCCAGCGAAACAGGCCCCAGCAAGGTGACTCCCGTCAAATACAACCTTCCCGTCGAATACAAAGATGGTCACCCGACCGTGGCGGATCGCTACAACGCAGCAACCACCTTTGAGATCCATGCAGCGATGCCTGATGGAGTTCAGATGTTGATCACCAGCGAAGGGGATAACGGCATCCTGTTCGAAGGCACCGAGGGTCGGTTCTTCGTCAATCGCGGAAAGATCACCGGCAAGCCGGTTGAAGAATTGAAGGACAAGCCACTGCCGGAAGGTTCGATCGAAAAGATCTATGGCGGCAAGGTCAGCGAAAATCACACGGCGAATTTCACCGATGCGATGAAGTCCAGAAAGCAACCAATCTCGGACGTCTGGACTCACAACCGCATGCTGGAAATCTGCCACCTGTCGAATATCGCAATGCGTCTGGGCAGGGAAATCGCCTGGGATCCTGTCGCTCGCCAAGTCATCGGTGACGATCAGGCCAATTCATTCCTCGCCCGCGAAAGCCGAAAGGGCTACGAGATCTCCCGAAAAGGCTGATCAGCAAACAACCTGATTTCATCGAAGGAGCCTCCTGGTGCAGAGAGGCTTCTTCTTTTTTCCGACTTCAATCGAATCCGGGGGTGCTTCGTGGCCAACGTGCTGGTCCTTTACCATTCCAATACAGGACACACCAAGCGGATGGCCGAACTGGTGGCCGAAGGTGCAGCAAGGCAGCCGGGCACTCAGGTGCGACTGAAAGAGATCTCGATCGCCGATGCCACCGATCTGGAATGGTGCGATGGTATCGCTCTTGGCTCTCCCACCAACTATGGCACTGTCAGTTGGCAGATGAAGCAGTGGTGGGATCAGCAGCCGATTGAAAACTGGGGGAAACGCGATGGGAAGATCGGCTGCGTCTTCAGTTCGGGCGGCGCCTGGGGAGGGGGCCAGGAATGGGCCTGCATGACCCTTTTTTCTATCCTGATCAACTACGGATTTCTGGTCTTTGGCCTGACCGATTACACCGGACGCAAGTTTTCCGCGCACTATGGCGCCATCGCCGCTGGCGACCCCGCCAGCGATCCGGAAGTAGAAGCCTGCCGCCGATTGGGACAGCGACTGGCCGAATACTGCACCGCCTACATCGACGGCAACCAAGCAGCTCATCCGCTGCAGCAATCTTACGATCGCTTTGAGCACCTGAAGCCAAGTAGCTGAAATCCCTCATCCTCACTCATCGATAGCGATTACGATTCATCGATCCGGGATTTGTGTGGGTTACTATCGCTTCACTGCCGCGACTCAAGAAACGCCGGTGGCCACAGCACCCAATCACCCTCGAGAGTGAGGTTCGTTTGCGACTCTGCTTTAAGGAAGGCTGAGATCCATCGCACGCCTTGCATCCGTAGCCCTTGCCACTACGACTCCATCCCGCTTAACTCCTGTCGGCCGGACGGATACGGCCCACGGAATTGCCGAATGGACCTTACGATTGTCTCCTTGCCGGTACCTCCGCCGGCAGTTCCATGCGGACCGCGTTCGCGCAAACCATCACTGAGCGACCGGCCCCTCCAGCAACTTTTGCAGCTTTCTCTTCAGCGGCAGCGCGATGTCAGGATGCTGGTCGATGACGTCCTTCGATTCCCCCGGATCCTCCTGAAGATCGAACAATTGCCATTCGGGGATCTCGGTAGGCGTCAGGCGCAGATGGACGTTGGTGGCCTTCTTCGCTGGCGCGCGAATCAGCTTCCATCGCCCTTCCCGAAGACCAAACTGACCAGACTGGCCGTTGTCCTGGGTCAGCAGATGAGCCCTCCCCTTGGCATTTGGCTTGCCCGTCATCAGGTCGCTCAGGTCGACACTGTCCGGATACGCGTCTTCGGGTGCCGTGGCACCCGCCAGCTTCGTCAGGGTCGCCGCAAAGTCGACGGAACAGAGAACCTGATCGGAAACCTGCGGAGGCGTGGTGCCTGGCCAACAAGCGATCAAGGGGGTCCGAGTCCCCGCCTCATAGACGTTGTACTTGCCACCCCGAAACGGACCATTCGGGTCGTGCTCCCCCAGTCGCTCAATCGCGTCATCCTGGTAGCCATCGTCCAGCACCGGACCATTATCGCTGCAGAAGATGATCAGCGTTTTGCGATCCAGATCCAGCGACTGTAGCGTCTGCCGAATCGCCCCCACCGAATCATCCAGCTCCACAATCGCATCGCCCCGCGGCCCGTGTCCGCTAACCCCCTGATATCGCTCGTGCACCACCCTGGGAACATGGATCGCATGAGAACAGAAAAGGAGGAAAAAGGGCTGCTTCTGATGCTCCGTAATCCACCGCTTCGCTTCCGCGACCCAATGATCGGTGAGGTCTTCGTCGCGGAATCTCGCCTTCTGGCCCCCGGTATAAAAACCAATTCGACTGACCCCATTGTGGATCGTCGCATTATGCCCATGCGACCAATTCATCTTCAGCTGATCGCGATGGGTGATGCCGGTAGGATGATCGTCGGCCGGCTTCTTCTCGCCCACCCAGAGCGGGTCGCTGGTATCCAGCCCCTCGACGCGATCCTGACGTACGAACACCTGGGGTACGCGATCGTTGGTCGTCGGGAGAATAAAGCAGTCGTCAAATCCAAGTTCCATCGGCCCTGGTCGCAACGAACCATTCCAATCAGGCCCATCGGGGCCACCCAGCCCCAAATGCCACTTGCCGATCACACCCGTTCGATAGCCAGCCTGCTTGAGCACCGAAGGAAGCGTTGGCTTTCCTACAGGCACAACCAGGGGACTATTGGGAGGTGCTACTCCGGTTCCTTTTCTTCGGAAAGCGAACTCCCCGGTCAAGAGAGAATACCGCGTCGGCGTGCAGGTGGAGGCGGGGCTGTAACCACTGGTGAATCGAACCCCCTCGGCCGCCATTTGATCCAAGTGAGGTGTCGGAATCGTCTTTGATCCGTAACAACCGACATCCCCATAGCCAAGGTCGTCGGCCATGATCACGATGATGTTCGGCTTGACTTCCTCGCCAGAGACACGGCCGGCCAGAAGAAGAACCGCAAAGCCGAACAGCGGTACGATTTCCTTCGTCATCCAAACGACGATCGTCGATAATCGCATCAGCAACTCCCCCGAATGATTCCCTCGGACGAAGGCAGACAATTAGATTGCCAAATGGCAGAAAGCACCGGCCACTCCTACAGTGTAGCCAGCCATCACTGCTCGCGGTCGTAGGGCTATCGATGCATCTACCGCTGTCGACACCGAATACCACTGGTTTCTTATCGCCCCAGCCGGATCGGGTGCAATGTATTCGCATGAGCCATCGAAGCGATTGACAGGCAGATGGCATGTCGACAAATGGGCTTTCGGCAGCCCCCAGCTGCTTAGTGAAAACCCGACGCACGATCGTCATCCTGACAAAGCGGCGGCTAGCGGCCTACTAAGAATCCAAGGTTCTGCGTGGCCCCAAAGAAGGCAGATTCCAAACGGAGGTGAAAGCCGGAGTCCTTGCGATCCACTCAAGGCGTTGCCCGTTGCTTGGCGAGGCTGAAAAGGGTCGCGATGACCATTTTCAACACCCTTTAACATGATCACCGATCGGTGTAGACCTGCGTGCTTTCTTCCTTGACGACCGCGACAGGTCGCTGCAGGCTCTTGAGGAAAGCCCGCACCACCTGCGTGCCTTCTTGAGGCAACTGGAGTCGGAAGCGGAAAGCTCGCTGATCACCGGGGGCCATTTCAGGAATCGCCTCAAAGCGAATTGCATTTCCTTGAACTTGGTATCGAGTCGGCGCGTCGACCTGCAGCACCTTGGCTCCCACAGGAAGCTCGATGGCCACTTCCACCTGCGAGTCACTGCGTGTGCCAGAATTGGAGACTTTGACCGTATACAGCGACTGTCCATCCAGTTCGACCGGGTCATTGTCGTCCTCGATCGTAAAGGCCAATTCGCTCAATCCCTCCACGCGAACCCCCTTTTCCAGAGGCTCTGCCCGAGTATCGGCCGATTGACTCTGCAGGCGGATCACGAAGTCACCGGCTTCCATTGGGATAAGCGTCAGGTCGGTGGTGGCGGTTTGCCCAGGCTTCAATTCATCCAGCCCCCATGCCACAGCATGCTGGTCTGGAAGATACTCACCATGGTTCCCAGCGCTCTGGAATTGCAACCCCTTGGGAAGGTAGGCCACGATGTCGAGATCCTTGGCTGGCGCTGTCCCCTGATTGACGATCGAGACCTGGTAGTTGGCTGGACGCTCCAGGTAACGCAGCTTAGGTCCCTGGAAGGCGAGCGTCAGTTTGGGAGCAATGATCTGAATTGGAAGAGTCGATTCCTGAGGCGCGCCATTTCCGCTGATGATTCGAATCTTGGAAAGCAGCGATCCCGCTTCAATGGCTGTCAGATCCAGAGGAATCGATCGGCTTTCCCCTGGCGCCAAATCTCCCAGCGACATTCCGAGTGCATCCCCGGATGGGTGTCGAAGCTCTCTTGGAAGGTCAACCTCCAGCGACACATTCTTTGCGGTTCCCGTGCCGCGATTGGTCACTGCGATCTGAATCTGCATCCGATCGCCGACGCGTACATTGGGGTCGGCATTCTGAGTGACTTCCAGACGCGGCAGTGTACTAACAGTCCGCGCAGAGGCCAAACTGGAGAACGACACGCTGGCCACACTGCCGATTTCCCCTTCTTCGGTTGGCACCAATTCGATCGTCACTGTCCGCTCGTCGCCGGGCATCAGTCGCCCCAACGACCACTGGAGTAAACCATCTTCCGATGTCTGCGACGGTGGAGAAGTCGATTCCAGACGGGTGTGCTTGGGAACGCGATCGACCAGCACGACGTCTTCCGCAGCCGAAGTTCCTAGGTTTCGTACACGGAGTGTAAAGCTTGTTTTCTGCCCGACCTGCACTTCCTCTGGTGCGACCTTCTGGACCTGTAGACTTGGGGTCTGAGTCCCTTCCAAGGCACGTTCACCTGGTATGTCCGCCAGCGCCGACGCCCGCGCGACCAACACTCGGTCTCCACCCCCCCCTTCCATTGCACCCATTGGAGAAATGGAATTGGCTGGTGGCATCGAACGGCCAGCGGAGTTCCCCAGCGCCGCTGGATTCGCGGTTGGGGAAGTGGGGATGGCGGCGGGATTGGAAGCGGTTCCCAAAAGTGTTGGCGCCGCAGCTGGTGCAGTAAGATTTCGAGCGGCTGAATTTTCGGGGGTTGGTGTCGCAACTCCAGGGAGCAGCCCATTGGATCCTCCACCGGCAAGATCCGATGTGGACGAACCAGGCGGCGGATAGTTCGGCGCTGATGAAGGAGCCGCAGCATTCGGGCTCATGCGCGGCAACTCGGGAACCGGCAAACCGCCAGGAGCGATGGGTGCCGGAGCGCCAGCAGGCGGCAGCGCTGGAGGCGGTGGCAATGCCAATCCAGAGGCCGATGGTAGCACGGGAATGGAAGGGCCGGTGGATGGAGCTGGGCCACCCAACGAAGGCGGCTCTGCTGCACTTCCAACCGATGCGGCAGTCGATGGGCTCGACATTCCTGGCGTCAGATCGGTGACGGGAGCGACGGGTCCCGTAGCGGGCAGGGCACTGCTCGGGGGAACCGATGCATCTGCATTGGCGATCCGCCGATCAGGAAAAGGTCGGGCCGGAGCTGCCGGAAGATTGTTGGCAGGAACGTTTGCTAGGGGAGGCGGCATCATCCCAGGAACGGCTGGCACCACCGATGGCTCCAGAGGAGTACGAGGCACCGGGCCCCCTGCGGGCTCCACCGAAGGGGCGGCAAGATCCTGGTCGGATGGTTCAATCGGCATGCTTGCCGATGCCTGGATCACCCTGTCCATCAACCCGGACGACTGGTCGTTGTGTCGAACCACCAGAGAGGGAGGGGGCGGCAAGGAAGCGATATCCTCACCAACCTCCAGCTCATCGCTCTCACGCAACACATTGGCCGGTGGATGCACCGCAATGGGCTCTGCCGATTGCAACGCGTAATCAGGAGTCGCTTCCGACACCGGCGCGAATCGATCTCGAGAGTCCTTCTGCGCAATGGCCACCGCAAAGGCTCCCAGCATCGATGTGAAAAGCCCTGCTGCTGCAGTCAGTTTGGTTTTGGGGGTGAGCCAAGACATCCTTGTCCTCGGCATGAGGGTTGAGTGGCGCAGCCTACCGTGTGCCAGCTGCATTCTGGATCGATCGTGTGCTGATACAGTACGTGGTTGGGACATGAATCGCTTTCAGTAGCGATTCTGCCCCGTGGGAGCTTGAGTGGTGATCGTGCCAGGAGCCCCTGAGTAAGGAGAGCCTGGAGCGGCGGCGCTGGCCATCTTGACCTGGAGGGCCCCCATGCGCTGGACGACATCGGGTTGGGACTGATTGATCGCAAGGCTCTGCTGATAATTCTTCATCGCCTGAGCGTAATCATTGGCCGACTCACGCATCCTTCCCTTGGCAGTCCAAGCCTTGTAGTTAACAGGATTCATTGCCAAGGCTTCATCGATGTACTGTTCAGCCAGCTTCGTTTGACCGAACTCATAATGCAGCCGACTCAATTCCAGCCTGGCATCGGCTAAACCGGGAGCCTGTGCGTTCCATCGCTTCAGAAAATCAAAAGCTCGATCCGAACGATTGGTTTGAACCAGCAAAACCGACAGCCCCCGATGGCACTCGATATGGTTCGGACTGACGTCCAAGCATTGGTTGTACGTTGACTCCGCCTGCTCCAGTAGTTTCGAATCTTTGTTGGCAATCCCCATCTGATGGTAGGTGGAGGCAAGATTGTAAAGCGCATCCGGGTCGGTCGGATTGGTCTGCCTGGCAGTCTCAAATTGCTGCAGCGCTTCAGCGTACCGCCCCTGCTGATACAACTGAACGCCGCTAGTGTTGATTCCCTTGGATTGCCAGTGGCAACCGTTCTGCAATACGCAGACAACGAGTAAAAAAAGAGAGAGAAAGCGATCTGAACGAACGGAATTCCCGCCCTGAAGCGAGTCCCAGGTTGGAACTGGCGGGCCCTTTCTGGTTGGTTCAGCAATCGTTGATTCCACGGACTTGCCTCCGGTCACAGGTCGGGAACCCCTTCCAATCGCTCAGGCCCCAGGTATCACCACGGCTTTTACAACTCCATGGCCGGTAAGGGCAAGAGCAATTCGCGATGCCCGACCGACGCAAAGCGAGGTTTTGCTGACAATTCGCCCCGCCCCCTCGCTCCCTCTTTCCAACCATTCCTGCATAGAGGAACTCAGGAAAAGCAGAAATTTCGAAGGAAAGGCGTAGCAGACATACCAGCCTTCGATGCGAAAATCTCTCTCGATGCGTCCAATCCTTGGTTGTCGCCTGCAGGCAACAACTGGCCCATTCCTTCAGAATCTCGCCAACTTCAGTCAAATATGGATGGTTGGGCAATTTTTGCCAGGTTGATTTCGGATTCTGAGGCTGTCAGTCCAGGTGACGTCATGGCCAAGGGCGAATTGATGGGGTAATCTCTTGGCTTGCGTTGGGTGGCTGCCCCGCCGGCTCCTGTTGCCCGTTGGCACGGGAGAATTCTGGTTTTGCTTCCATCGAACTTGATCCAGGAGTATCCATGACCTCGGTACCGTCCGACACCCCGATTTCCGACCAGCATGCGGAATTCGTCGACCCTCAGGACGCCCTATCGTCGCCGATCGCGAAGCAGACGGAACCGCTTCTCTTCCAGGATCTCCATCTGGGGGACCAGTGGTGGAGTCAGGAGCGAGAGGTGACGGACGTCGACATCGTAGATTTTGCCGAGCTGACTGGGGATCACGATCCGCTGCATCTGGATGCCTCATACGCAGAAGACAGCCCCTTTGGTCGTCGGATCGCTCACGGGTTATTGGGTCTATCTTACATGGCTGGACTCAGCTCCTGCGCTCCTCGGGTCAAGACGGTCGCACTGATGGGGGTGGAGCAGTGGAATTTCCTTCAGCCGATCTACATTGGCGATCGAATCCGCGTTCACACCTCTGTGGAATCGCTCACCCCACATGGTCGCAACCATGGGATCGTGCGATGGCGACGGCAAGTGGTCAATGATCGAGAGCAGGTCGTTCAGGAGGGAATCCTGGTGACGATGGTTGCAGCAAGAACCATCCCTCGACGCGTCGCCAAGGCCGGCGGTGAAGCTCTTGGGTGAAAAACTACATGCGGGATCCCGCTACCAAAAGTAGTCCAAGTTGCGGAGAACCTCTTGATGGGTTGAGCCTGTTGCCTGGGACTGCTTGCCAAGGCCTACCCAAATGACTCGATGAAGCTTTCCGCAACATCGCAGTTGCAATCGACCGAGTACCAGCCAAACCAATGGGAAGCCCGGCTATTTTTGAGCCGAAGTACCTTCCTGGAGCGTGAAGGCCTTCATGGTGTTGTGCAGTAGCATGGCAATGGTCAGTGGCCCGATCCCACCCGGAACAGGAGTGATCGCGGATGCGACGCGGGATACGGCATCAAAGTCGACATCCCCGACCAGTTTGTCCCCGAGTCGATTGATGCCGACATCGATCACCACCGCCCCCGGCTTGACCATCTCGGGGCCAACAAAATTTGGCTTTCCGATCGCTGCGATCAGGATGTCAGCACGCCGGGTGATCGATGGCAGGTTTTGGCTGCGGCTGTGGCAACAGGTGACTGTCGCATTGGCGAAACGACTGCCGCAGGGGCCTTCTTTCTGAAGCAGCATCATCGCCAGCGGTTTGCCGACAATGTCACTGCGGCCAATGACCACCACTTCTTTTCCCTCGGCCTCAATTCCCTCTCGCGCTAGCAGTTGCACCACACCGTGCGGCGTGCATGGAAGAAACCTTGGGCGATCCTGGCTGATCCGCCCCACGTTTTCCGCAGCGAATGCATCGACATCCTTACGGGGATCTATCGCATCCAATACCGCTCGCGAATCGATCCCATCTGGGACGGGCAATTGAACCAGGATTCCATGGATCGCCGGGTCCTGATTCCAATGGCTCAGCAGTTCCAGAAGCTGGGAGGTCGTGGTGGTTGCCGGAAGTCGTCGGAGCACACTGACAATTCCGGCTGATTCGCAGGCCTTTTCCTTGTTCCGCACATAGACTTGACTGGCCGGGTCATCACCCACCAATGCCACCGCCAGGCAAGGTCTTTTTCCAGTCATCCCCACCTGCCGTTCGACCTCCTGTCGGATCTCCTCACGAATCGCTTGGGCAATCTTCTTCCCATCCAGAATGCGAATATCCAAAAGTCGTATTCCTTATGCTGCGATCCAACCTGAAGTCGCTATCCCAGGAGACGCTCGTCGAGGGCTCCTAAGTGCGATAGTGGCGCCGCTTGGACACCGCTATAGTGAGTATAAACCAACTAGGCCGATCGATCATCTGCCGAAGGGAGCACCAACGGGACCGGGTTTGCCAAGTGAACCAGTCCATGGCTTAAGACAAGGGAGTGGATAGTCATGTCAGAAGAAAACAAACTGAGTGCGGTGGAAGCCATCAAGGAAGCCAGTCGATTTCTCCGAGGCACCATCGGGGAAGATCTGCAGAACGATTCTGCCTCGTTCGGCAAGGACAATGCCCAATTGCTGAAGTTTCACGGTACCTACCAGCAGGATGACCGCGAGCAACGGGTAGCGCGAGACGGGGTGAAAAGCGAGAAAGCCTACAGCTTCATGGTTCGTACCCGGATCCCTGGCGGGGATTTGACAGCCGAACAGTTTCTTGCGCATCTCGATCTTTGCGATGAACTCGGCAATACGACTTTGAAGGTAACAACCCGTCAGGCAATCCAGTTGCACGGGATCCTGAAGGGTGACCTTTGGAAGGCGATCCATCGGATCAACGAGGTGGAATTGAGCACGCTGGCAGCATGCGGTGACGTCAATCGCAACGTGATGTGCTGCCCGGCTCCCTATGCCAACGAGGTGCATCGCGAGATCCAGAAAGTGGCTTACGAGATCGCCATGCATCTGGCTCCACGGTCCAAGGCCTACCATGAACTCTGGGTCACAGATCCTCAGACGCAGGAAGCGTCGCTGGTGGGGGGCAGTGATGAGGAATTTGAGCCAATTTATGGGAAGACCTATCTCCCTCGGAAATTCAAAATCGGTGTCGGCTTGGCCGACGACAATTGCGTCGATATCTACACCCAGGACCTTGGCTTCATGGCCATCGTCCGCGACGAGAAGATTATCGGATACAACGTCACGGTGGGCGGCGGGATGGGAATGACCCCCAGCGCCACCAAGACCTTCCCGGCGCTTGCTAAACGGATGGCCTTCTGCACGCGGGAACAGGTGCTGGAGGTGGCCGAAGCGGTAGTGAAAGTCCAGCGGGACCATGGCAACCGCTCGGATCGGAAAGTCGCGCGATTGAAGTATGTCATCGCCGACAAGGGGGTGGAGTGGTTCCGTGAGCAAGTGGAAGCGTACTGCGGCTACAAACTGGCCGATTGCCACCCAGACGATGTCACCGGCCACAACGATCACCTCGGCTGGGAAGCGCAAGGCGATGGATTGTGGTTCTACGGGCTCAATATCGAAAACGGCAGAGTCTTCGATGGCCCGACAAGGCAGTGGAAGTCGGCAATCCGCGAGATCTGCCATCAGTTGCGTCCAAGACTCAAACTGACCGCTCACCAAAGCATCCTTTTCACCCACCTCCGCGAGGACCAGAAATCAACACTCGAGTCGATCCTGCGAAAGCATGGTATCCCTCTGTCTGAGGAAATTTCGACAGTTCGACGCTGGTCGATTGCCTGCGTGGCGTTGCCGACCTGTGGACTGGCCATCACGGAAAGCGAACGGGTACTTCCGGATTTGATCGACCAACTAGAGCCGATTCTCGAATCGCTGGGTCTGGAAGACGACGCTTTCACCGTTCGGATGACCGGTTGTCCAAACGGATGCGCACGCCCCTTCGATGCCGAAGTGGGGCTGGTGGGAAGAGCCAAAGGAAAGTACACGCTCTATCTCGGCGGATCGCGTTTAGGCAACCGCCTCGGATTCATCCATCGAGACATGGTTCCCCTGGAAGATGTCTCCAAGGTCCTGCATCCACTTCTTTCCAAATTCTCTCAACTAAGACAGCCTGGCGAGGGGTTCGGAGATTTCTGCGCTCGCGTGGGCAATTCGTCTCTGATGGAGTGGAACGAACCGCCAGCCGTCACCTAACCTAAGCTGTTGGATCCGAAGCCATCGTTCTCTGCGAAGCCGCTTGCATCGTCTTCCATGGCCAGAGCGTGGCGATCGCTAACGCGATTGCCACGCCTCCGAGGACGTCCGAAGGGTAATGTGCACCAGCCACTACCCTCTGAAGGCAGGCTAGCGCGGCCCATAGGGCGAAGAGTAGCCCTCCCTTTGGATAGACGGCAGACATTCCCAATGCCAGCGCCGCAACCGTGGCGGAGTGACCCGATGGGAAACTACGAAGCCTCGCCTTCCAACCTTCCTCCGGAAGCGTGACACCCCACCCTGCCTGGGAGACCAGTCCGGGGAACTCTTCCAGCGCGTAGGGTCGCACTCTCGGGAAAAGTCCCTTACTGACGTTTGCAACCACCCCGGTGACCAGGGTCAATAGCAAGACCCAACCCAGCGCCTTGCGTCGACTAGCATCTAGATAAATCAGCGTTCCCAGCATCAGCAGTGTGGTTAACCCCTGGGCCAGGAACTCAGAGAGCATGATCACTTTGTCGATATCCCCGGGCAAGTTCATGGTCCGCAAACGGTTTGACCAAACGACATCGAACGGCGAAACTATCCAGGCCAGAAGCAGGCCCAATCCCGTGCCGACGGCAAGAGCGATTCGCTTTCTCCGAAAGTCTTTCACAGTCCCTCCCTGGTCTGATGGGGATCGATTATTTCGATCTTTAGGTCAGAATCGCCTCGATGGGCTGGCCACGAGTCGCCGGCACAGGCCGCCCCACTGCGTCCCGCAGGATCGTTTCGGGACCGATTCCAAGGCAGTGGTAAATCGTTGCGTGTAGGTCCTGGGGCTCGACACGTCCTTCCAGAGGAAATCCGCCCTGTCGGTCCGACCTTCCATGCACCACCCCGCCTCGCACACCTCCACCGGCCAGTGCCGCAGAAAAAACATGGCCCCAATGATCGCGGCCTCCACCTGGATTGATTCTGGGGGACCGTCCAAACTCTCCCATCCAGACCACCAGAGTTTCGTCTAGTAGACCTCTCTGCCCGAGATCCTCCAGCAGTGCCGAGTAAGCCAAGTCCATCGGTGGCATCAAGGCATCCTTCAGTCGTTGGCTGTTGTTGGCATGGGTATCCCAGGCAGGGGCTACATCGGGATCGTCCGCCCCGCGCGTCCAGTTCACCTGCACCAAAGACACCCCCGACTCAATCAATCGCCTTGCTAAGAGAACGCTCTGACCAAACCGATTCCTGCCGTAGCGATCGCGTACTGAACCCGGTTCCTGATCCAATGCGAATGCTTTTTTTGCCTTTTCGCCTTGCAGAAGGTTGGCTGCCTGATGCTGCAGATTGCTCCACCGAGATCTCGCTGCTTCCATCGGTCCTGCATTCAGAGACTGATTCATCTGATCCAGAAGCGACCGACGCGACGCCAACCTTTCCAGCGGCACATCCGCGCGAAGCGAGACATCAGCGATATGAAAATCAGCGGCATTGGGATCGCAGGTCAGCAGCCAGGGATCTGCGTGGGATCCCAACCAACCGGCATCTTGTCCTGGCCAAACGATGCGTCCCGTATTCCAAATCTCCTCCGGCAATCGGATCGCCCCGGGCAGATCGGTCTGGTCCCCTCGCAAATGGCGAATGGTTGCAGCAAGAGTAGGCCAGTGATTGGGGGCGCCCGGCAGGGAGTTCTCCATGTTCGTCGGTGCATGGGGAACGCCGGTGAGCATCCAGTAACCGCTAGAGGAATGCGCGTTATCGTCCGTCGCCATCGCTCGCAGCACCGCGATCGATTCGGTCAACTGGGCGGTGCGCGGCATCCACTGGCCAACCCGCAACCCCGGTGTGGCTGTGGCGATGCTCGGCTCTTCCCCTCGAATCTCCGACGGGGCCTCCGGCTTGGGATCCCACGTCTCGTGCTGGGGCGGCCCCCCAAGAAGAAACAGGACAATGCAGCGCTTTGCCCGGCCAAAGGAACCTGAGATCACCGCCGACCGGGCTTGCGCCTCCCAGAGCATTGGCAGGCTAAGCCCCAAGGATCCGATTCCACCGATCTGAAGCCATTGGCGTCGCGTCTGTCGATCGCAGAGTTTCACTCCGCGGTCCGATAGTGTCCACATCCGCCATCTCCCCTGCCGATCCTAACTAAGAACCTCTCGCCTGCCTCCATCGTACATGATCCTCGGAACGACTGCACCGGCGGAATTCTACTCTAGGGATCTAGCGGGTAGCCGCTTCGGGAAAAGCATCCGAAATGAGGTCGCAAACAGCCAAATAAACGACAGTTGATGCGACTCCAGGTCATGGTTTGGCTGTCGTTTCCACCTCCAAAGCGCGCTGCAGAAAGCGATCGTTGAAACATCGCTCGGCAACTACTTTGGCCCCATCGATCAATTCGAGCGAAACCAGTTGGTCCCGCAGGGTTTGCCATCTGGAGAGCGTCATCTGTCCCATCCGATCCGCTGCCAATCCGTCCGGAAGGCAAAGCGGCTTGAGCTTCTCCACACCGTAGGCGAGCGCCTCGGCAGTCATTTTTTCGTTCTGCTTCAAGATATAGGCGTTCGTCTCCTGCGGTGATTCCAGGTATCTCTGCCAACCCTCCACACTGGCCTTCACCATCTTCTGCACAACTTCGGGATTTTTCTGTACATACTCTTCGGTTGCCACCAAACAACAAGCGTAGGGGTTGTATCCGATCTCGGAAAGCATCAGGCTCCGCACCTTTACCCCCTGCTGCTCGGCCAGTAGGGGTTCGCTGAAGCTGTACGCCTGCTGGGCCACCCCGGGGCCGGCGACGAGTTCAGCCACCGTACCGTAATAGGGAACGATCTGAACCGAAGGATCCAGCAGCGATTTGCTCTTAAGGAACGGAACGTATGGCCTTCCAGAATCGATCTGAAGCTTGACATTCTTCAGTGTCTGGAAGTTGGTGATCTGCGAGTCTTCGCGCACCATGATGCAGCGAGGCCCGTTCTGGAGGGGCGCCATCAGCGCCACCATCGACGAATCCGCCGATCGCGCCATCAGGACATCGTCTGCATTTCCGATTCCAAACTGCGCCCGCCCTAGTTCCAGTTCAGGAGGCACGGAAACGCCTTTGCCTCCCGGCACAATCTCCACATCCAAACCATGACTCTTGTAGATGCCATGAACCAGCGCCGCATAGAATCCACCATGCTCCGCTTCGGGGTACCAATTGAGTACTATCTTGACCTTTGGATTGGCCGGAGCCTCTTTTGAAGTGGGACTGCTGTCGGTTTTCTGGGCAGAGCAACCGATCAACAGAGCCAACAGTCCAATGCCGGTAAGAATCCGGTGATACCTCTTCATCTCGCATCCTTCCGCCATCAGGGGTCGTACGATTCCAGATCCACCGCCATGGTCCAGCGTCGAAAAACGGTGCGACCGAGCAGGTGAACGATCAGAAAAAAGGCGATCCCCAGAAGGGTACTCGCCACAAGTGCCGCAAACAGGTGGGCGGTCCGTTGCTGACTCTGCCACTGTGTCATCAACGACCCCAACCCATCATAGCTTGTTGCGTTACCGACGAAGAACTCGCCAATGATGGCACCGATTACCGCCAGTCCTGATGAGATTCGCATCCCCACCAAAAGATGCGGGATCGCGGCAGGAATCCGTAGCTTGGCCAAGCTTTGCCAGCGGGACGCCCCGTGCATTCGAAAGAGGTCGATCCAATTGCGATCGATGGCAAGAAGACCAGCGGTAACATTGGCGATGATCGGAAAGACACTGATGATCGTTGCGATGATGACGATCGTCCTCAAGTTGTTTCCGGACCAGATGATCAGCAAGGGTGCGATCGCGACAATCGGAACGGTCTGAAGAAAAATGACATAGGGATAAATCGAAAGCCTCAGCCAGCGAAACTGACTGAACAGAATCGCCAGGATCGACCCAATCACCACGCTGGAAACCAGCCCCAGTCCGGCCGCCGCCCCCGTCGCAAGCATCCCCTTAATCAATACCGATTCCTTCTCGGTCGCCGCCTTCCAAACGGCCGCTGGTGACGGCAGCACGATCGGTTTCAGCTTCCAAAATTCGACGGTCCATTGCCATAGGCAGACCATCAAAAGGAAAACTAGGATCGGCGGCAACGCCGACACAATCCAACGATTGGCGAAGAGCGAGGATCCATTATCGGCTCGTCGCAAATCTCTCATGAAAGCGACTCCAATGCCGACGAAACCACTCCATAGCAGTGAGAAAACTCCGGGGTGGATCGCAGTCGATGCTCTCTGGGAAATGGCAGAGGATTGATCCATTGCTGTCCGATTCTGCCCTTGTGCATGATGGCGATCTGATGACTGAGAAAGATCGCTTCGGAGATATTGTGCGTTACGAAAAGAATCGTCCTGGGGCGATGGCTCCAAAGCTGCAGCAGCAACTCGTTGAGCCGATTGCGAAGGATGTCGTCCAGGGCAGCAAATGGTTCATCCAGCAAAAGGATATCTGGATCGTTCATCAGGGCTCGAGCCAGTGCCACTCGCATCTTCATCCCACCTGATAGCTGGCGTGGCAGCTTATGGTGCTCTTGCTTTTCCAACCCCACCTCTTCCAGTCGCGTTGCTGCCAGTTGCCTGGCATCGTCCCGACCAACCCCCGCAAGCCCCCTGTCCAGCTCCGCAGGAAGAAGGACGTTTTCGATCGCCGATCTCCAGGGTAGCAACGTTGCTTCCTGAAAAACGAACGACATCCTTGGCCTCGCATCCACTCCCACT
>Ga0315902_10005007_pt1 | contig 18826 bp, 18 predicted proteins | sample LakEriMetagenome_9_FD_203523 | JGI IMG/M metagenome (GOLD analysis project Ga0315902, IMG submission 203523) | Freshwater fungal communities from buoy surface, Lake Erie, Ohio, United States - Buoy 12 MA117 | ecosystem: Environmental > Aquatic > Freshwater > Lake > Lake biofilm | place: USA... | reverse complement strand
AACATGCCCCGGTAACGCATCCCACTTCTTCGCCATCAACGAGCAGAATCGCATGGGTGGTGCGACCGCAGCGACGGCAACAGCTGTAGGCGCGGAACCCAACGTGGGTAGCGTCTGCGCCAACTGACGAGCAATGTCGTTCGCTTCTCAATCTTTCCTGACGCAATTAAGGTCGTTCCTCGGGAGCGACCTTTATCTTTTTTCCACCTCCGCGAATGCCCTCTTTGAGCTGCGACTTGTTCTTTTTATCTTTGCTCGGTATAGCTTCCTTGGGTCAAAGACGCGTGACCCTGGTTCCGCAGACCTATGCTAAATGCTGGCCCCGAGATAGCTTTCCTGTTACCTAAGAGGGCAGGAATACTTCTCTTTCGATAAAAGGCACCAAGGAGACCTATTATGGCACTTATCCCTCTCCGCGCCCTCTTGGATTACGCGGCTGAAAACAACTTCGGCGTGGCCGCCTTCAATGTGAACAACATGGAGCAAATCCAGTCCATTATGGAGGCAGCTCACGAGACGGACAGTCCGGTGATCATCCAGGCCTCCCGTGGCGCTCGCAAATACGCTCAAGATCTTTATCTCGTCAATCTGATGCGCGCAGCGGTTGAGCTCTACCCCCACATCCCCATCGTGATGCACCAGGATCACGGCAATGGCCCTGAGACCTGTTTCTCTGCCATCCGCCATGGTTTTACTTCGGTCATGATGGACGGGTCGTTGAAGGAAGATGCCAAAACTCCAGCAGACTTTGACTATAACGTCCGCGTGACTCGCAAGGTCGTGGACGTCGCCCACGCCTTCGGCGTGTCGGTCGAAGGCGAACTCGGTGTGCTCGGTTCGCTCGAGACAGGTATGGGCGAGAAGGAAGACGGACACGGCTTTGAGGGCAAGCTCAGCCACGACCAGCTCGTGACCGATCCCGACGAGGCTGTCCGTTTTGTCGAGGCCACTCGAGTCGATGCTCTGGCCATCGCTCTCGGCACCAGTCACGGTGCTTACAAGTTCACCCGCAAGCCGGACGGCAAGATTCTCGCCATGGATCGGGTCCGTGAAATCCATCGTCGTTTGCCTAACACCCACTTGGTCATGCACGGCTCCTCGAGCGTACCCCAGGACCTGCAAGACATCGTCAATCAATACGGTGGCAATATCAAGCAAACCTGGGGCGTACCAGTCGAGGAAATCCAGGAAGGTATCCGTAATGGCGTACGAAAGATCAACGTCGACACAGACAACCGCCTAGCCGTCACCGGAGCCATCCGCAAAGCGTTCGCCGACAAGCCGCATGAATTCGACCCGCGCTATTACAATACACTCGGGCGCGATGCGATGAAGAAAGTTGTCAAAGAGCGAATGATTCAGTTCGGGCAAGCTGGTCATGCGCAGAAGATTCGGCAGGTGACACTTGCTGAAATGGCCAAGGTTTACTTGTCCTAAGTTTGAGACAAGATAGTTGATTGTGAGCTGCAGGCTCCCGAAGATGGGGGCCTGTTCGTTTTTCAGCAGGTAAAGGAGAGGCATCATGTGGACGTTTTGGGTCGGACTGGGGGCCTTGTTCGGAGCTTTGGGGGTTGGATTGGGGGCTTTTGGAGCTCACGCGCTCAAGGCTCGCTTGAGCCCTGAGGATTTAGCTATTTTTGAGGTTGGTGTGCGGTATCAGATGTATCACGGGCTGGCCCTGATCGGGCTTGGTTTTGTTGCCTCGAAGATCGATTCGGGTCTCATACGGACCGCAGGTTGGTTGTTTGTGGTAGGTATCATCATCTTCTCGGGCAGTCTCTACACCCTGGTTTTAAGTGGCATGCGCGTGCTAGGGGCTGTTACACCGATCGGTGGCGTTGCCATAATCATAGCCTGGATCCTTCTTGCGATCGCCGCATTCAAAACTCATTTTTCGAACTGAAACGCAAAGCAAGGCAAACCTGTTGAGACGGACTCTGTTAAAAATTGGCTTATCAGGACGTCATCGTGGGAGCCAAGAGATGGAAGAGAAAGCCACCAGGATCAAGCTTTTGCCAGCCGCTGTTATCAAAGAGATCGAGCAACAGAACAAAGCCCGTCGCCTGATGGGTCTGAGTGCGATTGAGATCAAGATCCGCACCTGTCTCACCTGTGGCGGCCTGTTTCAATCGGCTGGTCGCCGGAGCTGCGGCTGCAATACCGTCCATACCTCGAGCCTAGCAGGCGTTGAGCTAATCTGAGTCTGATTGCGGCTCATGCATCTCGCCCGCCTCGCGAAGCCGACTAGGCTTGAGCTGCAAGGGAAGAACACCATGACTCTGACCGAGCCCTTCTTAAGCTGGGATTTCGTTGGATTTCACGAACCAGCCTGGGTCGATCTGCCCTCATTTACCGAGATCCAAGCTGGTCCTTATCTGCCCCAGGGTTTGCTCAGCTCTTGGGATAGCTACCATCGCCTGCCCAAATCGGATGCCTCTCACCTCCTCGAACGATCGCAGCGGCTGGGCGAGATCGCTGATCAGCTCGCGGGCCACCCTCTGGAAGGGCCCCTTCAAGACTGGATGCTATGGCTCGAGCGAATGGCGCGGCTTAAAGCAGGTTATCTCAATGCTTTGCTGCGGCTAGAGACGGAAGGTTGGTTCGAAGAGACTCGGATGGAAGCTTATCTCTGCGACCTGTCACGGCTGTGTGACAGAGGACGGAAGCCCCTTTATCTGACTCGGGATCGGTATCTCCTGCCGGATCGTGCGGTCTTTTGGGGTGATTTCTGGATGGAATGTCTCGATCCCTGCCACAGGCAGGAGGCCTATTTGCACAAGGTCTGGCAGCAGCGTCGGGCCGAGCTCCCTCCCTATCTTCTTTGGTTGGAAGACTTCAGTACAGTGGCTCATGAGCGTTGGGTTCGCTATCTGACTCCAGCAGCTCAGGGCGAGGCGATATTACAAATCGACGAGGGGCTCCTTCGGAATATGCGAGGGCGAGCCCTGAATTGTGCCGAACGTCAGCATTTTCTCTTTGTGATTGATCTGGATGGAGAGATCTATGTCCACCGCTACGAACCCTGGCTCTGCCACGCGAGCTTCACCCGAGGTCAGGCCGTTCTGGGAGCAGGTATCCTGCAGGCACGGGAAGGTCTGCTGACCCATCTTAAGTTTGAAAGCGGGCATTACCTGTCGGGGCCGGAACATTGGTGGCAGACCATCGAGATCTTGATGACACGGGGTCTCCACTGGGGCGAGCGTACCCGAGTCACCGTCTTTGATCGCTTTCGGTACATAAGCACCCTTGTTCCCACTCGTGCGCTTGCGAGCCGTAGCGGCTTCTTTTCCTCGCTGGGTCTGAGTTCTGCTTACCTTTCTGAATGAATCGTATCTGTTTGCTTCAAATCAGAACTTGCTTACCTTTTTCTCAAACTCACACCTAAGCTTCCGACACCAAGTGTCGATACCGGAGAGCGATGTCGGGTGGCTGTTAGATGCGCGGTTCGAAACTGGCGCAAGGCCTGGTGACAAAACCCTGAGCTCGCTGTGGACTCCCTGGACATTCCGAGCTCCGGAACTTTCTTGTTCCTCGGCCTGAGACTCTCTCGGAACTCGTGATGTCCTAGTCTGGGACAGACACGATCGAAAAGGACGAAAGAAGGTGCGGTTTCCTGAAATCGAACTAGCTCTAGCATCCCAGTATGCACTGCCCGTTGTGCTTATACTAGGCTTACTCGTTTACATGTTTCTCCGCGATATTGTTGTGCGGGCCCACCACATCTGGGAACACGTTCGGATCAAGAAAAAGGCAGGTCGACTGCGGAATGAACAGCCACGGCCCAAATCGACTGTCGCACGGAAAACCGATCAATTCGCGCAGCTGTCGCCAAAAGCCAAAAAGATCCATAGGATAGCGGAACAGTTACTGGAGCAGAAGAAGTACAAGGAATCCGCCTTGCTCTTTGAAAGCATCAACTTTCAGAGGAGAGCGATCGATATTCTCGAGCAGCAGGGGTTTATCGAAGAAGCAGCCAGTATGCTCCTCAAGCTAGGAGTGCCGTATCGTGCAGCGATCCTTTATCAGCGGAACGGAAAACTAGAGAAGGCTGCTAACCTCTATCTGAGCAGCAGCCACAAGCAGGAAGCAGGTCAGGTCTTCATGAAATTAGCCGAGCGTGATTATCATTTTTTCAAGCCGGCAGCTCAGTGTTTTATCGAGGCAGGCTTGACTGAGGATGCCCTTAAGGCCTGTAGGCACGTACTGATGACAGATGAAATTATCAAATTATCTTTCGCCAGTCAAAAGTTCGAAGTTCTGTGTCAGTATATGATGATGCCTTACAATGCCATGAGCATACTTCCCAAGTTGAGCGATCAACAGGTTCAGAGCATGATCGACGACTTAGTTCTTACACCTCAGATCACCCAGTGTTTGGCGATGTGGATTCAATATCGAGCAGATCCGATCTTCGTCACAGTGTGTCTGGGTAAGGTTCGAGCTCACACTGCGACAGCTCGACTTTTCTGGACGATATTGAGTTCGCCCTTTGTCACTCAGTTGTGCCATCTGTTTGCGGCCCAACCGCAGCTCCTGACGGGCGAAGAGTACCGTTTTCACGGCGATATTTTGCGTCAGATTGATAAGCAGCAGCACGGTGATTACTTGATCCAGCTGATACCCTACGGACGGAGCGCAGAGACCGTGAACACAGCCATGCCGCAATCTGCAGATAATCAGCGGGAATGGAAGTCGGCTCAGTAGGAGGGGTAGGTAGTGGTACAGGGGGCTTTCTCTAAAGTTCCTGCTCCCACGTCATAGAGAGGTTCACACGGCCATCGTCACAACAATTCCGATTGCCATTCCGATCAAAAACAGGTTCAGCTTCATCACTTCGATCTCCTAACAGGTCCTATTGGTCTGGGGTTTTGCACAGACCGTGCCTTTTGATAAGGGGCTGGAACGTCATGAACTATGTGGTGTGGGTCGTGCACAAGAGACAGACAGTCAGGAGATGTTATGGCACAAAAATCGGCCCGAGCGATGTTGATCCTAGGGGGAGCACTCGTCATCTTTTGGAGCTGTCAATAGATTCATCCCAAAGCTTTTTGATGTATTCTGACGAAGCTTCAATCTTTTGGATTTCATCCAAGACCAAGAGACTGCCTGCACCTTTAGCTTCTGCCTCTCGCCTCTGCGCTTCGATCCACGCCCGATCCCCACGGAACATGGCATCAAAAGCTGTTTCAGCCTGCGTGGACTGAAAAAGGCGTGTCATATTTGCACTCTGCCTCCAGCCACCAACGCTCAAAGCTCCTGAATTTCAAGGCTGTGACTCAAACCTTGACGGCCTCGGAGGGTTCAGGTAAACCAGCTGTTTAGGTAAGGTCGCGTAGCTCAGTTGGATAGAGCACAGGATTTCTAATCCTGTGGTCGCAGGTTCGAATCCTGCCGCGATCGTTCTTCATGTGCAAGCTTCCCATCCTGACCTGACAAATCAAGCCTACCGCGTCGCGAGCAGCTGCCAGTAGCGACTGGTTTCGTCCGAACTTAAAGCGAGACGTTCGCCGAGATGGAGCCCCTCCTTACCTCCTATCTGTCGGATGGCATGCAGAATGCGGTATTGAATATACAAGGGACGATCCCCGCGACGGTTCTGTTGTATGGCAAAGGCGGTGCTTAGCAGTCGAAGGGTGGCCGCATGTCCTGTGCCCGCAAATCGCTCCCCCAAGCGACTGGCGGCCTCGGCCCGAACCACCAGCGCGCGATCGAAGAGACCCATTTGCAGCACTCTCCCACACCAAGCCTCCTGACTCGAAGCGCAGACCCGGACGAATCCGAGGCGCCACTCCCAAGCTATCGATTCGAATGATGTTTTACTTTTTTCAAGCGATTGCCAGTATTTGGCCTGATTTTGGGGACTGGCTTTAAAAAAGCTTCGCCAATCTTGGGTCGACGGTGACCCTCGCCAATCCCAGGCCAAGGGACCCGTGGCTTGGCCCTGTGCAGCCGTACCGAGAATCAAAGTGAAACCGAGCTTTTGCATGAAAGTCCTGACGGGCATGTTCGCCTTCCTTTTTAATATGCTGGCTTAAGTCCTTGCCAGACTTGGGTTTAGCACTGGTTTTTTAAGTTGGTTCTAAAGAGAACCTGTGGAATGACCGATCCTGTTTTGGTAGGGCGCCAATCAGTATTTCCCCCCTAGGCGCGAGCTGGGGGACGGTTTCGCAGGGAGTCAACATGAGCGAACAGGTCTGGTATCTCTATCAAAATGGGCAACAGACGGGGCCCTTTGATACACAGCAGGTTTCGCAGATATTCCACTCCAATATGATCGCTAAAGACGGTTATATTTTCAAGGTAGGTTGGAAAGACTGGCGACCTGTGGAAGAAGGATACGAGGCCCTGGGTCTCATCAATCCTGACAAGAAGACAATGACGCCTGAAGAAGAACAAGCCCACATCGAGCGCAGGTTGAAAGCTGCACCGCGGGCGACAATCTCCGGTCGCGTGGTCGTCCATAACAACGGGCAACTTACAATCGGCCAGGGCGTGAATATTTCGGTGGATGGCATCTTCGTAGAGACGAGTCAGCAGCTATTCACCGTCGGTGAAAATCTCAAGCTTTCGGTACGTGCGCAGGGGATGCCGCAGGCGTTCAACGCCGAGGCGGTCGTCATACGGGTCAACGATGACAAGCGTTTTCCTGTCGGCTACGGTCTCCGCTTTTCCAAGATCGACTCAAGATCGAAGGAGAGCATCAAGAGACTCGTCAACGAAGCGAACAATCGAGGCGATTCCGGTCGCTTTGCAGCGAAATGAGGAGGTCCTGATGTCAGTGCTCAACGAGGACAAAGTTCCCATGATGGAAACTGCAGCTCAGGAACTCACTACGAGCTGGAAGTCATTTGTAAATCTTGAAGAAGCGAAGCAGCTCGTCGATGTCGGTGCTTTGCTCACTTGGAAAGATCTCAAGCAAGTCCGCAAGGTCTTAGATGATAGGCAACTGAAGGAATTGGTGAACTACTGTGCAAGTCGCCTTGGAGAACGCGTCGAGAGCCGCCTGCCGGAAGAGATCTTGATTGAAAGCTTGCTCGTCATCTTCGCGAACTGTCAGAACGAAGAAGTTCTTGTTGGGTTTTTACAGGAGCTTTTGGAACAACCCAATCGCACCGATGCCTGTATGGTGTTGGTGGAGCTAGCGATTACGGCGGAAGTTTCTGAAGCCGAACATGCCGAGGAGATCTTCGCGATTGCAGTTGCGATGATCTGCGAGCTTGGACTAATGGTGCGGACTCTTCAGGTGGAAAAGCCCACTCTCATGGGTCAAGGCGCTCAAAAGCTGCTCGACCACATTTCCACCTATCTGCTTTCCGTGAGCAACAGTAACGACAACTGTATTCGCTTGAGTCTTCTTCACTACTTCGGAACGATGGAGAAAGGTAAAGCCAACAAGGTTGGTTTCAATCGGATCATGGGGCGCTTCGGCCATACGGTTCTCGAACATCTGTTCACGCTTCTTTTCAATAAGAAGACGGAAGCAGTAGCCTTGCAGTTTCTGCTCGAGAACATTCCCTATATTCTTGAGGCAGACAACCATGCGCAGACCATACTCCAAGAAACCTGGAAACACTATCTGCTCAAAAAGCCTGAGCGCTTCGCTCTCTTTCTCCAGGCTCTGACGCATTATCTGCTGCAGCTACCGCCCGAGGAGGCTCGAGCTTGCCGCAAGGCCTACCTGCAGCATTTGACTCTGCTCCTGAAGAAGGTCGCCGAGGTCGATCACAAGGAGCTGGGTCGCGAGATCCTCAGCGCCATGGCGAGTTTCAACCAGGATCCTTTCCTCCACGAATTGGTGCGACTCATCATTCGGGATGGCAGCATACGGGAGTCCTTCCGCAACCTTGTTTCGAAAATGGCGCAGGCTGCCGATATGGAGGCGGTGTTAGACGAGGCGGATGCCTTTAAATCGTCCAAGCGCGGGCGGAAGCCGAGTTTTGCCAAGACCGACAAGACCCGCATCATCTACCAGGTCAAGTTCTTGGGCCAACAGCAGTCGGCCAAGGCTTCCTGAATCGGACGGAACATCCCAAGTCAGGCGGTTGGTAGCAACCGCCTTTTTTTCATTCCTGAGCTGAGACAGCCGTGTTAAGAATCCGACATGCTGCTTGACACAGCCTTCATCTCTAGCCGACTCGGCGCTCTCAGGAGGATGCCTTATGCGCTTTCGTGCACACCACAGAATTGTCAGCGTCTCGCTCACCCTGAGCCTTCTGGTTTGCTCGGCCGTTTCTGCTGCAAGCCGACAACCTATCGCCAGTTCGCGGGGTCTGGTCGCTAGCACCTCTCCACTCGCCTCGGATGTTGGTGCGCAAATATTGCGCGATGGAGGCAATGCTATCGACGCAGCTGTGGCCGTCGGCCTCGCTTTAGCTGTGACTTGGCCAGCGGCAGGTAATCTCGGCGGCGGAGGCTTTGCGCTTCTCAGACTAGCCGATGGGAGCAGCCATTTCGTGGATTATCGCGAGACGGCACCCGCGGCAGCTCAAGCGGATTTCTACCTTGATAAGGACGGAAAGTTGATTCCCGATGTCTCGTCCGTGGGCTGGAGGTCGGTAGCTGTTCCGGGTACTCCCGCAGGCATGGAATTGATGCACACACGCTGGGGCAAATTGCCCTGGAAAAAGGTGGTGGAACCGGCTCGTCGTTTGGCCGAAAAAGGCTATCGGCTGGAGGAGGCGCATGTTCGAAGCCTGGCTCAGAACGAAGATCTTCTATCCAAGTTTCCTGAGAGCAAAGCCATCTTTCTTCCAGGAGGCAAACTCCCCAAGGTCGGCGATCTATTTGTACAAAAAGATCTCGGTAAAACCCTTGCTGCCCTCGAAAAACGGGGGGCTAAGGGCTTTTACGAGGGACCCGTAGCCGAGCTTTTAGCGAAAGATATCCTCGCCCAAGGCGGAGTGATCACGACCCGAGACCTTAAGGACTACAAGGCCCTGGTCCGTGAACCTCTGAAGGGACGGTACAAAGATTTTGAGGTTCTCACTGCTCCTCCACCTTCTTCGGGTGGCGCCGTCCTGCTGCAGATCCTCGGGCAGCTGGAGCAGGATGATCTCAAGGCCCTCGGTTTCGGCAGTGCCGGTTATCTGCATCTGCTGGCTGAAGCTATGAAGCGAGCCTTTGCGGATCGAGCGCATTGGTTTGGTGATCCTGGTTTCGTCTCGGTGCCGCTTCAGAAACTTCTCGATCCTCTTTATCTGAAAGCCCGCCGCCAGAGTATTGCAGTGGATAAGGCAAGCCCCAGCGAAACCATCAAAGCGGGACCGCTCCAAGACAACGAATCTTGGGAGACCACGCACTACACGGTCGTCGACAAGGATGGAGCGATCGTCAGCAATACTTACACACTCAACGGCAGCTTTGGTTCGGGAGCCACGGCCAAGGGTACGGGCGTCCTGCTTAACAATGAGATGGATGACTTTGCCAGCAAACCGGGCGAAGCCAACATGTATCGACTCATTCAAGGCGAACGGAATCGTATTGCCCCGGGAAAGCGTCCCCTGTCGTCTATGACGCCGACTGTCTTTTTGAAGGATGGTCGAGCGATCTTAGCGCTCGGCTCGCCGGGTGGTCCGACCATCATCAACACAGTGCTACAGGTGAGTCTTAACGTTTTGGTTCACGGTATGAACATCCAGGAAGCTATCGATGCACCTCGCATTCACCATCAATGGCAACCGGATCGTATCTTCTGGGAACCCTGGGGCATCAACCCGGATACCCGAAAAATACTCGAGCAGATGGGGCACAAGTTAGCCGAACGCCAGCGACAGATGGGTGACACCCACGCTGTGTACTTCGATGCTGAAAAGAAGGATTGGACGGGGGCCTCGGACAGCCGCTGGGGTGGAGCCGTGCGGGTCCCTTGATCCAATAACCGCCTCCTGGACGGATCGATTGACCTGACGCTGAGATTCGACAGAATAAGCGACCAAGCGATCAAGGCAGGAAAGCCGAAGACATTTTGAAACCATCGCTACGCCACAGACCTCGGCTTTGACAAAGACCAGATGGGCCGCCGTGCAAAGTCGATGAACTCGGGCTCTGCATGCAACGAAGCTCGGTGCTTCTGTCACGCCTGCAGAGTGGATCGCGGCACATCCAGTTCCTTGGCTATCGCACGATCAGAGAGGTCTCTGTCCTTCAGTACATCCATGGCAGCGACCTTTTCAGCATATTCGTCACGCTCTCATCGAATATTGTGGGAGCTGTTGAGAGGCACGGCGCTATTGGTGAGACAGTCCACTTCTGCCTCCTTCAGCTGCATGTTTGTTTGATGTTGCAGCAGCACTGACGAGGCAATCTTTTATTGTCAATTGTTCTCAGTTTGCACAAAATGTAGGCAGTTTTTTGCGGGGTGGCCGACGCCATAGGCAAGGCCTCCAGCTCTGTCACAGAGAACAGAACGCGTGCCTTGAGCGGCACGCGCTGGCGAAGGGGCTAAGGATTCGGAGTTGCCGCGGGTGTTTCCTCTGGGGTCGCTTCAGGGGTCTCCTGTGGAGCTGGCGGCGGTGCTTCGAGGTCCGGATCGGGAGTTCCACCAGGAGCAGGTTTGATCTCATCGCCCAGGATGAAGTCGATCGCGGTCTTCTTGTTGAGGACGTCCCGGATCGACCAAGCCCCGTCTTCTCTTACGACTGAAACCGTATTTTCAGTGGTCGTGGTTGGTGCATTCTCGAGCTTAGTACTTTTATTGGGACCAAGATTTTTGTAGGTGAGGAGAAAGGTGATTTCGGTTTCACGCGGCGTGCGATCACGACGTTCGACGACGGAATAGCGTTCAAGTTTGTAATTCTGCTTGATGAAGGCTGCCGTGATCACATTGTCCGAGGCTTGTTCCAGAGCACTTTTTAGATTGCCCGTCGTCAGCTTCAAGAGTTCCTGCCGCTGACCTACTTCAGTCATGTTCAAAGAAATGTCCAAATAAGCTTGCACCACCTGTTCGGGTGTCATGTCCTCGCGGCCGGAGCCACACATCTTGCTACATCCGACCAGGATGAGGAAGCAAAGGACAGGCATGAGTCGGAACTTCCTTAGCATCAACGCTCCTCCGTTGGGGGATTGACCTGCACACCGGCATCTGGCCCGGGCCGAGCTGCCGGCAGGCTATCGACTGGGGCCGCAGGGCCCGATGGCGCAAAAGGAACCTGAGGGCCAGCGGCAGGGGCCGGTGGCGTAGGCTTGGCCTGACTAGCTGCTTCCTCTCTTTGCTCCTGGATGATCTTCCAGCGCGGGACGCGAGGCAGCTTGGTTGAAACACCTTCCGGAGCTCCTCGGCGCGCTCCGGCCGAGCGATCGTAATTGAAGGAACCATCCGACTCACCCTGGTAGGCCGCAGCGGGTTCCGCAGGGCGGCGTCCGCTGCCACCCCGCGAGGCGCGACCGACGGCAGGTTCGGGCTTGGTGATGGCAGCCTCCGGGTACTCCAGAACCTCGCGGAACCATGTCACGAAGTTCTTGACGTCAGTGGGTGACGCTTGTGCGATCTGCGCCTGCCCAACGCGAGTGAGTGTATTCAGGTCACGGCTCACCGTGTAGAGACGTTGATCGACAAAGATCAAGGTCGGCGCGATGTAGCCATGCTGAGGACGTGTGAACACAGGAATACTTTGGGCTTTGAGGTAACTCAGCCGCGAAAGATAGGCGTTTTGCTTGTCGTAGCCGAGAAAGACCCTCACATCGACCTTCCGATACTTCGCCAGGTACAGAGCCGAAACGATATCCCCGTCTGTCAGATAATCCGTCAGCAGCCAAACGCGTCGCTTTGCTCCGCCGATCAGTTCCATAACATTATGACGCAAATCATCAAAATTTGCAGTATTCTTTAGATTAAAACCCGGTGTCGGCACCTCAGCTTGCGGCACATAGAGCGCTTCCTCGCTCGCTGCTTGACCCCGAGAGGCCCAAAGCAGACATCCCAGGAGGAGGATCCGTCGGTACATCAGGCCTTACCTCCCTCGAAGGGCTGCTTGACCCGGACGATAAAGGCTCCGAAGCCGTCCATATCGTCCGAGTTGCCGGCATAAACTGCTAATAGATTATCGCGGGTTACATACTTTTTGAAGTAGTCGGGCAGCCGCGACACGGGTGACACCACTTCTATGGTATCACCAAACTCCTCTTGAAGCTTAGAGAGGTGATCTTCAGTTTCCTCGGACTCGAAGGAACAGACCGAATAGATGAGTTCCCCGCCGACGGGCAGGAGTTTGAGGGCATGCACAATCATCGCTCGCTGCTGTCTCTGCATGGCATCGACGATCTCAGGGGTTTTATGCCACTTGCCTTCCGGGTGACGACGAAGGACGCCGAGGCCACTGCAGGGTGCATCGAGTAGGATTTTGTCGATTGTCACTTCGGGTCGCCAGTTGAGGAAGTCCTCACGGGCCCACGTGACTTTCTCATGCCCCAGACGCTGCATCGTCTCCTGGGCCCTGAGAAGCTGATCTTCATCCTTTTCTACGGCCAGAAGCTGAATCTTTTCTTGCCCCAATTCATAGACGTGGGAGAGTTTGCCGCCTGGTCCAGCGCATACATCGGCAATCGTTTGCCCTTCCTGCGGAGCCACCAAGAGACCGATCAGTTGCGACGCCTCATCCTGAACGGTGTAAAAACCTTTACCGAATAAGCTTTCTTCGTCCAAGACCGGCGACTTGAGAAAACGCAGGGAGCTACGGAGCGGTCGACGCTCGGTCGTGGTCTTTTCCTCGCGCAGGAGAGTGTCTTGCAGCTCGGCCGCTTTCTCCAGGGGGGTCTTTAGGCTGTTGATCCGCACACTGTAAGGTGGTGGTTGATTGTTCGCAGACAGCATCTGCTCCATTCGCTCAAAGCGGAAGCGTCTGTACCAGCGATCGACGATCCACTGAGGATGGGCAAACTGGAGGGCGAGATACTCGCGAGGCTTGGTTTTCTTATCTGGCTTGGGAAAATACTCGGCGCGACGGGCAATCTGACGCAAAATGCCGTTTACAAAGGAGCAAGCCTGCGGCTGGCCCTTTTTTCGAATGTACTCGACGCTTTCATTGACAGCAGCACGATCAGGCACGCGATCCATGTAGTAGATCTGGTAAGTTCCCACCACGAGTGCAGCACGAATCTCACCCGTTGCCTGCGCTAAATCGCGTTTGGCCGTATTCTGCAAAATCCAGTAGAGCTTCGAGTACCAACGAAGGCTCCCATACAGAATCTCTTTGATAAAGTTGCGATCCAGACGGCGAATCTTACTATCATGCTGAGCGTAAAGTTCGTTCAAGACCTTCTCGGGTTTTCTCTTCTGATCCATAATCGCAACGAAAGCATCGTAAGCGAGCTCACGGGCGAGCGATAGGGTTAAAAGGGACAAGGGGGATCTCCTTCTCGATCTGTCTTCGGGTTGAGCCTGGGGCAGAATCTGGGGTTTAGGTTCTGTCCCAGGATCGACTGGGTGCAAGGAACGTATCAAGCTATCTTTAAGAGAATGGCTAAAGGGACCGTTCGCAGCCCTCGGCCCTGCGTCGTTTGAAGTCCGACAATCAACAGGATGCGCATGAAGTTCCACCGGCCGGAGGGACAGTTAGCTCAATAAAACGCCTGCGTGCCTGGGTCATCGAGCTTTGTATGGATCAAGGCGCTAGGACGACTCGCCGGCGCTCCTGCACATCAAGCGCCGGCGCCTGGCGTCTTCCGATTCGCAACGGCTTAGATGATCGGTTCTTTACGCGAAGTGGGAGTGTCCTCTTCCAGGAAACGACTGACCCGATGGTGTGGCTCCTTGTGCACGCGTGTGACCGCCTTACGGCTACGATGAACTTCAAAACTTTTTCGGAAGAAATCATAGCCGAAAAACATCGCTGCAAAGACAGCACCAAGCAAAAACGCAAGCAAAAAGGCCAGAAAACCGGGAACACGATACTCACCCAAAAACGGGAGATTCACGTACACACGGTCCATGTTCAGAATACCAAAATAACCGCCAAGGCCGAGACCGATACAAACCAGCATGAAACTCAGAAAACGACGAATGTAGGACATAGGTGAGCAACCTCACGGTGCATGTCTCAAAAAAAAGGCCCGGTTCATTCTAACCGGGCCTGGACATGCTATCTAGATAAATCTCATTTCTCTTCGGATTGAGCCTGCTCTTTGGCAGCCTTAGCCTTGGCGAAGGCGTCGGCCAACCCGGTCTTAGGCTCAGCCACTTGGCTGATGTACTGACGTAGTTCATCACCTTGCAGCTGACGGAGCAGAGCGCGACGAGAAAGGGAGAATTTACGCTCTTCGCTGTCGCTCGAAAGAACGACGAACTCGACCGTATCCCCCTCTTTCAGGACGTCTTCCACCTTGGGCACGTTTTCTTCCGAAAGTTCGCTGATGTGGATCATACCTTCCACGCCTGGGGCAACTTCGACGAAAGCACCGAAATCAACGATTTTCGTCACCTTGCCCTTGCCTTTGGTGCCTGGAGACAGGTCACGCGCAGCCTTCATCCAAGGATCTTCGCCCAGTTGCTTGATACCAAGCGAGAAACGCTCGTTCTCAGCGTCGATCTGGAGGATCTTAGCTTCAACATCATCACCTTTCTTGAAAAGATCACCTGGGTGGTTGATCCGTTCGGTCCAGGAAATGTCGGAGATATGAATCAGACCATCGATACCGTCTTCGATACCGACGAAGATACCGAAGTCAGTGATGTTACGGATCTTACCGCGAATCACGTCGCCTTCTTGGTACTTCTCACGGACGATATCCCAAGGATTAGGCTCGATCTGCTTCATGCCGAGGCTGATTCGCCGGTTTTCAGTATCGATCGCAAGGATCACGACTTCAACTTCGTCACCAACCTGAACAACCTTGGAAGGGTGTTTGATGCGCTTCGACCAAGACATCTCGCTGATGTGGATCAGGCCTTCGACACCCTGCTCCATCTCGACGAATGCACCGTAGTCGGTGAGGCTGACGACTGTACCCTTGACACGGGCGCTCACTTGGTAGCGATCGCCGACGGTCAACCAAGGGTCGTTTTGCAGTTGTTTATAGCCGAGCGATACGCGCTGACGGCCTTCGTCGTAGCTCAGGACTTTTACTTCGATTTCTTGACCCACTTCGAACATCTGCGAAGGATGATTGATGCGGCCCCAAGACATATCGGTGATGTGGAGCAGACCATCGATGCCGCCGAGGTCGATGAAGGCACCGTAATCGGTGATGTTCTTCACGATACCCTTGAGAACGGCGCTCTCTTTGAGGTGCGAGAGGGTCTCGCTGCGGAGCTTCTCGCGGTCTTGTTCCAGCAGAACGCGTCGGCTGAGGACGATATTGCCGCGCTTCTTGTTGAACTTGATGATTTTGAACGCCAGCTTTTGGCCGATCAATTTATCCAGGTTACGCACTGGACGAAGGTCGACTTGCGAGCCAGGGAGGAAGGCCTTGACGCCGATATCAACCGACAGACCACCCTTCACACGGGCGATCACGCGGCCTTCGACGATTTCGCTTTTCTCGTAAGCGTCGGAAATACGATCCCATGCCCTGAACATTTCGGCGCGTTCACGGCTTAGTACCATCTCGCCATCGTTGTCTTCGAAGGAATCGAGATAGACTTCCACGACATCCCCTTCAGTGACCGACAGGGAACCGTCGGGCTGCAGGAACTCGGACTTGGGAATCTCACCTTCAGACTTGTGACCGATGTCGACAATAACAGCGTCATCAGTGAAGCGTACGACACGTCCGCGGACGATCGAGCCTTCTTTCACTTCAGCATTGTCCGCTTGGTTGAGCAGACTCGCGAATTCTTGGCTGTCATCTTTTTGGTGGTCGAAACCGGTATCTTCATCCTCCCAGCGGATACTGCCGATACCTGCAAGTTTGGAATCATGTAATTGCATAAATGTGGTTAACTCCTAAGATCGTCCGCCCATCGGACATATATTGTGTCTCAGAGCTTGAATCGTTATCACGGGGGTCTGTAAAAGTCAATGAAAGCACGCTAAGATAGATGGATCGACCAGGCTGCACTGGTCCATCCACACACAGGTGCGAAGGCATGAAGAAACGCTCGAGCTTGCAGAAATGTTCCTACCACCTCATCCTGCTTTTTTCACTATGTCAAACGCTGCAAGCTGCCGAACAAGCAACGATATCTGCCTCGCCAGATAGCCCTCCGCCCTGTGTAGCAAGCCCAGAGCCACCCCCCGATCTTCTCCGCTCGGAGGTCTACAAGGGCATGCCTTTTCAGCCTAGCGAAGAGTCTCGCTACATTTTGAAGTACGGTATCCTCAGGGTACACGTCGGCTACGGCTTCCTGCGCGTGCAAGCGCCGACCAAGTATGCCGTCGCTGTGTCAAAAAAGGACGATAAATGGATCGAGGAGAGTCGCTGGCATCGGGTCTTTGCGGCGGAGGCTTTTACCGGAGATTGGTATCGGATGATCTTTGCGGGGCACGATCACCTTCAGTCGTTCTCTCGGCCTTGGGACTCCGGGGTGACCAAGTTTTATATCAGCCAGGACGAAGAGAAACCCTTTGTCCGCCGTTATCATGCGGAGAAATGGCTGGACTTCAATCATGTGAATTGCCAGGTGTCCGAGCGGGTCGTGGATCATAAGAAAAAGAAAGAGAAAACGGAAGTCCACTTTCTTCAGCCCGGGGCTATCGATGCTCTCGGGGCCCTATACAAGCTTCGGACTTTCAACTTCGAATTGAACAAGACCGAGCGTTTCATGGTTTACACCTCAGAGAAGAATTGGTGGCTTGAGGCCACACCCCTAGCCGTCGAAGAAGTCAAGACCAGCATCGGCACTTTCAAGGCGCACAAGCTTGCTGTGAAAAGCTATCTGGGTAAGGAGCTGCAGCAGCGCGGACGATTGTTCGTCTGGATCGCCATGGAGCATCCGAATCGGATCATGGTCAAGGTCGAAGGGGAAGTGACCTTTGGCTCGGTCTATCTTGAGATCGACCGCTTCACCCCAGGCAAGGCGCTGTAAGGGCCGCCCCACAAGCTCTGGGGTGGAGAGTATCGGCTGAGACGCAAGGCGAAGCGACGGGATTCCAGAATCCCAAGCTCGTCGTGGGGATCATCGAGCGGACCCTAGAGAGCATGAGCCCCCAACGTCAGAGGCCAACTTCGGCCAAGGCCTCGATCAGTCGCTTTTGCTCGTCCGACAGTTCTCTGGGAATTTCAAGCTCGACGACGGCGAACAGATCACCGCGCTGGCCGTTCGGATCCGCAAAGCCCAGTCCTTTGAGGCGAATCTTCGTGCCGGCCTTGACGCCAGCCGGGATTTTCACCTTTCTCAAACCTTCAGGTGTGTTCACGTCCTTGCTGGTCCCCAAGAGAGCTTCAGAAATCTTGAGCGTCAGAACAACTTCCAGATTGTCTTCGACCCGCTTGAAGTCAGGATGCTCCGCAACTTGAACAATGATAAAAAGATCACCTGCTGGGCCTCCACCTCGAGAGGGAGCACCTCGTCCGCTGATGCGCAATCTCGAGCCTGCTTTGACTCCCTTGGGAATACGCACGGTCATTTCACGTTCGGTGCCATCGCTGAGGCTGAATTTCACACGACGTTCGGTGCCATTGTAAGCCTCCAGGAAGCCGATGGTCAGCGGGTACTCGACGTCCTGGCCCTTCTGCGGTCCCGCGTATCCATACCCGGCACCAGCCCCTCGAGCTCCCCCGAACCCTCCCCCACCGAAGAAACTCGAGAAGAAACTACCCCGGCCACCGAGCCCCATCTCCTCAAAGATCGACGCGAAATCGGTGTTGCGAAAGATATCATCACTTGAATACTGCTGATGGAAGCGTGTGTCACCGACTGTGTCGTACTGACGCTTTTTCTGCGGGTCAGACAGCACGGCGTAAGCTTCGTTGATCTCTTTGAATTTTTCCTCGGCTGCTTTGTCACCCTGGTTCCGATCGGGATGGTACTGCATCGCCAGCTTACGATAAGCTTTTTTTAAGTCCGCCTCGCTGGCAGTTTTATCGACACCCAATATTTCATAATAGTTACGCACGCTTCTATCCCTCTCGCTGATGCGGACAGTCCTCCCTGTAAGATGAGGCTGAAGCAGGGAAAGTCAAGTCTGGTGACCTTCTAACTATGGTAAAATATATCAAATTCGCTCCTTTTGGAGCATTTGGAGTGTCTATGAGGGCCTTGACCCGGCGCCTGAACGTCACCTTAGGATTCCTGGTCCTTACGGGTCTGACTCTGCCGCTTTTTTATGCTTTCTTTCATCAGCTGTATCAGCGTGGGGTGCAAGCCGAGGCCCGTCTTATGTTGAGTTATCTGCACACGCTGCAGCGAGTCTACCGGCGCGAGGAGGGAGCGTTTGCTGCCTTCGAGTGGTACGGAGCCCCCGTGAATGGCCAAGATTTTTGTGCCCAGCCACTGGAAGCGGCCCAACTGGGATTCATGATCCATGGTTGCCACGAAGAAGAAGCCTTTCCACCTCGCTATGCCTATCGCAGTCTGATTAGAAGTCAAGGCCAAGAGTCGAACTATGAGCTTGAAGCGGTGAGTGGCAGTGATGCTGCCGGTAGGAGTCTCGTATGCTTCGAAGCTCAAGAGCAAGAGCGTTGGGTCAGTCAGAAAAATGAGGACCTGGAGCCCCTGACATCGTGCTGGTGAGGGAGCGATCGTCTGCTTTGGAGCAGGCTCTGATTCAAGCTGTCTCCCCAAAAGGCTCTTGGTTTGCTACCAAGTTATTCTGCTAAAAACTGGGGCCTGTTGACGTTTGGCTTCGCCAACGTCATCCAGGCCGATCCTTTAGTACCAGAGACTAGCAGAATCTTTCGCCGTTGCCTGCCGATGTCCTTGGCTTTCGCGTTGCCTTTGCCCTAGCCTTTG